>Ga0136639_10000242_pt1 | contig 17439 bp, 9 predicted proteins | sample AntDrymUQ8592106_2_FD_113739 | JGI IMG/M metagenome (GOLD analysis project Ga0136639, IMG submission 113739) | Polar desert sand microbial communities from Dry Valleys, Antarctica - metaG UQ859 (21.06) | ecosystem: Environmental > Terrestrial > Soil > Desert | place: Antarctica: Dry Valley...
CATTTAATTTGATCGGACATTGGATCTCCGGCTGTGTGGTTTTTTAAGACTTCTAAAAAACGCTCATTTAAATCAGGTATCTGAGAATCCCTAGTTTTTCTTCCTCCCCCAGATCGGCGAATTATTTGTTGATTAAAGGTGGGCTCTGATTCACTTTTCAACTCCTTAGAGAGTCCCACAGAATGAATGATCCTATAATAACAGAAAGATAATTTCAGTGTGCAGTGTATCTTATGTCTCTAAAATCTATCATGAAACTGACTGATCACGCCAAATCTCTTTACATCAAAACAGCTAAAAAACTCAAAGGGACTGACAGACGACAATTCATGGCATTCGTAGTCAAAGGTTTGGGAATAGGTGTACAGACCTTAGCAGAACGGGAGTTGGGATGGAATAGACGCACCATCCGTAAAGGGATGCAAGAATTGAAAAGTGGTCAGCCAATTATTGATGGTTTCCAGCGCAGTGGGCGTAAGCGGGTTGAAATAAAATTACCCAACTTATTGAAGGATATTAAATCGTTAGTAGACCCACAAAGTCAAACTGACCCTAGCTTTAAGAGTACACGATTATATACACGAATCACCGCCAGTGAAGTCCGTTGTCAACTAATAAAACAATTTGGTTATAGTGATGAAGAACTACCTTCAGTAGAAACAATTCGACGAAGATTGAATGATTTGGGTTATAGCTTAAAACGAGTTCTTAAAACGAAACCCATCAAGAAAATCCCCGAAACTGAAGCCATTTTTAAACAGGTAACACAAATTAATACAGAAGCTGATTATGACCCTAATACTCTCCGAATCTCCATTGATGCCAAGGCAGCAGTCAAAGTTGGAGAATTTGATCGAGGTGGTAAAACTCGGATGCCAACTATTGCACTCGATCACGATTTTGCGACTGAATCAACTGTGATTCCTTATGGCATTTTTCTGCCTGAGTACAACGAGTTATTTTTATTTTTCGTTACTTCTAAATTAACGGCTGATTGTATAGTTGACTTACTTGAAAATTGGTGGCAAACGGTCAAACACCGTTTTAGTCACATTCAAAAATTGGTCATCAATCAGGATAATGGACCAGAAAATCATTCTCGTCGCACTCAGTTTATGAAACGGATTCTGGATTTCGCCACATCATCTCAACTGACGTTACAACTGGCTTATTATCCGCCATATCATAGTAAATATAACCCGATAGAACGTTGTTTTGGTTGGTTAGAAAAGCATTGGAATAGTAGTTTACTTGATACTATTGAGACTGTAGTAAATTTTGCCAAAACTCTCACATTTAAGGATAAAAATCCAGTAGTGACATTGGTAGAAACAATTTACTCCACAGGAGTTACACTCAACAAGTTAGCTATGGCAGAAATTGAAACCCAGATTAATCGCCTCCCCAATCTTCAAAAATGGTTCGTGGAAATTTTCGCTAAACCCACATAGCTGTTGGATCATTTTTTTTGTGGAGGTCTCTTACTGCTTTGGGAATGATCCCCCAAGAACGCCACAGAGCAGCTAATGCTACTTGAATTGCAAAAATTAGTGGCTGGGAAACGGCTATTTCGTGCCAGCAAGATTCAGAATTAGGTTTTTCTATTTCCTCCAATAAAGACCAGCCAATATATTGACTAAATTCTTCATTGCACTGCTCTATTACAGCCTGAAAAACTGGTTCTATTTTGAAAAGTTCTGAACCACAGTAACATTGTTGTTCTTGCCCGGAAAACACAAAAGTTACAGACGCATTTTGCCGACGTTTAACTGCGACATATCGATTATTTTTTTGACTTTGATCGGAGCGAACAGAGGTATGATTAATTTGATTTAAGCTGTGATATTCTCCGTAAAAAGAGGAATTAAGGGGGGATAAATTCAGGATTTGTTCTTCAGAAATATCCGGCGAATGGAAACTATCTTGGGTTTTAGTGGAATCGGGATATTCTCCTGCTAAATCGCTCAGAATTTGTTTTAATTCGTCAATCGAATTGACAGCTAAAGCCAGCCTAAAGTCGAGGTGACTCCGCCGCCGACTGGCACTGTAGCACAGTTCGTCAAGCGAAATTTCAGACCGTTCAGTTAAATATAACTTAAGGTTGCGAACCAAAGCTTTTAAAGCTTCAAAATTCTGTGCTGACAGAGGCAATAATAAAGCAGAATCCTGGTTTTCGCTAGACTTTAATTCATTGTGCGCGAGGTAAATATTTTGCCTGTCTGCTTCTTGCTGGTTGCTGGTATTTTTGGCTTTCAATTCCCAATTAACCCGCTGCCAGTTAACTGATTTTCCTAGCGCGTATAACTTGCCCAGAGAATGCAGCATGGCAGTTCTGCCATCAGTGTTTCTTCGCAAAGATTCCAAGACTGTACCTGTTTTTTGCGAATCTTTCAAATTTTCTTTAATTGAGGTGACTAGAATCGGATGCGGGCTAATTTCTAAAAATATGTCGCAGCCGATTTGCAACATATATTTTGTGGCTTGGGAAAATAGCACCGGTTCTATCAAATTTTTGACCCAATAATCGCTGTTAAATTCTCGATAATCTAGCAGAGTTCCTGTTAATGTCGAGATAATAGGTACGGATGCGGGCTTGGGTCGAATGTCCGCTAAAACCTCTAACAACTTTGCTTGCAGGGGTTTCATCTGCGGGCTGTGAACGGCAACATTTGTATTAACAAAGCGGCCAAAAATTCGCTGGCGGTGTAGTTTATCTAAAAGTGCTGTTAGTGCTGCTTTGTCGCCTGACAATACTGTCGCTCTAGGACTGCTGCTAACAGCTAGATGGAGATTGTTTTCACAACCTTTAATAGCCTCTTGCGCTTCGTTCCAAGAAAGTCCCACCAGTGCCATTGCTCCTCGATCGCCAATTTGATTGACGAGGCGGCTTTGATGGTAAATAATCTTCACGGCATCTGATAAACTGAGTATTCCAGCTACGCGAGCAGCAGCTACTTCTCCAATGCTGTGTCCCACTACAACATCGGGATATATTCCCCAGTCGCGCCAAAGAGATGCGATGCCAATTTCAACTGCAAACAGCACTGGCCACATTATATCAATTTCGTCTAGCCGGGAGTCTTTCTCCGCAAATAAAGCTAGTTCTCTAAGGATTGACCAGTCAGCATACTTTTGCAGTTCGCGATCGCACTGTTCTACAGCAGCCCGAAATGCAGGTTCTACTAACAGCTTCTTACCCATGCCGAACCACTGCGATCCTTGTCCGGGAAATACAAATGCGATCGCACGATCTCGATCGCCTGCAGTACAATTATCTTGTTCGCCCCTGTCCTTTGCTGCCCCTCGATCGCCTGAAGTGCATAAACTCTGGCAATTTTTGCCCTCAAGGAAATATTCGAGATCCTCTGCAAATTGCTCGCTGGAACGAACCACCGCTGCTAACCGACACCAACTCGCACTCACATTACTAGAATTAACCTCATCCAAATCCCGCTCTAAAACGGAATAATTTGGCGAATTCCTCCCTACTTTCTCTCTATTTTGACCTTTCTCCTTCTGCGCCTTTGCGGTTAGTTCGCTAAATGCTGTCGCTGACTGCAACTCGATATTACATTGTGCCAATAACGTGCCGTACAGTTCAGACCACCCAAATTCAGGAGTTTGCAATTTTTCCTTTAAATCCCGTGCCAAAAACTTGAGAGATTCCCCGTCTGGTGCAGACAGGGGAAGCAATACCGGCGATGCCACCAGCCATTCTCGAACTGCGACGTGGCAATTAGTCCCCCCAAAACCGAAAGAACTCACTCCCGCTAAGGCTGGTTCTCCTTCCTGCGGCCAACTGGCGGGCGTGTTTTGCACTCGCAAGTGCCATTCCTCGAAGGGAATGTCGGGATTAGGTTGGTTGAAATGCAGGCTGGGCGGTATTTCTCGATGCTTGACTGCAAGGGCGACTTTGATGAGTCCGGCGATGCCGGAAGCTGCTTCTAGGTGTCCGATGTTGGTTTTGACGGAACCGATAATTAACGGGCTTTCCGGAAATCGATCGCACCCCAGAACATCTGCCAAAGCTTTGGCTTCTATCGGATCTCCCAATCTCGTCCCAGTACCGTGAGTTTCGACATAATGAACTTGGTTTGGTCGGATGCCGGCGCGATCGTATGTTTCTCGCAGCAAGGCTGCTTGTGCTTGGGGACTGGGGGCTGTCAGTCCGTTGCTGAAACCGTCGCTGTTGACGGCGCTACCTTCAATTAAGCAATAAATGCGATCGCCCGCTGCTAGCGCTTCAGAAAGGAGTTTGAGGACTACCACACCAGCACCTTCACCTCTGACGTAGCCGTTGGCGCTAGCATCAAAAGCTTTGCAGCGACCGTCGGGAGACAGCCCGCCGAATTTGGACATGGCAACGGTACTGTCGGGGTTAATTATTAAGTTGACGCCACCTGCGATCGCAGCGGTACATTCTCCGCACCGCAAGCTCTGACAAGCTAAATGGACAGCTACCAAGGAGGAGGAACAGGCGGTATTTACTGTCATGCTTGGCCCTTGGAAGCCAAAAGTGTAGGAAATTCGGTTGGCAATGATGCTTAAGTCTTGACCTGTGGCAGTGTGCTGGGCGATCGCTCCTATTTTTTGCAGTCGCCCGTAGTCAGCCCACATCGCCCCGACAAAAACTCCTGTGCTGCTCCCTTTCAGGGTTTCTACCGGCAAACCCGCATCTTCTAGCGCTTCCCAAGATACTTTCAGCGCCAGCCGCTGCTGGGGGTCCATCTGCACGGCTTCTCGCGGTGAAATACTGAAAAACTGGGCATCGAACTGGTCGATTCGTTCTAGAAAGCCTCCCCAGCGGGTGTTCATCTTGCCGGGAACGCTGGAGTCAGGGTCGTAAAAAGCGTTGATGTCCCAGCGATTTGGTGGCACTTCAGTTACTGCGTCAGCACCGCTTTGCAACAATTGCCAAAAGGCGCTAGGGCTGTTGGCACCAGGAAAGCGGCAGGCAATACCGACGATCGCGATCGCTTCGGTTTCGGATTTCTGAGGTTTCCGGTTTGTGCGCGCCGTCTGTTTTTGTTCCGTCCCCGCAAGGTGATTCGCCAAAGCTTCGATTGTGGGAAAGTCCCAAATTAAAGTAGGCGATAGCTGCCGTCCCAGCGCTGTGGCTAAGTCTAGGATAAGGTTAGTTGCTCTGGCGGAGTCGAGTCCGCAGTCGCTGAAGCGAGACTGAATGTCTAATTCGCTCGGTTCAATTTCTAGCATCAATGCTAAATGTTCGGTCAGCCAACTTTGAATCTCTAGGAATGTTTGAGGAGAGTGCTGAACATTGAGCCGTTGCAGGATAGTGGCATCCTGTTGGCATTTTTCCTGCTGGGGAACGCGATTACTGCGATCGGGCGATCGCGTTCGAGGGTTTGAAGGTTCGGAATCCTCTAGAAAAACAGTCATGTGATGCTCCCTGATTTCTATAAAAGCCGGAGGCAACGTAACGCCGCCGTCGAGTGAGGTTTGTTAGCCAGCGTATTAAGGTGGCTCAATCTAAGAGATTTGCGTAAGCCTTATTTTTCCTATCACCCATACTGCGTACTTGCTGGATCTGGCGGTTAAGCTGTCCATCCCATTATGCACTAATGACTATATATTGCATTTAGTCTTTATAATTTCTTTAGATTTTTCCAAAATTATGACAATTTATTTAGATGAATATTCAACTAAAATATAAAAAATATTACTTTTTAGTGTTGACTTTTCTTCTAAAATATACATCTGTTGTGTATATTGCGCCTAAAAATTGGATCGAAAGCCTTATAAACCTTATTAAGCATGACTTTTTTCTTAGGCTAGCTAAAAAAGTAATTTGTACCTAACATATAATAGTCCGAAGAAAATATAAAGAAAATATAAAGAAATTTAAATTAGATAGAGATAGATATTATTCTCATTAAGCAAGGAACTGCCGCAATTATTGTCAATTACTTAATGAGAATAAGAGTCATAGCGGTTGGCGTTTGGGCTGCACAGCCAAGAGCGCCGCGAGGTTTATAAAAGTGTGTGAGGATAGAGACTTGAAGACTAGACTATTACTCAGCTTCCTGAGCGTGACAGGCACGGCATTGATATTAGGAGCAGGCCCAGCACTCTCGGAGACTCTCGAAGTCCTAAGCGCGAAGCTTAATTCCGCGAATAGTCAAGGGATGGGGGATTCCTATCAACTTTTGCCCCTTCATCCCGAAACGGACACAGGGACTGAACAAGCGCAAAAAACAGTCCAGACAGAGCACAAAAGCGGGAAACAGGATGCCGAGAGTGCAGGGAATATCCGAGAAATCCTGTCACCTTCAGCTTTCCCATCTCCAATATCGGAGAGCGACAATACACGCAGTGATTCAGCCAATCCCGAATCGACTGCTGTCAAAGATTCTGAAAATGCCGGTTCGGAGACAGTCCCTGCGATCGCTCGTAAACTTCCCGATAGCAGTGCAAAAGATACCCAGCAGCAATTAGCCAGAGACTCCGAAGTCCCAAATTCATCGGGCGATCGCACCCAGTCTAAAGCAGAACAACAGGCAAACTCTCAACAGCAATTCTCAGAAGTTCGGCGACTGAGCGAGATCGATCGCCCCCATACCAGCGTAGAATTCTTGACTCAGGAACCCGTACCAGCCCCAGTCCCCCAGGAAGAACCCGTACCAGTAGAAGTCCCCCAGTCCCAAGTTATTCAAGTAACAGGAATAAAGCTCAACCGCACCGCTGCTGGCGTTGAAATCATCTTGGAAACCCCCACGGGGCGACAATTGCCATTTTCCAAAATGAGCGATCGCAGCGATCGCAACACTTTAATTATTGACATCAGCGGTGTCCAGCTAGCTTTACCACAGGGTGAAGGATTTCGCGCCGAAAAGCCGGCAACAGGAATTACTTTAGTCACCGCTAGCCAACTCAACGCCAATACTGTTCGGGTGCGCGTAGCCGGAGACAGAAACGTACCCAATGCAAACATAAGTACGAATGCCAACGGTTTAGTTGTCAGCGTCACCCCGGCAGAAGACGAACTTAATATAACAGTAACTGCCCAAAAAACCGAAGAAAGCGTTCAAAGCGTACCCGCCAGCATTACAGCCATCACCGGGCGACAAGTCCAAGACTCCGGCATAACTTCAACGCAAGACATTCCCAGATTAACTCCCAATTTCTCGATTTTAGAAAGCGGAAACCGCGCCCGCAGCTCATTTAACATACGCGGTTTGGGTAACATTCCCAGTATCAACACCAGCGGCGGTTCTTCGATCGGGTTTTACGTCGATGATGTTCCCTATTCTGACTGGTTCAGCTTCCAATCAAGCCTCACTGATATCGAGCGAATTGAAGTGCTGCGAGGCCCCCAAGGAACCCTCTACGGCCAAAACACCCAGGGAGGAGTAGTTAACATCATTACTAGAGCCCCGACGAATGTTTGGGAATCTAGGGGTTCTACTACCTACGGTTTCCCCGGAGTACGCGAAAATCAACTAACTATCAAAGGCCCAGTTGAAGAAAATCTGTTTTTCAGCTTGTCAGGTTTATACTCAGAACGAGATGGCTTTATTCGCAATACCATCATCGACGAACTGGTTGACAACAGGCAAAGTTTAGCCGTGCGGGGTCAGTTGCGCTGGCTTTCCCCTGCAAGAGACTGGGATGTCAGGTTAGGCCTTAACTACGAAGAAAATAACGACGGCGGTTTCGTTCTTGTTCCATTTGACGATGCAAATCGCAGAAAAGTCAATGAAGACTTTATAGGTAAAAGTCACTCTGCTGGCAACGACCAATCTTTAAGGGTGTTCTACAATGGTTCGGATATTCGGTTTACTTCGATCACTGCAAGACGAGAGTTCAAAAATAGCCCAGCTTCAGGTGATGGCGATTCTAGTCCTTTAGCTATAGTTAACCCCACCGTCGATACAAATACGCTAAAATGGAGCCAAGAATTTCGATTACAATCACCAGAGAATGCTGAAACTTTTCAGTGGTTAGTTGGCGCATATTACGAATACAAAAAAACAGGAGTAGACATCACTGTTACTTTCGATCGTGATGCAGCTACTTTTGGTTTCCCCCCAGCTACCAGCATAACGGCCGCAGATTTTCTCGATACAAGTTATGCTCTTTTTTCTCAGTTAACATACAAGCCAACACCGCCGCTGACAATCACTGGCGGGTTGAGATTTGAAACTCGAAATTTCAGTATGGAACGGCAGTCTCTTCTAGAGTTAGAAGGAGTGAGAAGGACTGCGGATCCTGACATCAATCTCAACAATAGCAACAACGTAATCCTGCCTAAAATAGCAGTAGATTATCGCTTTAATCCCAACCTGATGATCTATGGTAGCATTGCTCGCGGATACAAAAATGGGGGATTTAGTTCCCTTCCTAGCACTCCCGAAGCATCTCAATTTGATCCCGAACGAAGTTGGACTTACGAAATAGGCACAAAAACCAATTGGTTGGACGATCGCCTGTTAGCTAATGTAGCTCTATTTTATACGCGAGTTAGAGATTATCAGGTGATTAATTTTATCCCTCCTAGTATCTCGACAATTACTAATGCTGAATCGGCCAATATTTGGGGATTTGAACTGGAAGTAAAAGCACAGCCAGTAAGAGGATTTGACTTAAATGCTGGGTTTGGCTATACAAATGCCATATTTGACAAATATACGAATGGTTTAGGGGTGCAACTTGATGGAAATCGACTGGCAAATACACCAGAATTTACATTCAACTTAGGAGCTCAATACCGCAGTCCAAACGGATTCTTTAGCCGAGCAGAGTTACAGGGATTTGGTAGGACATTTTTTGAGGAGACTAACAAAGCCAAACAAAATGCATTTCCTTTAGTGAATGCCAGAATCGGCTATGAATTTGATAATTTTGGCATTTATTTATATGGCAACAACTTGCTTGACAAAACCTATTTGACTTCTAGTTACCAAAGTAACTTTGAATCTAATCGTTTGTTCGGAGGCATTGGAGAGGGCAGAACTATCGGACTTCAAGTGACAACGAAGTTTTAACCAGCAATAAGTTGTTGAAAGATTTCCCGCCAACTTATATAACTTTTGGTTTAACCCACTGACTGCTTTTTTTATCAATGCCTGTGCAATATCGCAAATATAATCCAATACGGTTTAGTTAGCGGTTGTCCGAAGAGAGAAATGTTGGCGAAGTGATCGGAAGGAAAGCAATCGTAGTATTTGTTTTTCACATCGTTTTACCTTCATGACAATCTTAACTTAACCGTATAGAAATATAATCGGCTAACTTAACTAACCCAGCTAAGAGGAACTTACCATGAGTTACACAAAGACTAACCATTTCGATGTATTAATCTTAGGTTCAGGTTTAGGAGGTTCGCTGTTAGCCACAATTTTAGCCAGGCATAACGCACGAGTTTTAATGATAGATAAAGAGACTCATCCAAGATTTGCCGTAGGAGAGGCAATGACTCCTAATACAGATTTAATGATGAAAACTCTGAGTTATGAATATTCTGTTCCTGAACTTGCACACTTAAGTTCATTTCACAACATCTGCCAAAACATCTCACCTTCAGCTTGTGGCTTAAAGCGACAGTTCGGATTTATATATCATCGAGAAAGAAAAGAACAGTTGCCGCAAGAAAAAACTCAAGTAGGGGTTGTCGATAGCAGCCATTTATTTCGACAAGACATAGATTCTCGCATGGTTCAAGTTGCGATTAAGTATGGAACCAAATTTTTACCAAGAACTAAAGTTGTAGACCTTGACATCGATGAAAAAAGAGTTACCGTTAAAGTAGAAAATGGCGACGAATTTACTGCCGAATATTTAGTTGACGCGAGTGGCTACAATTCATTGCTTGCCAATAAATTCAATTTACGAGAAAATCCCATTAGGTTAAACACTCACTCAAGAAGTATTTTTACTCACATGATTGGAGTTAACAACTATGATGATTTTATTCAGAACAAAGGAAAAAGACAAAAAACAATTCCCTGGTATCAAGGAACTCTGCATCACATTTTTGAATGCGGTTGGATGTGGGTGATTCCGTTTAATCATCATAAAGATTCAAATAATCCTGTTTGCAGCGTAGGACTGAATCTAGATCCGAGGCGATTTCCCAAAACTGATCTGCCTCCCGAACAGGAATTTCAAAATTTTGTTGCCCGATTTCCCAGCATTTCCATTCAGTTTAAAAATGCTAAACCAGTACGGGAGTGGGTATCAACAGGTCGGTTGCAATATTCATCGCATTCGTGTATGGGAGAACGATTTTACTTAGTTCCCCACGCTGCGGGATTTGTAGACGCTCTTTTCTCCTTCGGTTTAGTAAATACTTGTACTATTATCAACCCATTAGCTTATCGAATTCTGAAAGCTATTTCTGAAAATGACTTTTCCACAAAGCATTTTGTCGGAGTTGAGCGTTTGCAGCAGCAGCTTCTTAACTACAATGACAATTTGGTGAATTGTTCTTACATTGCTTTGACTAACTTTAATCTTTGGGATGCTTGGAGACGCATTTGGATACTCGGAAGTTTTCTTCGCCAGAGCAAAGTAGCCATGTCGCAAGTTTCTCAACTTGCAGCGGGGAAGGCGAAAAATTTATCAAAATTTAGCGAACTTGATGACTTAGAGCATTTAACGCCTAGCTTTGAAGGATTGGGGGAGGAATTTTTTCAAAATGCTGTAGCAACTGTAGAAAAAGTTGAACAAGGTTTACTTTCTGCCGATGATGCTGCATCTGTTCTGATGTCGTCCATTCAATCGATTGATTTCTTGCCTAAAAATTTGTTGAAGTTAGGAGATGCTTCCAAAAAACACTTGGATTTAAAATCTCTTGATGCTTTTTACGAAGGTCTACGGTTTCTATTTTGGGTGAAGACATCTCCTAAACCGGAGGCTAAGAAATATTTTGATTTCAAAGTCAAAGATATGGCGCATTATCTTTTAGTCAATCAGTAAACAGGAGATCGACTTATGTCTCAGTCAACAGTTCAGTTAAGTGGTGTTCCGCGCACGATGATTTTAACACTGCGAGGACGTGCGGACGAACACGATCGCCCAAACCGTTTATTCCAAGACGAACACGCTGCTGCGTGGATAAAATCTCTGCCTTGGGACAGCGAACTGGAGAAATTTTACAATCCACTGGCTCAGGTTCATTGGGCAGTGCGGGCCAAACAATTTGACAAGGTTACTGAGCGTCACATCGCCAGTTATCAGTCCCCGATGGTTGTAGAATTGGGTGCTGGTTTGTCGAGCCGTTATTATCGAGTGGGAAAAGGGCGATCGACCTGGATCGATTTAGACCTCCCTGTCGTGACTGAAATTAGGCAACAGTTAGACACTGAGACAAGCGAACATCAATTTATCCGCAGTTCAGTGATGGATTTTGACTGGATGGACGTGCTACCCAAAAGAGATCCTGAAAGCATTTTGTTCCTCGCTGAAGGATTACTGATGTACTTTGATATTGACGAATTGCAGCAGTTAATTAACCAGATGCGCTCTAACTTTCCGGGGGCAACTTTGGTAATGGATGTGGTAGGAAATTCTGCTAAAAAAGCTGGCAGTAAATTGGCTCAGCTAGGATCACCGATGAAGTGGTATGCCAAAGATGAACGAGATATTGAAGCTTTGGGATTGTCGCTGGTAAATGCTTGGTCATTGTATCAGTTGTACCCGGAGCGTTGGCCTTTGATGTTACGCTTGCTTTCTGGGATTCCTTATATTCGCAATGGTTGTCTGGTTGTTGAAACCAAGCTCAAGCCGTTGCCACAAATAATTAATCAGTGAGTTTTGAATAATGAATGTACTGACTTCTGAAACAAAGCAGAGTATATTATTAGATTTGGTGAAGCAGCGACTATTGCCACTTTGCCTCTCAATTAGTCTGGCTGTGATTGGTACATTGCTGGGGCTAGTGCCGTTTGTTCTAATTTATTTGATGACTGTCGAGTTACTAAATCCGCCAATTGACCAAAACTACATTTGGATATTGGCTGCTGTTAGTGTGGTCGCCATTTTTTTGAAATCTTTGTGTAACGGGCTAGCGATATCCATCTCTCACCGTGCAGCTAATGCGATAGCCTGCGATGTGCGGCTGGCGATCGCCAAAAAATTAAATAGGCTGCCACTGGGTTACTTCAACCAGAACTCAGCCGGTCAGATCAAAAAGGTGATGGCAGATGATACTGAAAATATTGAGGAAGCTCTAGGCCATATTTTACCAGAGTTCATATCGGCGGTGACATTAGTTTTATTTACAACCATTTATCTGTTTACCGTTGACTGGCGAATGACTCTAGCAACACTTGCTGTTTTTCCGATCGCGCTTGCAGGTCAAGCCTGGTCTGTTCAAGCCGCTGTCAAACCTCTCTATAAACCGTTTCACGATTCCCTCGAAGACATGAATAACACTATCATTGAATATGTGCGGGGGATGAAAGTGGTTAAGGCGTTCGGACAAACAGCAACCTCCTATGAAAAATATGAGAATGCCGTCAACCGCTATCACAAAATTTACGAAGAATGGGTTTGGAAATCCTTACCGGGTTTATCAGTATTTTTTGTCGGCATCACGGCTAATATCGTTACCATTTTGCCAGTAGGGGCTTGGCTTTATATTTCTGGCCGCATCGATATGTCAACCCTAATTTTGTTTTTGGTTTTGGGTCTAAGTTTCAATGCACCGCTGTCTAAGCTGATGTCAATTCTTTCAGACGGGTATTATATGTTTGAGGGCATAAAACGCATTGAACAAATTTTGAACGAGCGATCGCTGCCCTTGTCAGAGTCCGATTTTCAGCCAGAAAACTCTAGCGTTGAGTTTCACAATGTTGCCTTTGGCTACAACAATAAACAGGTACTTCGCGACATCACTTTTACCGCTAAACAAGGGACTATCACTGCTCTCATCGGGCCTTCTGGAGCAGGGAAAACGACTGTGGCGCGGCTCATTCCCCGCTTCTGGGATGCAGATAGTGGCGAAATTTTAATTGGCGGCGTCAACGTTAAAGATATGTCCTTTGAAACTCTAATGTCGCAAGTGGCATTGGTATTTCAAGATATATTTCTGTTCGACGATACCATATTAGAGAACATTCGCTTAGGCAACCCAAAGGCAAGCGATCCAGAAGTTGTTGAAGCCGCAAAAATGGCTCGAGTTCACGAATTTGTTGAGGCGCTACCACAAGGCTATGAAACTGTTGCTGGTTCGCGAGGTGCTAAACTTAGCGGCGGACAAAAACAGCGAATTGCGATCGCGCGAGCCATCTTAAAAAATGCTCCAATTGTGGTACTGGATGAAGCTACAGCCTTTCTAGACCCAGAAAACGAAGCAAAAATTCAAGAAGCGATCGGTAGCTTAATCCAAAATAAAACCCTGATTGTCATTGCTCATCGGCTATCAACTATTACTGACTCTGACCAAATTATTTTGTTAGATAAAGGTACAATAGTCGATCGAGGTTGTCATCCTGAACTTTTGCAAACAAGTGAGTTATACAGCAAAATGTGGCAAGCTCACAGCGCGGCTCAGGACTTGAAGTTTGATGTAAATAAAGACATAACAACACAGATATCAACGCGATAATTACTATTACGGATAAAAAACCATGATTTCACTTGTAAAAAATTTATACAATCTAGGCACAAAACAAGATAAATCAGATATAGTTTTGGCAACATTGCTAAAATTATTTTCAGCATTATTTACTAGCGCACCTACCGTATTTCTATACCTAATTTTGCTAGATTTTTTCAATAAAACTGTTGATATCCAGAAAGTTGTTTATTTAATTATTGGTGTAGCAGGTTGCATTCTGTTGCAGTCTTTTTTTGGGTATCAGGCATACCGTCTTTACAGCAGCATCCAATCCCGTGTCGCGGGAAGAATACAAAACGAAATAGGCGATCGCATTCGCAAACTCTCAATAGGATTTTTTTCAGAGATGAATGCAAGTAATATCAACACAGTTGTAACTGCTGATGTGATGAAAGTTGATTATATGTATACCCTTCCCACTATAGTTGATGCTATTGCCATACCTGCTTTTATTGCCCTGTTCTTATGCTTTATAGATTGGCGGATGGCTTTAGCAACAGTAGCAGGAATCCCACTTGCTGTCTTGATTTATAACTGGAGTCAAAGCCGACTAAAACAACTAACTCAATTGCAGGCAAAGTCGCAAATGCAGACAAATGTACAAATTATTGAGTATATCGATGGAATTGGGGTGATCCGGGGATTTGACCAAACAGGGATGCAATTCCAAAAGCTCGATCGAGCTATAAATAACTACAGGGAAGCTAACACTAATCTGGCAACAAAGTTAGCACCAACAGACGTGGCGTTTAACACAGCTTTGGAATTAGGTTTTGCTGTAGTGCTGCTGTCAGGAACTTATTTGCTTTTGCAAGGTCGATTAACTTCACCAAATTTCCTCATGTTTTTGGTATTGGGCCTGCGATTTTACATACCTTTGCAAAATATTGGCGAATTATCTCGCAAGCAGCGACAAGCAGATGAAGCGATCGCCAGAATATCTAACTTGCTAGGAGTTCAGCCACTCCCTGAACCAAAAGAAGACAAAACTTTAGAACAGTTCGATATTGAGTTTAAAAATGTTTCTTTTGGCTATGCAGAGATGCCTGTGCTGCAAAATATTAACTTCACAGCAAAACAGGGGAACGTGACAGCAATTGTTGGCCCTTCTGGCTCTGGAAAAACAACTATTAGCAACTTAATTGCTCGTTTCTGGGATGTCAGTAATGGCGATGTTTTAATAGGTGGAGTAAATATCAAAAGCCTAAAAACTGATACGCTGCTGTCATATATTAGCATCGTGTTTCAAGACGTTTATTTGTTTAGTGACACTATCCTCAACAATATCAAATTTGGAAATTCTAACGCTACGCAAGATCAAGTAGAAGCAGCAGCGAAGGCCGCAAAATGTCACGAGTTTATCTTAGAATTTGCTGACGGCTACAATACTGTAGTTGGTGAGGGCGGAGCTACTCTTTCTGGCGGTGAGAAGCAGCGAATTTCGATCGCCCGGGCAATCTTAAAAGACGCACCTATTGTGTTGTTGGATGAAGCCACAGCATCAATCGATCCGGAAAATGAGCTGCTAATTCAACAAGCGATCGACTCGCTGGTAAAGTCGAAGACGCTAATTGTTATTGCCCACAGACTCTCAACTATCAAGAATGCTGACCAAATTTTAGTAATTGAGAGCGGCAAAATTGTTGAACAGGGCAAGCACGGCGACTTGATTAAAAATAAGAATCTCTATAGTATATTTTGGAGCGATCGGCAAAAAGCCAAAAGCTGGAAAATCGAAGTTTTATAATGAGTAAAAAAATGTTTGATCCTAGCCTGATATTTGACTCTAAATTTTATCTCAACCAAAATCCTAGTGTAGCGGAAGCAGTATAACAAGGCCTTTTCACGAGCGGGCTTGACCATTTTATTAAGTTTGGGAAATGTGAGGGACGCAACCCCAGTGCTTTTTTTGATTCTAACTTCTATATAGAGCAGAATTCTGGTATAACAGAGGCACTAGCTGCGAGTGTTTTCTGTAGTGGATTTGACCACTTCATTGAGTTTGGTGCTTTTGAGGGAAGGAGTCCCAGCCCGGTATTCGATAACAGCTATTATCTATCTCAAAACCCAGGCGTTGCTGCTGCTGTAGAAAGAGACGAACTGACAGGAATAGAACACTTCGTAGAATTTGGCATTGATGAAGGGCGCGCCTCGTCAACAGAATTCGATGTCAAATATTATTTAGCCAATAATCCTGACTTAGTTGCTGCTGGTTTTAACAACCGACAAGCTCTCGAACATTTTACACTTTCTGGTTCTCTAGAAGGACGCTGTGCGGTTAAAAAGCGCGGAGTTAGTGTCTTGCTGTTTCGCGGAACTGCTGAATCTGAATCAGCCGGGTTTTTAGGAACTGAGTCGGGGATGGATACTCTCGAAACAAGACTTAAAACTCTGTTTGGTGGAGATTCTGAATTCTCATTTGACAGTCGAGTTTTTAGAGAATTTGAACTGCAAGAAGCAGTGGACTATATCAACAGCTTTGAAGAACCGAGAAATATTGTCTTGATTGGTTACAGTGCTGGGGCGAACACTGTAGTAGAATTGGTTCCAAAACTGCCACCCTATGCTGTCGATTTGCTAATCCAAATTGATCCGGTTTCCCGACCCGCTTTAGAACAAATTATCAGCCCCCGCAAAATTGCAGAACAGTTTCCTCAATTATTTTCTACTCCCGGTAGTGTCCCTGGGGGTCAGACATTGCCTGAATTTATTGACTACCGCAGTTTTGACGAGCTAAATTCTTCGCTATCCACACCGTCAATCGAAGCAGCATTAGGGGGACTGCAAGTTATTAATGCTTTGGCTGATGCTGATTTGATAAAACTTGTTGACATCAGCAAGTTGCCTGACCAAGCGAAAAAAGGAATTAATTATTATCAGACTGTTACAAACAATCCTGACGTAGAGGGGCTGCGAAATGTGCAAGGTTCAGAAAATATTAATGTTGAAAAGTTGTTTAATGATACAACAATAATGCACAGCACTATAGATGAGTACAAGCCATTGCAGGAAAAAATTGTCAGCGATATTGCATCTTCGATTAGCGGTCTTGTGATAGCGCGGAGTTAGATAGGGCTTGCTGAAAAAAGCTGAAACCCTTACATCAAGAGACTTGTCGTGAGTTGTAGCCGTTGTCATGTGCAAGCTCTTGAGCTAAAATGAATCAAAACCCTGGCACACCATCACTTTCGCAATGTACCGAAAAGTTAACCCAACCTCAAACCCACCGTCCAACTTTGACCTGCCTTTTGAGGGGCAATTGGCAGATGATAATCGCTGGGTAATCATGGCAAAGTTAATTCCTTGGTCAGAATTTGAAGTAGAATATGCTCTAAATTTTTCCGTAGATATGGGAGCTCCAGCGAAATCTTTTCGGATGGCATTGGGAGCATTAATAATTAAAGAAAGGTTAGGAACAAGCGATCGCGAAACAGTAGAACAAATCAGAGAAAACCCATACCTACAATACTTTATAGGCATGACAACCTATAGTAGTCAAGCACCATTTGATTCATCGATGTTCGTTCATTTTCGGCAGAGAATAGGTGTCAACCTAGTCAATAAAATTAACGAAAAAATGGTAAAAGAGCAGACAGAAGTGCCCGGGGAGGTAAGTAAGTCGGCGCGAAAAAACCGAACTATGTTAAAATAAGTAAACACAGAGAATACATCTACTGAGGTAACTCAATATATGGGCGCTAGATTAAGGGTATTCCTGACTCAACAGCAAGACCAAACTCTATTAGAACTGAGAACTGCTGCTGTACCACAAAAAGTCAAAGATAGAGCAGAAGTAATTAGATTAAATGCACATGGCTGGTACGTTGAAAAAATAGCTGCTCATTTTAACTGGACTC
>Ga0136639_10000243_pt1 | contig 17371 bp, 14 predicted proteins | sample AntDrymUQ8592106_2_FD_113739 | JGI IMG/M metagenome (GOLD analysis project Ga0136639, IMG submission 113739) | Polar desert sand microbial communities from Dry Valleys, Antarctica - metaG UQ859 (21.06) | ecosystem: Environmental > Terrestrial > Soil > Desert | place: Antarctica: Dry Valley...
CGCGGGTGGCCCACGAGGCCCGGGCCGTCGCCGAGATCGCGGCCGCCGAGCAGGCAACCGCCCGCGAGGCTGCCGACCTGGCGGCGAGCGAGCACGCCGAGGCTCGCCGCGTGGCCGAGGAGACCGCGGCCGAGCAGGCCCACCTGGCGGCAGAGGCGCACCAGGGGCGTGCCGCAGCAGAGGCTGCTGCCGCCGCCACCGCGGTGCTCGCCGACGGGGCCCACGCCGCCCGACTGACCGCCGAGGAAGCGGCGGGCGCCCAGGGCGTCGCTGCCGAGTCGGCCGCTGCCGCTGCAAGCGCCGCGGCTGCCGACGCTGCTGCGCAAGCGGAGGCCGCACGGGTGGCCCACGAGGCCCGGGCCGTCGCCGAGATCGCGGCCGCCGAGCAGGCAACCGCCCGCGAGGCCGCCGACCTGGCGGCGAGCGAGCACGCCGAGGCTCGCCGCGTGGCCGAGGAGACCGCGGCCGAACAGGCCCACCTGGCGGGCGAGGCGCACCAGGGGCGTGCCGTGGCAGAGGCTGCTGGTGCTGCCGCCGCGGTGCTCGCCGACGGGGCCCTCACCGCCCGACTGGCCGCCGAGGAAGCGGCCGGTGCCCAGGGCGTCGCCGCCGAGTCGGCCGCTGCCGCTGCAAGCGCCGCGGCTGCCGACGCTGCTGTGCAGGCGGAGGCCGCACGGGTGGCCCACGAGGCCCGGACTTTCGCCGAGAGCGCCGCCCAGGAGTCCTCGCGCCTGGCCAGCGAGGCCCACGAGGCGCGCACACAGGCCGAGTCAGCCGCGACCGAGGCGATCGCCGCGCGCGCCCTGGCCGAGCAGGACGCGCTGGCCCACGCCGAGCTGGCCCGCGAGGCAGCCGCCGAGCGCGCCGTCGCCGAGGAGCGCCTGAGCCAGGTCGCGGCCGAGTCCCACGCCACGGCCACCGCCCACGAGTCGACCGTGGCCGAGCTGCGCACGCAGCTGACCGAGGCGCTCGCGCAGGCCGAGGAGCAGGCACGGCTGCGGGGCGAGGCGGAGCTGGCCGCGGAGAACCGCGCGATGGAGCGATCAGCGGTCGAGGCCGCCGTACGTCGCTCGGCGGAGCTGGTCGAGGAGACCCTCGCCGAACGACTCGCCGCCGAGGAGCGGGTCACCGAGCTCACGCGGCAGCTGGCCGGGGAGGTGCCGGTGCGACGTGAGGTGCCGATGGTCACGGATGACGAGCCTCGCTCCGTACGTTCCACTCTCACCCCGACCAGCGAGGCTGACGCTGTGGCCCCGACCCGCGAGGTCGCGGACGACGGGCCTGCACCTGCTTTCTTCGGCGAGGCCGAGCCGGGCAGCGCTATCGCCCTCTCGCCGACGAGCTCGCCGGTGCGCGGACTGCTCGCGGTGCTGCTCGGCAGCTGCTCGGTCGTCGCGGCGCTGCTGGTCGCCCTGGCGGCGATCAACAACACCGTGCTCTCGCCGTACGGCGTGGGGTTGAGCGTCCTGACGCTGGTGCTCGCGTTCGCTGCCTGGCAGGTCCGGAGCTCACCGAGCCACGTCAGCATCGAGGACGGGGTCGTCGACATCCGCAGCAAGGGCACCCATCACCGGTTCGACCTCGCCGCGGACAGCACCGAGGTGAGCATGGTCGGGCGCCCCGGTGAGCGCGGGTGGCGCGTCGACTTCCACCGACGCAGCCTGCCGCCGTGCACGATCACGTCGAAGATGGTGGATGCGGAGCAGTTCGTTGCTGCGGTGCGGCGGTACCGGCCCGACCTGTGAAATGACTTCGTCATTCCCCCAGCGACGGGTCGGTCAGCGGCGGAGGGCGGCGCCGGTCTTGACGGCGATCTCGGCGACCGCGGCGGGTGAGCGGCGGCCGACGCCGGTGACGTTGAAGAAGCCGTGGATCAGGTCGGGGAAGCGTTGGAGCTCGACCTCGACGCCGGCGTCGGCGAGCTTGCGGGCGTAGGACTCACCCTCGTCGCGCAGCGGGTCGAAGCCGGCGGTGATGACGTAGGCGGGGGCGAGGCCAGCGGGGAGGTCGGCGTGGATGGGCGAGAGGCGCGGGTCCTGGAGGTCGTGGCCGGCCGGGACGTAGGACTCGGTGGCGAGGTCCATGAAGGCCTTGCTGAGGTAGAAGCCCTCCTGGAACAGCTCGAAGCTGCGCGTGGGGTGCTCGCAGTCGGTCATCGGGTAGACGAGCAGCTGGAAGGCCAGCGGGAGCCCGCGGCGGGCCGCCTCGATCGCGATGCCGGCGGCGAGGTTGCCACCGGCGGAGTCGCCGCCGACCGCGAGCCGGTCGGGGTCCGCGCCGATGGCGGCCGCGTTGGCCACGACCCACTCGAAGGCCGCCACGGCATCGTCGTACGCCGCGGGGAACGTGTCCTCGGGCCCCATCCGGTAGTCGACGGCCAGGACCCGGATGCCGGCGCGCTCGGCCAGCACCCGGCAGGGCGCGTCGTGGGAGTCGAGGTCGCCGTACATGAAGCCGCCACCGTGCAGGAACAGCATCAGCGGGCTGACTGCGCCCGCGCTCGACCCGGTGTAGAGCCGGCCGGGGAGATCGCCCACGGGCAGGTTGCGCACGGCGCCGATCGGCTGCTCGCCGGCCGCCAGGGACGCGTGGTGACGCACCGCCTCGCGGCCCTCGGGGATCGGCATGGTCTCGGCACCGGGGAGGCGCGCGAGGCGCTGCATCGCCAGCATCAGCTGGGTCTCCGGGGCGAGCGTCTGCCCGTCGAGGACGACCGGCTTGCCGGCCAGGCGGGCCTGGACCGCCTCCGGGAGAGCCATCGCGCCCCTCAGGAGACTGGCCTCCACGAGCGTGCTGAGACCGGCGAGACGCTGCTTGATAGCCACGGGCAGCACGGTAGCGCCATCACCGCGCGTTCACCCGACGATGCCACACTACGAGCATGCCTCTCGAGATCGTGCCCGACTCCTCCGACAGCGACGCGCTGACGTTGCAGCACCGTGTCGGCGAGGGCGTCCCGGACGAGTCCTACGACATCGAGGCGACCTACGTGCCCGACGCGGAGACGGTCGCAGCGATCGAGGGCTACGACGACCGGTTCCTGGACCGCGAGCTGTCCTGGCTGCGCTTCAACCAGCGCGTCCTGGAGCTCGCGGAGGACACCTCGCTGCCACTGCTGGAGCGGGTGCGGTTCCTCGCGATCTTCACCAGCAACCTCGACGAGTTCTTCATGGTCCGCGTCGCCGGCCTCAAGCGGCGCATCGCCGCGGGGCTCGCCGTACGCGCGGCGTCGGGGATGTTGCCGCGCGACGTGCTGGAGACCATCTGGCGCGTCACCGGCGAGCTGTGCCAGCGCCAGGCCCACCTGTTCCGCGACGAGATCATCCCCGAGCTGCGCGAGCACGAGATCGAGATCGTGCGCTGGGAGGAGCTGGACCGCGAGGAGCAGAGGTCGTGCAAGCGGCTCTTCCGCGACCGGATCTTCCCGGTCCTCACCCCGCTGGCCGTGGACCCGGCGCACCCCTTCCCCTACATCTCGGGGCTCTCGCTGAACCTCGCGGTGCTGATCCGCAACCCCAAGTCCCACAAGGAGCACTTCGCCCGGGTCAAGGTGCCGCCGATCTTCGAGCGGTTCGTGCCGTTGGGCAACGCCCGCTTCGTGCCGCTCGAGGACGTCATCGGCGCCCACCTCAAGCGGCTCTTCCCGGGCATGGAGGTGCTCGAGGTCCACACCTTCCGCGTCACCCGCAACGAGGACCTCGAGGTCGAGGAGGACGACGCGGAGAACCTGCTCGCCGCGCTCGAGAAGGAGCTGCTGCGGCGCCGCTTCGGCCCTCCGGTGCGCCTCGAGGTCGAGGAGTCGATCTCCTCCTCCGTGCTCGACCTGCTCATCTCCGAGCTCGACGTCACCGCCCAGGAGGTCTACCGACTGCCCGGTCCGCTGGACCTGCGCGGCCTGCACGGCATCGCGGACCTCTCGCACGAGGAGCTGAAGTACCCCGCGTTCGTCCCCACCACCCACCCGCTCCTCGCCGAGGTCGAGTCCGCGGCCCCGGTCGACGTCTTCAAGGCGACCCGACGCCACGACGTGCTGCTGCACCACCCCTACGACTCCTTCGCCACCTCGGTGCAGCGCTTCATCGAGCAGGCCGCCGCCGACCCGCACGTGCTGGCGATCAAGCAGACGCTCTACCGCACCTCCGGCGACTCCCCGATCATCGATGCCCTGGTCGATGCTGCCGAGGCCGGCAAGCAGGTGCTGGTGATCGTCGAGATCAAGGCCCGCTTCGACGAGCAGGCCAACATCCGCTGGGCGCGCAAGCTCGAGCAGGCCGGCTGCCACGTCGTCTACGGTCTGGTCGGCCTCAAGACCCACTGCAAGCTCGCGCTGGTGGTGCGCGACGAGCCCGATGGCATCCGTCGCTACACCCACATCGGCACCGGCAACTACAACCCCAAGACCTCGCGGATGTATGAAGACCTCGGGCTGATCACCACCAACGAGAGGATCGGCGAGGACGTCGCGCACCTGTTCAACAACCTCTCGGGCTGGTCGCGCAACGCCTCCTACGAGGAGCTGCTGGTCGCGCCCGACAACGTGCGCTCCGGGCTGGTCGACCAGATCCACGGCGAGATCCAGGACCACCGTGACGGCAAGCCCGCACGGATCCGGATCAAGGCCAACTCGGTCGTCGACGAAGCCATCATCGACGCGCTCTACCTCGCCTCCCAGGAGGGCGTGCCGGTGCAGCTGCTGGTGCGCGGCATCTGCGCGCTGCGCCCCGGCGTGCCCGGTCTGTCGGAGAACATCGAGGTCCGCTCGATCCTGGGCCGCTTCCTCGAGCACAGCCGCGTCTTCGTCTTCGAGAACGCCGGCGACCCCGTCGCCTGGATCGGCTCGGCCGACATGATGCACCGCAACCTCGACCGACGCGTCGAGGTCCTGGTGCGCGTGCCCGGCGAGGAGAGCGTGCGCTCGATCGCGCACCTGCTCGACGTCGCGTTCGCGCCGACCACCAGCGCGTGGGTGCTCCAGAGCGACGGCACGTGGGTGCGCAACGAGGGTGACCGGCACCTCCAGGAGGGTCTGATCGAGAGCCAGCGCAGGCGTCGTACGACGAGCTGAGCGACGGGATCCTCGGCCCGGAGTTGCGTCAGCGAGCGGGCCACCCCCTAGCATGATGGCCGTTCGTCTCCGCCTCACCAGGAGTTCTCCGTGCGTTTGCGATTCCGCCCGGTCGATGCGACTTTCTACGACCTCTTCACCCAGTCGGCCAATCACCTGGTCCTCGGCGCTGACCTGCTCGCCCAGATGCTGAGCGAGGGTGCCGACGCGGCCGCCGTCGCGACGCTGATGCGCGATGCCGAGCACGCCGCCGACGAGACGACCCACGAGATCGTGCGTCGGGTCAACAGCACCTTCGTCACGCCCTTCGACCGCGAGGACATCTACTCCCTCGCGTCCGGCCTCGACGACGTCATGGACATGATGGACGAGGTCGTCGACATGATCCTGCTCTACGAGGTGAAGATCCTGCCCGCCGAGCTGTCCGCCCAGGTCGAGGTGCTGCAGCGCTGCGCCGAGCTGACGTCGGCCGCGATGCCGAACCTGCGCTCGATGCGGTCGCTCGAGGAGTTCTGGATCGAGATCAACCGCCTCGAGAACGCCGGCGACAAGAACCACCGGCGGATCCTGGCCAACCTCTTCTCCGGTGAGCACGAGACCATCGAGGTGCTCAAGCTCAAGGACATCGTGGAGGCCCTCGAGGACTCCATCGACGCCTTCGAGAAGGTCGCCAACATCGTGGAGCAGATCGCCGTCAAGGAGTCCTGAGCGACCGTGGAACTCGCGCTCGTCATCGCGGTCGTTGCTGTCGCGCTGACCTTCGACTACACCAACGGCTTCCACGACGCCGCCAACGCGATCGCCACGTCGGTCTCGACGCGCGCGCTCACCCCGCGCGTGGCGCTGATCATGGCGGCGATCATGAACTTCATCGGCGCCTTCCTGGGCCAGGAGGTCGCCAACACCGTCGGCAGCGTCATCTCTCCGCCCTCCGGATCGCACGGTCTGGTCATCGTGATGTCCGGGCTGCTGGGGGCGATCGCGTGGAACCTCATCACCTGGTACTACGGCCTGCCCTCCTCCTCATCGCACGCCCTCATCGGCGGCCTGGTGGGCTCGGCGCTCGCCTCCGGGACCTTCGTGGAGTGGTCGACCGTGCTCGACAAGGTCGTCATCCCGATGATCCTCTCGCCGCTCGTCGCCTTCGGGGCCGGCTTCGCGGTGATGCTGGCGATCATGTGGATCTTCCGCAAGAAGAACCCGCACCGCACCCAGCGCAACTTCCGTGTCCTGCAGACGATCTCGGCCGCCGCCATGGCGCTGGGCCACGGACTGCAGGACGCCCAGAAGACGATGGGCGTCATCTTCCTGGCCCTGCTCGCCGGCGGCTTCGTCAACCCCGGTGACGACCTGCCGCTCTGGGTCATCATCGCCGCCGCCAGCGCGATCTCGGCCGGCACGTACGCCGGTGGGTGGCGCATCATGCGCACCTTGGGCCGACGCATCATCGCCCTCGACCCCGCCCGCGGCTTCGCCGCCGAGACGGTCGCCGCGACCGTGCTCTACACCACGGCCTTCGTCTACTCCGCGCCCATCTCGACCACCCACACCATCACCTCCGCGGTCATGGGCGTCGGCGCCACCAAGCGCTTCTCCGCCGTGCGCTGGGGCGTCGCCAAGTCGATCGTCGCCGCCTGGATCCTCACCTTCCCCATGGCGGGGCTGCTCGCTGCGCTGGCCTACTGGGTGAGCCACCTGCTCATCGAGGTCATCCCCTGACCTGAGGGGGCGCGGTGTGGGTGGCTGGCTGGGCGAGTGGGGTCGTGTGCCTCACGCAGCGCTCTGCCGCGCTCTGCGGCACACGACTCGCCAGGGGCGGCGGGCGGGCGGGCGTCAGCGGTCGATGAGCATGGCCACGTGGGCTGCTGCGTCCTTGGCGGCGCGGCCTACGCCGATCAGGGTGGCCGACGCCGGGCCGCACCAGTCGCCGTACCCGACGAAGAGGAGCCGCTCGTCCAGCGTGGAGACCACCGGGTGGGCGGATGTGGTGGCGGGGTGGCCGTCGGGGCGCGGTACGCCGTGCAGGTGGCCCAGCGCCGGGCGGAAGCCGGTGCACCAGATCACCGCGTCGAGCGGGCGCTCGGTCCCGTCGGACCAGGTCGCGCCGGTCTCGGTGAACCGGACCGGCATCGACGTCGCGTGCAGACCGAGGTGGTCGCGGGCGTGGCGGACCGACGGTACGGCGACGATGTCGCCCAGGCCCGCCACCCCTCCCCCGTCACCGGCGACGGCCCGGGTCGCGGCCTCGAAGAGCGCGCGGCCGTCGACGTCGTCGGGCAGGTAGCGGGGCGGTCGCTGGGTGGCCCAGGTCAGCTCGCGGGCGACCGGCAGGAGGTCGGCGGCGATCTGCGCACCCGAGTTGCCGCCGCCGACGACCAGCACCCGCTTCCCGGAGTACGCCGAGGGGCCGGCGTAGGCGGCCGTGTGCTGCTGGGTGCCCGCGAACTCGCGCATCCCCGGCACCGTCGGCCAGAACGGCCGGCGCCACGAGCCGGTCGCGTTGACCACGACGCGGGCGCTCCGCTGCCCCATCCCGTCCACCGAGTCGGTCGCTGGGTCTGTCGCTGGGTCGGTCGCTGGGTCGGTCGCCACCACCAGCGGCGCTGACGGGTCGCCGACCCCGGAGAGACCGGTGACGGTGACGGGTCGTCGTACGGGCAGGTCGTAGCGCTGCTCGTAGGCGGCCAGGTAGTCACGCACGTGCGCCGCCGACGGGTTGCCCGGGCCGCGCCACGGCGGCATCGGCCAGCCGGGCAGGGAGGAGTAGGCCGCGGGCGAGAAGAGCTCGAGGCTCGGCCAGCCGTCCTGCCAGGCGCCGCCGGGGTGATCACGCTCGTCGAGGACCTCGAAGCTCAGCGGCACCTCCCGGCGACGGTTGAGCCGCATCAGGTGCCACGCGGTCGCCAGCCCCGACTGGCCGCTCCCGACGATCAGGGCGTCGAGCGTGATCTCAGGAACCTTCCGGCAACAGCCCGGTCGGCAACAGCTCGGCGAGCAGCTGCTGGACCCGCCGGTCGATCTCGTCGCGGATCGGACGGACGGCGTCGGCGCCCTGGCCGGCCGGGTCCTGGAGCGCCCAGTCCTCGTAGCGCTTGCCGGGGAAGATCGGGCACGCGTCGCCGCAGCCCATCGTGATGACGACGTCGGAGGCGGCGACGTCCTCGGTGAGGAGCTTGGCCGGGACGTTGCGTGAGACATCGATGCCGAGCTCGGCCATCACCTCGACGACCGCGGGGTTGATCGAGTCGGCGGGCGCGGAGCCGGCGCTGCGCACCGCCACGCGACCGGCGCCGTGGTGCTCCAGCAGCGCCGCGGCCATCTGGGAGCGCCCGGCGTTGTGGACGCAGACGAAGAGGACCTCGGGGACGGCGGTCATGGTGTGACTCCTTGCTGGGTGGGCTCGAGGTGGGTGGCGGTGGGCTCCGGCGTCCAGGTGAAACGACGCCGCGCCCACAGGGCGACGTAGACCAGCCCGACCAGCACGGGCACCTCGATCAACGGCCCGACGACCCCGGCGAGAGCCTGCCCGCTGGTGACGCCGAAGACCCCGATCGCGACCGCGATGGCGAGCTCGAAGTTGTTGCCGGCGGCGGTGAAGGCCATCGTCGTGGAGCGCTCGTAGGACATCCGCAGCCGGTGGCCCAGCAGCATCGAGAGGCCCCACATCAACGCGAAGTAGACCAGCAGCGGCAGTGCGATCCGGGCCACGTCACCGGGACGATCGATGATGGTGTCGCCCTGGAGGGCGAAGAGGATGACGATCGTGAAGAGCAGTCCGTAGAGGGCGACGGGCCCGATGCGCGGCAGGAACGTGGCCTCGTACCACTCGCGTCCCTTGGCCTTCTCGCCTCCCTTGCGCGTGAGGTAGCCGGCGATGAGCGGGATGCCGAGGAAGATCAGCACGCTCACCGCGATCTTGGTGATCGAGATGTCCAGCGCGTCCTGCTCGAGACCGAGCCAGCCGGGCAGGACCTGCAGGTAGAACCAGCCGAGCCCGGCGAAGGCGACGATCTGGAAGACGGAGTTGACCGCGACCAGGATCGCGGCAGCCTCGCGGTCGCCGCAGGCCAGGTCGTTCCAGATCAGCACCATCGCGATGCAGCGGGCGAGGCCGACGATGATCAGGCCGGTGCGGTACTCCGGGAGGTCGGGCAGCGTCAACCAGGCCAGGACGAACATCAGGGCCGGGCCGACGAGCCAGTTGAGGACGAGGCTGGAGACCAGGAGGCGCCGGTCGGAAGTGACGGTGCCGAGCTCGTCGTAGCGGACCTTGGCGAGGACGGGATACATCATCACCAGCAGCCCGATCGCGATCGGCAGGCTCACGTCGCCGACCTCGACCGCCGACAGCGCGTCGCCGAGGCCGTCGACCGTGCGGCCCAGGACCAGCCCCACCGCCATCGCGACCCCGATCCAGACCGGCAGGAAGCGGTCGAGCGTCGAGAGGTTGTCGAGTACGGCGGTCCCCTCGCCCTGCTGGGTGGTGCTCACTGGTGCACCGCAGCGGGTGCGGTCGTGGTCGTGGTCGCGAAGAGGCTGCCGAGCGCGGCCAGCGCCTCGGGGCGGGCCCGGAAGTAGACCCAGACGCCACGCTTCTCCCGGTCGAGCAGCCCGCTCTCGTGCAGCACCTTGAGGTGGTGGCTGATCGTGGGCTGGGACAGGTCGAAGGCCGGGAGCAGCTCACAGGCGCAGGCCTCCGCCCCCTCACGCGACATCACCATCGACATCAGCCGCAGCCGCACCGGGTCGGCGAGCGCCTTGAGCATCGGGGCGACCTGCGCGGCGTCCGCGGCGCTCATCGGCTCGTGGGCCAGCGGGGTGCAGCACGCGATCGGATCAGATATCGACATGTGTCAATATTGACAGGTGTCGATGGGTGGTGGCAAGCCAGCGGGCTGTGCCGCTCCCGCTCGGCCGCCCCGGGGGGTGAGTGGTGGGCGATGCGCCCGCACCGCCATCTCCCATGACCCACCGCCCGGCCGCGGCCACCCCCGGGAGCGGTGACCCATGGGCGATCAGGAGCCGGTGACATCACCCACCAGTCACCGCTCACCCGCGTCGACCACCGGACAGCGGGCCAGCCGACAGATCAGCCGAAACGACCCGAGATGTAGGCCTCGGTCGACTCCTTCTCCGGGTTGGCGAACATCTTCTGGGTGGAGTTGAACTCCACGAGCTGACCGGGCTGACCAGCCGCCTTGAGGTTGAAGAAGCCCGTCTCGTCGGAGACCCGCGCGGCCTGCTGCATGTTGTGGGTGACGATGACGATCGTGTAGTCGGACTTGAGGTCGTGGATCAGGTCCTCGATCGCGGAGGTCGAGATGGGGTCCAGGGCCGAGCACGGCTCGTCCATCAGCAGCACCTGCGGTTCCACGGCGATGGCACGCGCGATGCACAGGCGCTGCTGCTGCCCACCCGAGAGGCTCATGCCGGGCTTGTTGAGCCGGTCCTTGACCTCGGTCCACAAGTTGGCGCCCTTCAGCGAGCGCTCGACGATCGTGTCGGCCTCGGACTTCTTCATCCGCTTGGCGTTGAGGCGGTTGCCGGCGAGCACGTTGTCGTAGATCGACATCGTGGGGAAGGGGTTGGGCCGCTGGAAGACCATCCCGATCTGGCGGCGCACCGCCACCGGGTCGACGCCAGCGTCGTAGAGCGACTGCCCGTCGACGACGACCTTGCCCTCGACCCGGGCGCCCGGGATCACCTCGTGCATCCGATTGAGCGAGCGCAGGAAGGTCGACTTGCCGCAGCCGGACGGACCGATGAAGGCGGTCACCGAGCGGGCCTTGATGGTCATGGTGACACCTTCGACGGCGAGGAAGTCGCCGTAGTAGATGTTCAGGTCAGAGACGTCGATGCTCTTGGCCATGGGGTGTCCTTTGCTTTCTGTTGCTGTCGCTCAGCGGCCGGACTTGGGAGCGAAGAAGCTCCCGAGCACGCGGGCCGCGACGTTGAGGGTCATGACGATGATGACGAGGACCAGGGCAGCGCCCCAGGCGTAGTCGGTCATCTCGTCGACATAGACGCCGGGCTCCTGGATGGAGTAGAAGATGAAGACCGGGAGCGTGGCCATCCGCTCGGCGAAGGGGTTGAAGTTGTCCCCCGAGGTGAGCCCCGCGATGATCAGCAGCGGCGCCGTCTCGCCGGCGACCCGCGCGATGGCCAGCGTCACGCCGGTCACGATGCCGGCGACCGCGGTGGGCAGCACGACCTTGGTGATGGTGCGCCACTTCGGGACCCCGAGGGCGTACGCCGCCTCGCGCAGCTCGTCGGGCACCAGCTTGATCATCTCCTCCGAGGCACGCACGACGATCGGGATCATCAGCACCGAGAGCGCCACGGCGCCACCGAAGCCCATCCGCACCCCCGGCCCGGCGACCAGCACGAACAGCGCGTAGGCGAACAGGCCCGCGACGATCGAGGGGATCCCGGTCATGACATCGACCAGGAAGGTGATGATCCGCGCCAGGCGGTGACCCCGGCCGTACTCGATGAGGTAGACGGCGGCCAGGACACCGATCGGGACCGAGATCAAGGTCGCGAGGCCGGTGATGATGAGCGTCCCGAAGATGGCGTGGTGGATGCCGCCACCCTCGCCCAGGATGCCGCGCATCGAGGAGCCGAAGAACTGGGCCGACAAGATCCCGACCCCCTTGCTCACGACCGTGTAGACCAGGCTGACCAGCGGGATCATCGCAAGCCCGAACGCGGACCAGATCATCACGCCCGCAGCGCGGTCCACCGCCTTGCGGCGCCCCTCGAGCAGCACCGACCACAGGGGAAGTGCCACCGCGAGGAGCAGCCAGGCCAGCACGACGCTTCCCGCGAAGCCCACCCCCGCGAGGAGCCAGACCAAGGCCGCGAAGCTGGCCGCGATGACGAGCACCAGGCCGGGGGCGAACCACGGCAGCTGGGGTGCGTAGAAGTCGACCTCGTCGCGTGCGGTGACGGGCCGCTCTGACACGTCGGTCATGACCGTCCTCCGTCGATGCGGCCGCGGTTAGCGATGGAGCGGCCGAGGAAGTTGACAGCGAAGGTGATCACGAAGAGCACCAGCCCGCTGAAGATGAGGGTGTCGATCTTGGGGCCGGAAGCATTGCCGAAGTTGTTGGCGATGTTGGCCGCGATCGTCGAAGAGCTCTGCTCCGCCGAGATCAGGTTGAAGGAAACGACCAGGCTCGGCGCGAGCACGAGGGCCACGGCCATCGTCTCGCCCAGGGCCCGACCCAGGCCTAGGAGGACCGCCGAGATCATGCCCGAGCGGGCGTAGGGGAAGACCGACATCCGGATCATCTCCCAGCGCGTCGCGCCGAGGGCCAGGGCCGCTTCCTGGTGTGCCACGGGGGTCTGCGCGAAGATCTCGCGGCAGATCGCGGTGATGATCGGCATCGCCATGACCGCCAGCACGACACCGGCGGTCATCATCGTGCGCCCCGAGTTGGGGACCGGTCCCTCGAAGAACGGGATCCAGGACAGGTTCTTCTCGAGCCAGTCGTAGACGGGCACCAGGTTGAGCGCCAGGAACTGGATCCCCCAGAGCCCGTAGACGACGCTGGGGATCGCGGCCAGGAGGTCGATCAGCCAGCCCAGCGCCTTGGCGAGGCGACGAGGCGCGTAGTGCGAGATGACCAGGGCCACGCCGATGGCGAGCGGCGCGGCGATGATCATCGCGATCGTGGCCGCCAACAGGGTGCCGAACAGCAGGGGGCCCACGAAGCCCCAGATGCTGTCCTTGCCGTAGGCCGAGCTCCCACTGTTCCCGAGGGCCGGGAGCCCCTCGACGAGGAGGAAGATCGCCACGCCGGCCAGCGCCAGCATGATGAGGACGCCCGAGGAACGGGTGAGCAGTCTGAAGACGACGTCCCCGACCTTGCCCGTCGAGGTCTCGGTCGGCTTCTCGATCGATGACTCGGTGGTGGTCACCGTGGTTGCTCCTTGTCGATGTGGCTATCGCACGGACAGGGGGTCCGCGGCCGCTGATGCGTCCGGGACCCCCATGACCGTAGCGTCAGGGTCGTGGTCCTGATCAGCTGATGCTCTCCACGACGCCCGCGGCCTCTTCCTGCAGGGCGTCGGAGAGCGGCGCCGAGCCGGCCTCGTCCTGCGCCTGGGTCTGGCCCTCGTCGCTGACGACGTAGGTGAGGAACGCCTTGACGAGCGCCGCCTCGGCAGCGTCGTCGTACTTCTGGCAGGCCAGCAGGTAGGAGGTCAGGACGATCGGGTAGGTGCCCGCCTCCTGCGTGGTGTGGTCGAGGTCGAAGGCGAGGTCGACGTCGGGGCGACCTTCGACGCGCGGGGAGACCTCGAGGATGCGGGCAGCGGCCTCGGCGGAAGGCTCCACGAATTCCTCGCCGACCCCGATCAGCGCCACGCTGAGGTCATTGGTCTGGCTGGCGTCGGCGTAGCCGATCGAGTACTCGGAGTTCTCCACCGTGGTGACCACGCCGCTGGTGCCCTTGGCACCCTCGCCACCGAAGTCGGTAGGCCAGGTCTCGACGACACCGGCGGTCCAGACGTCAGCGGCGACGGCGTCGAGGTAGTCGGTGAAGTTCTCCGTGGTGCCCGACTCATCAGAGCGGTGCACCGCGTTGATGCGCTCGGCCGGCAGGTCGGCATCGGGGTTGTCAGCGGCGATGGCGGCGTCGTCCCACTCGGTGATCGCGCCGGACATGATGCCGGCCAGCGTCTCCGGGGTCAGGTTGAGGCTGTCGACACCCGGCACGTTGAACGGGACGGCGATGGGGCTGATGTAGCTGGGGACCTCGATCGGGTCGCCACCGCAGCGCTCACCGGCCTGCGTCAGCTCGTCGGCGTCCTCGTCGTCCACCAGGTAGGCGTCGGAGCCGGCGAAGGGGAAGGCACCGGAGATGAAGTTCTCCCGGCCACCGCCCGAGCCGATCGGGTCGTACTCGACGGTGACGTCGGGGTTGGCGTCCTGGACGCCGACGGCCCATGCGCCCATTGCTGCCTGCTGCGTCGAGGCGCCACCACCGGCCAGCGTGCCCGAGAGGTCACCGCCGCCGCTGTCGCCAGCGCCGGGGTCCTCGTTGGAGGCGCCGCATGCGCTGAGGGTGAGGGCCAGGGCAGCGATGCCGGGGACGATCGCTCGGCGGATGACAGTGCTCTTCACGTCGTTACTCCTGTGGGGTCTTGGGGGTGACGATCAGGAGTGTTGAGGCGCCAGGTGTCCGGATCCGAGGCCATCGGTGAACGAGGGATGAACTCAACCCGCCCACTTGGCCACGAAATGCCGCAACTGAGACGACGGTCACGTGAACAAGGCCCGGGGGGCTTGACTCAGCGCACGTGGTGGCACTCGGAGGCGACCACGACGCCCTTGCGCAGGTGCACCACGAGCATCTCGCCGAACGCGAGCTGCGGGTCCTCGACCCCCAGGGCGTCGAAGACCGCGGGCAGCACCGGCCGGTGCGTGCACAGCACGGTCGGGCGCGCGTCGTCGACCAGGTCCTCGACGATCCGGCCGACACGCTTGGCCGACGCGCCCTCCTCGCTCAGCTGCGCCTCGGGCTCGAGCGCCCAGCCGGTGGTGCCGGCGTACGGCGCGACGGTCTCGACGCAGCGCGTGCTGCTGGAGGTGACGACGCGGGTCACGCCGTAGGCCGCCAGCAGCGGGACCAGGCGCTCGGCCTGGGCGCGTCCGGCAGCGAGCAGGGGCCGCTCGGTGTCCTTGCCCCGCCAGGCCTTGCGTGAGCGCGACGCGGCGTGGCGCAGCACGATCACCGGTCGCGTCGTACGACGGACCTCGAGCGCCTCGCGCAACGTCTCGGCGTCGTAGGGGTAGGTGAGCCGGTCGAACGCCTCGGCGACGTCGACCCAGGCGACGTCGTCGATCTCGGCGTTGACCAGGTAGCCGCTGACGTCGTCGTCGCCCAGGACCCGGCCGGTCCAATAGGAGACGGTCTTCATCCGGGGCGCGGTGCCGGCACAGCTGCTCAGCTCGTAGCGCTGGCGGCGCAAGGGCGGCCCGAGACGCACGTGCAGCCCGGTCTCCTCGACCACCTCGCGCACGGCGGCGACGGCCGGGTGCTCGCCGCGGTCGAGCTTGCCCTTGGGGAAGGACCAGTCGTCGTACTTCGGGCGGTGGACCAGCAGCACGCGCTTGCCCGGAGCGAACACCACGACGCCGGCGGACCGCACATCCGTGGACTCAGACGCGGGCATGCGGGCTAGTCTCACACCATCTGAGCCACCTGAGGAGACCTGGCGCCACCGTGAACCCCGATCGTCTGCGCAAGACCGGCATCCTCCTGGTCGTGGCCGCCCTGCTGGCGGGGGTGGCGGTGGTCGGGCTGCGGTGGTGGTCCGACCGGGACCGCACCGACCTGCAGCGCGCGATCGACCTCGCTCCCGGCGACGGCGAGCGCTTCTCGTGGACCGACTGGGGCGCCGTGCGCGCCGAGCTCGGCGCGGATCTCGACGCCGACTCCCCCTCGACGCAGGTCACCGATTTCCTGGACGCGGCCTACAGCGCCGACCTGTCCTCGACCTCGGCGCTGCTGGAGTCGGCGCAGGTGCTGCACGTGCAGTTCGGCTTCTCACCGGCCTCCGCCGACTGGGAGCTGTTCAGCCAGTCGGCGGCCGGCGCGGTCGTCATGCTGCACCTGCCCGAGGGCACCGACTGGGACCGGATCCGCTCGCGGATCACCAACCTGGGCTACACCGAGCCGGCCGAGACCGACGGGGTCTGGGAGGGCGGCTCCGACGTCCTGGCACGCATCGGCAGCTCCATCACCCCGGAGGTCGGCTACATCGCGCTCGACGAGGAGGACTCGCTGGTCTTCACCAGCGACACCCGCGACTACCTCGCGGAGGCCGTCGACGACGCCATCGGTGACGGCTCGTCCATCGCGGGCCTGCAGGACGTCGTCGACGCGTCCGGCTCGCCGTTGTCTGCGGCGATCTACACCGGTGACCTGGCCTGTGGCGCCCTGGCGATGGGCCAGGCCGACCCCGACGACCAGGCGCAGGGTGAGCAGCTCGTGCGGGAGGCCGGCAAGGTCAACGCCTACACCGCGTTCGCCATGTCGGTGCAGCCCGGGCTCGACCTGCGCGTCGCCCTGTCCTTCGAGACCGACGAGCAGGCCCGCACCAACGCCGACAGCCGCGCGATCCTCGCCGCCGGCCCTGCGCCCGGCCAGGGGGGCGCCTTCTCGGACCGCTTCTCCCTCGGACCCGTCGAGGCCGACGGCCGCGTCGTCACGCTGCCGCTCGAGCCGGTCGAGGGCAGCTATGTGATCTCCGACCTCAGCAACGGTCCGGTGCTGTTCGCCACCTGCTGAGGGGCCCGGTCGAGATCGCCCTCGTCAGCTGAACCGGCGCAGCCGCAGGCTGTTGGTGACGACGAACACCGAGGAGAACGCCATCGCGGCGCCGGCGAGCATCGGGTTGAGCAGGCCGGCAGCAGCAAGCGGCAGGGCGGCGACGTTGTAGGCGAACGCCCAGAAGAGGTTGCCCTTGATCGTGCCCAGCGTGCGCCGGGAGAGACGTACGGCGTCGGCCGCGACCAGCAGGTCGCCCCGCACCAGCGTCAGGTCACTGGCCTCGATCGCCACGTCGGTGCCCGTGCCGAGCGCGATGCCCAGGTCGGCCTGGGCGAGGGCCGCAGCGTCGTTGACGCCGTCCCCGACCATCGCGACGACGCGTCCCTCGGACTGCAGCCGGGACACGACCGCGAGCTTGTCGGCCGGCAGCACCTCGGCGATGACCTCGTCGATCCCGACCTCCGCGGCGACCGCGCGCGCTGAGCGCTCGTTGTCACCGGTGAGCAGGATCGGCGCCAGGCCCAGGCCCCGCAGGCGTTGCACGGCCTCGGCACTGGTGGGCTTGATCGTGTCGGCGACGACGAGCACACCGCGGGCGCGTCCGTCCCAGCCGACCGCCACGGCGGTCCGTCCCGCTGCTTCGGCCCGGTCGACGCCCGCCTCCAGCTCCGGGGGCAGGACCAGCCCCTCCCCCGCCAGCAGCCGGGGCCGCCCGACGAGCACGGTGAGCCCCTCGACGACCCCGCGCACGCCGAGTCCCTCGAGGTTGGTGAAGTCGTCGGCCGCGACCACGCCCGGCACGGCCGCCGCGATCGCCCGGGCGATCGGGTGCTCGCTGGAGGCCTCCAGCGACGCCGCGATCCGTCGTACGTCGTCGGCGGACTCGCCGTCGGCCACCACGGTGTCGACGAGGGTCATCCGGCCGGTCGTGACGGTGCCGGTCTTGTCGAGCACCACGGTGTCGATCAGGCGCGTCGACTCGAGCACCTCGGGGCCGCGGATCAGGATGCCGAGCTGCGCGCCG
>Ga0136639_10000244_pt1 | contig 17348 bp, 12 predicted proteins | sample AntDrymUQ8592106_2_FD_113739 | JGI IMG/M metagenome (GOLD analysis project Ga0136639, IMG submission 113739) | Polar desert sand microbial communities from Dry Valleys, Antarctica - metaG UQ859 (21.06) | ecosystem: Environmental > Terrestrial > Soil > Desert | place: Antarctica: Dry Valley...
AGAAAGTCGCGATCGGCAAACGAGTAGCGCGCCGAGAGGTCGGAGTTCCGGGCGAGGCGATGGTCGAACTTGAGGTCAAAGGATTGGTTGGAATCGCGGGCGATGGGCGCCGACGCAAAATTCTGGCTGGGATCGGCGCGGTTCGGCAGGGGGTACAAGGCGGCGATGCCGCGAGCGATGGGGTGCTGGCGCTCAATCGGAATCCGGCTGCCGGGGAAAGGGCGTTGGGTGAAAAGGTCGATGGGTGGGGTGCGGGGATCGGACTGGGAGAAATCGCCAACGCGTTCGAGCGCCGTGGGAACCCGGGTCGACCGCGAGATGCCCTCGCGACCGAGACGCGATTCGAAGTCGGCAAACAGGAAGGTTTTGTCCTTCACCAACGGGCCGCCGAGTGAGGCACCGAACTGGTTGCGCTGATAGCGCGGATCCTTGCCAGCGGGAGCGAAGAAATTCCGCGCATCCATCGCTTGGTTGCGGAAGAATTCATACGCTGTGCCGTGCACGGCGTTCGTTCCGGACTTGAGAACAACGTTGACTTGGCCGCCGGCGTTGCGAGCGAAGGCGGCATCATAGCTGCCGGTGAGCACTTCGAACTCACGGATGGCATCGACCGACGGGGTGACGCCGACGCCGTTGAGCTTCGGGTCTCCGTTGTAGACGCCGTCGAGGGTGAAGCCATTGGCGGAATCGCGCGAGCCGTTTGCGTTAAAAGTGAAGTCACCGCGAACTGTGCCGGAGGAGCCTTGCGCGGGGAGCGTGATGCCCGGAACGAGGAGCGCGAGGGACTGGAAATTGCGACCGTCTAGCGGCAGCCCAACGATTTGCCGATTTTCGATTGTGGTCCCCAACGACTGGGTATCGGTCTTCAGCGATTCGGCCGGTGCGTTGACTTCGATGACTTCAGCGCGGTCACCGGGTTGGATGAGCATTTCGAGGCGTTGCTCCTCATTCATCCGCAGCGTGAGGGTCGTCGAGGTCCGGCGGAAGCCGGGGGAGTCGATCGTAACCTTGTAGTCGCCGGGCGAAAGAAGAGCGAAGGAGAACGCTCCAGCGGAATCGGTCCGCGCGGTCCAGGTTCGGCCCGTGGCGATCTGCGTCACTACCAGGTTGGCATCGCGGACGATGGCCTTGGAACCGTCGCGAACCGTGACGCTCAGGAGGCCGCGCAGAGTTTGGCCGGGCAGAAGAGAGAGGAAGAAAAAGAGCAGGACCACGAAGCGGATCATCCTCATAGGATACTGGATTCCCATGACTCGATTTGCCTTTTTCGCCGCAATTTTCTGTTTACGGGGGGCCGACTGGCCGCAACACCTCGGCCCGAACCGGAACGGCGTTTCCAACGAGGCCGACTTTGCCCCAACCGGAAAGATCGTTTGGAGCCGCGACGTGGGGGCAGGATTCGCCGCGCCCGTCGTCAGCGAAGGGAAACTTTATCTTTATCACCGGCTCGGGAACGACGAAATCTGCGAAGTGATGGATGCCATTACCGGGAAGACGCTGTGGAAGACCGCCGTGCCGACCAACTACCGGGACGATTTCGGTTTCGACGAAGGACCCCGGGCTTCACCGGTGGTAGCCGAGGGTCGCGTATTCCTCCATGGTGCCCACGGCGTTCTTACGGCGCTCGACGCCGGCACGGGCAAGACGCTTTGGCAGCTTTCCACCATGAGCGTGTTCGGGGTCGAAAAGCAGTTTTTCGGCCAGGCCTCGTCTCCGCTCGTGATGGGTGACAAGGTGATGTTGCAGATCGGGGGGAAGGCCGGGATCGCCGCATTCGCCGTCTCGACCGGTAAGCAGCTCTGGACGGCAACGACGGACGAAGCCGGTCATGCGAGCCCGGTTCCGTATAAGAATGGCGAGGCGGTATTCTTTACGCGGACCGGGCTCGTCGTACTCGACACAACGACGGGCAAGGTGCGGGGGCAGATGCGTTGGCGGGCACGATCGAACACGACGGTGAACGCGGCAACGCCGGTGGTGGCGGGAGATCAGGTGTTCTTAACGTCGAGCTACGACGTTGGCGCGGCGCTGGTCGACTTGACGAAGCTTCCTTTCAAGCCCATCTGGAACGGCGATGAATCGCTGAGCGCGCACTACGCGACTCCTGTGCTGAAAGATGGCTTCCTTTACGGATTCCACGGTCGCCAGGAGATGGGGGCCGAACTCCGTTGCATCGAGTTGAAGAATGGAAAGGTGAAGTGGACGGAGGCCCGGTTTGGCGCCGGAACCGTGCTGCTGGCCGGTACCAAACTGGTCGTGATGAGGGAGAAGGGCGACCTTCTTCTCGTTGAGGCAAGCCCCAAGGGCTTCAAGAAATTGAACGAGTTCAAGATTCTCGATGGGACGGTCCGCGCTGCTCCGGCGTTCGCCAATGGGACGTTATTTGTCAGAAACGAGCGGAAGCTAGTGGCCGTGCGGTGATGCGTCCCCAGAGCAGCGCCCGGTCCTGCGCCGCGAGCGGGGTCGACGGCCCGGCGAAGCTGCGGACAACGACCGAAGCGCCGGGGGCGGCAGCCCGCAGCATGGCGGCGCGGAGATGGTCGGCGTAGGTTTCGGTTGCTCCGACTAGAATGTTTGAAATCGTGAAGCCATCGAAGGACTGGGGCGGCGCCTGGGACAGGAATTCGACCGCATCGGCAACGTGCCAGACGATGAGTACGGCCGGGTTGACGGTGGGAATCGGGGTCGCTCGGAGGAGCCGATGGAGGTATGGATTGGTTCGATTGGGATGGAGCGCGAAGCCGCGTTCGAGCCGCTGGCGGAGCACTTCGCCGAAGTTGGCCGGGAGCTGAGCGAGCAAGGCAGAATCGTAAAAGCGCGATAGGAGCTGCGGCCGCAGCAGGGTATCGAGCGCTAAGCGGAATCGGGCGGTGTTTAGGTGGACTCGCCAATAGGCTAGTTGTTCGGTGGGATCGGCCAAAGCGAGGAAGGCGTTCAGTCGGCTGGCCGTCCATCCGGCGCAGGGCGCGAGGCGCCGCAGGTGGGCCAGGCCTCGGTCGGCGGCGCCGTCTTGAACAGGGCCGAGGGACCGGGCATAGGCGAGTTGAGCGGGGTTGATATCGACGGCGGTAACCCGGCAGCCGTGCGCGGAGAGCGCCCGGGCGGTGCACCCCGCCGAGGCTATCGCAAAGATACGGGCCCCCGGGGGGAAGGCGCCGAGCTCGATGGCGGGGTCCTCCCACATCTGCCCGAAGAGCACCTGCGGCGCGCCTGTTCCCCGGAACCGGCCGCGGAGCCAACCCGTCATTTTGCGATCTGCCAGGCGAGCGCAAGCAACACCGCGTTTTGGGTGATCATCGCTAGCGGGTCCGGGATCAATGCACTGGCAAACGCAAGCCCGCCTATGTTCATGCTGACGAGCAGGATCGTCTGCGCCCAAGCGGACTCGCGAGAGCGGCGACCGGTGAGGATCCAGAGCGCCAAGGCGCATTCGGCGAGGCCTAAAGCGGGGAGTAAATAGGGTCCGCCGAAGGGGACTTGGGCGGTGATTTCGGCGTGACGACCCGCGTGGAGCAGCTTGTGCCAGAGCCCCTGATAGAGCCAGACAGCGGCCAACGCCGCGCGCGCAATCATCAAATTAAAATCAGGACGCATGCGAGGACTCCTACCAGATACAGCCAAAATAGGCTGAACGCAATATGGACAAACGTCTCAAAGGGTTTGCCCCGCCATAGCTTCGGGCTATACACGAAAAACTGCACGAAGGCGCGGGCGAGCCAGAAGATGACCAGGCCGGTGGTAACCAGCCGCGCGAGGGAGGTGCGTTCGTGCAGCGTCTCCGGATAGAACAACAGCAGCGCGACGATCAGCACTACGAAAAACGTATGGACCCAGAAGATCTGACGGTTCAAAACGCTCAGTCGGGCCAACTCTTCCGACCACGCGAAACGCTTCGGCATGGCGACATGGAGCAGGCTGAGCCCTAGCAGGACGGCACCGGCGAACTGGAGGTGTGCAATCAGCATGGCTTCTCCAAAAGGAACAGTCGGGTGAAAGCCGTCAACCGGCGTTCGCTGATGAGAGCGAAACCTGGCCACGCGCCGAGCCACGTTCGACGGCTGACAAAATGAAACGCACCTGGCCCGTAGACCAGCAGGTTCGGCAGGTCGCGCAAGTGTTCGACGACCAGGAGCCGACCGCCGGGGCGGAGCGTTCGGAGGGCTTCGGCGAACAGCGCCTGCCGACCTTCGGGATGGCGGATCTCGTGAGCGGCGAATAGAAACGAAACGGCATCCAACGAGGCATCGGCGTGTGGCCAGTGACGATAGTTGAGCGGATCTGCGCCCGCCGTTCGAGCGCGGGCAATGGAGGCTTCGGTCATCTCGGCGGGATCGTAAAAGTCGGCCGTTCGCCAGGCCGTGGCCGGTTAGCGCGATTGCAGAAGCAGGGTGAATTCGTCGAGCCCGGCATGGAGGTTGATGGCTTGGCGGCAGGGCGTCGGCAAAGCATCGTCCAGCCAGCGCAGCGTATAGAGATCGCTATGGTCGTAGACCCAATAGGAGGCGGCCAGCGAAGCCACCGTCATGTACGTGGCACCGGCGGCGACGATCGTGAAGAGCCCGCCTAGCCAGATCGTAATCGCCATCACGACCAGCGAGGCGACGTAAAAAAGCCAGTTGAAACGAACGATCTGCAGGACGCCTTGGAAGGGGGCTCTCATAACGGAACGACCACTCCTTTCTCCCAACGATAATCGATGTCGTGAACGTAGAACGCGTTGGCCAGCCGGGCTTCCGGGTAGGCGTCGAGAAACTGCGCGGAGTGAACTTCCACCGCGACCGGTTGCGGATCCCAATGGTCTCGAACGCCACGAATCTGGACCAGGGAATTGGTTTGGCGCTCGTAGTCGAAGGTGTACGGCATAGGCCCGGCGAAGCGGCGAGCGGTGGCCAGATCCGGGAAGGGACTCGACGTGGGCAGCTCCGGCCGATCCAGATAGGCCGTGACAGCAAGGTTCGCCTGAGGCGCGGTCACCGCAATGTCGAGCGTCGATGCCGTGGCTTCGAGCTTAACTTCGCAGCGATGGTAGTCGTAGTGAGTCAATAGGTTCCCGCCGAGGATCATCAGCCGACGGTCCGCATAGCTCCGCAGAATGCGAAGGCCGCGGAGCGACTCGCCGTAGCGAGCGAAGATCCGGTAACCGGCGAGGAAACAATCAGCGCCGCAGAAAGCGGGCAAGAACGCGGGTCGAAGGCCTTCGGTCGCGACCAAGGCTATGGCCAGAAAGGCCAAGCCGTTCCCCTCGTCGAGGCGCAGGCCCGGCGGCAGAAGGGCTGGAGCCGGGCGGCGGGCAGGGCGTAGGTTAGCACCAGGGAGTGGCGAAAAGTCGCCTTGACGGGGAACGGATGACGCTGGAGCCGGTAGAGCATAATTCGCTGCTGTCCATAGACTACTCTCTTTTTTGAACATGTTCAACTATTAACTCGGATAGGATATGGGCACTATGCGACTTTGCCTTGGATTCGTATTGATGCTTGCTTTGCAGGCGGAGACTTTGCCGATCGTCGAGCGGGTGGAACGGCAACCGCTGGCGGCGCAGGTGGAACGCGTCGCGCAAGCGCTGGAATTGACTGGCGAGCCGATGGCCGCCGCCGAGCGGGCGGAGCTGGCGACAGCCTCCGTGACGCGGATCCAAGAGATCCTCGACCGGCACTGCTTGGTGGGACTGGAGATCAATCCAGAGGCGAGGGTGAAGGTGCAGCAAGGGCAAGCCAAGGCCGAACTGATCGAACAAGGTTGGCGAACGTTTCTCGTGAAAGTGCATAACCAGGCAGGGCTGACGGCGGCGGTTGGCGTCGATTCGCCCAATGCGGGGCCGATGCAGAACCAGCCAGCGGGCATTGGGGCGCGGCGTTGGATGGAGATTCAAAACTTCACGCGGCAGCCCATCAAGATGCATCTTTCGGGCCTGGAGGTGGAGTATCGTCTGGTGCAAATCTATTCCCGCGAGGCGGGGCAACGCGAGGGCAAGCTGATTTTTGACGTCGGTCAAGGCACGCAGGATCTTGGATTTCGCAGCGAAGTCGACGTGCTGTTTCGGATTGCGCCGGCCGCGAAATTGACGCTCCGCGTTAAGGATTTTGACGGCCGGCCGACCACCGCGTCGTTTCTCGTCCGCGATGAAAAGGGGCGGGTCTACCCATCGCAGGCCAAGCGGAAGGCACCTGACTTCTTCTTCCATCCGCAGGTCTATCGGGCCGATGGCGAGACGCTGGCGCTGCCGCCGGGCCGCTACACGATTGAATGCTCGCGCGGGCCAGAGTACAAGAAGATCCTCCGCATAGTAACCATAGATCGGGTTGATCGGACGGAAGTCTTCGGACTCGAACGCTGGATCGACCCCGCCAAACTTGGCTGGATTTCAGGCGACCACCATATTCATGCGGCCGGCTGTTCGCACTATGAGCGCCCCACCGAAGGCGTCTATCCGGAGGACATGATGAAGCACGTTTTGGGCGAAGACTTGAAGATCGGCAGCGTGCTGACCTGGGGCCCTGGTTGGTATTTCCAGAAGACGTTTTTCGAAGGCAAGGACAACAAGTTGTCGACGGCGGAAAATCGGATCCGTTACGACGTCGAGATCTCGGGGCATCCATCGAGCCATACGGGCCATCTGGTGCTGCTCGGCGTCAAGGAGCAGGACTACCCAGGCACCCAGCGGCTTGAAGACTGGCCGACGTGGGGACTGCCGATTTTGAAGTGGGCCAAGCAGCAAGGAGCGGTGACCGGGTTCGCCCACAGCGGGTGGGGACTCGAGATGCCAAAGGACGAGTTGCTATCTTATGACCACCCGCGCTTCGATGGCATCGGCGCCAACGAGTACGTCGTCAGCGTCACCCACGACGCGGTTGATTTCATTTCGACCGTCGATACGCCGTGGCCCTGGGAGTTGAACATTTGGTACCACACTCTGAATGCTGGATACCGGACGCGGATCAGCGGAGAGACCGATTTCCCGTGCATTTACGATACAAAGGTTGGTCTCGGCCGCAGCTACGTGCGCCAGCCGAAGCCCGACTATGGCGACTGGATTGCGGGCATCAAAGAAGGGCGGAACTATGTTTCGGACGGCAAGAGCCACTTGATCGATTTCCGGGTGAATGGGATAGAGATGGGCAAAGGTGACGTGAAGTTGGCCAAGGCCGGAACGGTGACGGCGACTGTGCAAGTGGCGGCGATGCTGGGCGATGTGCCGGAACCGAAGCGAATTGCCAACAAAAAGCCCTATTGGGACGTCGAACAAGCGCGAGTCGGAACTACGCGGAAAGTGCCGGTGGAGTTGATCGTCAACGGGGTCGCCGTGGAGAGGCAGGAGATCGAAGCCAACGGAACGATGCGGGAAGTGAAGTTCAGCGCGGCGATTGATCGGAGCTCCTGGGTAGCGGTGCGAGTATTGCCAAGTTCACATACGAACCCTGTTTGGGTCACCGTCGGCGATACGCCCGTCCGCGAGCGGCGTAGCATCGAATGGTGCCTGAAAGCCGTCGACCTCTGCGAACAGCAAAAGACCGGTCGCGTGAAACTTGAAGAACGCGGCGAGATGGCGCGAGCTTACGAGTACGCGCGTCAGCAGTACCGCCAGCGCCTTCGCTAAAGCACCGTCAGCACGTCGGCAATTGGCTTTTTCGTTAAAACGGGCACCTGCGCCTCGGCCGCCGGGTAACCCACCGGAATCAACAGGAACGGGCGCTCGTTGGCCGGCCGGTTCAAGATTCGACCCAGAAACGCCATCGGGCTAGGGGTGTGCGTCAGCGTCGCCAGACCGGCCAAATGGAGCGCCGCCAACAGAAACCCCGTCGCGATACCGACCGACTCCTGCACATAGTAGTGCTTTATCTTGCGGCCCTCGGCCACTCCGTAGTTCACGCTGAAGACGACGATCAGATAGGGCACGGTCTCCAAAAACGGCTTCTGCCAATCGGTCCCAAAAGGCTGCAGCGCGGCGAGCCATTCATCTGGAAACCGGCTTTCATAATTCTCTTTTTCCTCGGCTTCGGCGGCGACGCGAATCTCCCGTTTCAGCGCGGGATCAGCGACCACCACAAAGTACCACGGCTGTTGATTGGCCCCGCTGGGAGCCGTGGCGGCAACCCGTATGGCGGCTTCAATCAGGGCCAGAGGCACCGGTTCGTCAGAGAAGTCGCGGACCGTCCGCCGAGCCTGCATTCGCTCGAGAAAAACCGCTACGGCAGAGGATTGCTCCTCCGCCGAAAGGCGATGGAACGGGAGAGGTTCAAAGGGAGGCAAAGCAGTAAATGTGATTGCGAGTACGCAGATAGATTCGGCCATCAACCAGCGCCGGGGTTGCGAAAACGTCTTCTTCCATGTCGTTCACTCCGAGGATCTCCCATTCGCCAGCCGCCTTCAAAACCACCACCTTCCCTGCCCCGCTGATCACGAACACCTTACCATCGCCGGCTACCGGGGATGCCCAATACTGCTCCAACGCCCCGGTCAAGCGGCCCTGCTTCACGACGTCCCCGGACTTCGGATTGATCGTCGTCAACACCCCACCGTCTTTCACAATCCACAACACCCCGCCATAGTGCAGCGGAGCGGCCGTATTCGGCAGCGACTTCGAGTAGCTCCACGACACATGAGTCTTGGAAACGTCGCCCCGGCCCCCAGGCCGCACCGCGACCAGCGCATTTCGCGTCTGCCTCAACATTCGGTGGAAGCCCCACTCCCGCGCGTCGATAAACCCATCGTGGTCCAGATCAGCCGAGGTAAATCCGCCCTGTTTTATCCCCATTCCTAGCGCCTCGGTCGCGTCGAGCTTGCCATTGTTGTCCTTGTCGCTCGCAGACTGCACCTGGTCGAACTCGGGTACCTCAGGCATCGGTCCATCACCACCCGTCTCCCAGGAACTCTGATAAATCATGCCGTCGACGACGATCGCCGGACTCTTCGATTGCCACGACATGCCGCCGAACCACCACAGCTTTTCGCCCGTCGCAAAGTTGTAGGCCACCGTCAGGTAAGAGCCCGGAATGATCATTTCCACGGGACCGTTTTTCGGCCGATAGAAGGTCGGAATCGCATAACCGCGGGTGACTTCGGGGCGCTCCACTTTGTACTTCACCTTGCCGGTCTTGGCGTCGGCCGCTACCAAGAACGAGTGCGTATCCTGATCACAAATCAGCACCACCGTTCCATCGGCGACGACCGGTGACGACCCATGGCCGTTCGGATTATTGAACGGGCCAAGGGGCATCTGCCAGAGGGGCTTGCCTTCGACGGTATAAGCCAGCAGACCGAAATCCCCGAAAAACGAGAACACGCGTTGGCCGTCGGAAGCCGGGGACGGCGACGCCGCCGTGTTCGTTTTCTGGAAGCTTTCTTTACGCGGCCGCGGAGCCTCTTGCCGCCAAAGCTCCTTGCCGGTATCCCGCGAAAGCGCAATCGTCCACAGCTTTTCGCCCTCCACCGCCGTCACGAAAATCCGGCCGTCGACAACGATCGGCGACGAGTGGCCCGGAGCTAGCGGAGCCTGCCAGACCATGTTTTTCTTCGGCCCAAACTCGCTGGGAAGCTTGTGTCCTTCGCTAATCCCCAGCGCCTCCGGACCCCGAAATTGCGGCCAGCCCGCAAACGCCAGCAGCAAGAGCCAAGTCATTTGGATTCCTTCGCAAAGCAATACAGATGCTCGTCGGTCCGCAGAAAAATGCGCTCATCGACGAAAGCTGGCGTCGCATTCACCGCCTCATTCATCGCGTTGATCTGCAACACCTGCCAATCGGCACCCGTCTGTACCACCGCCACCTTCCCCTCCTGGGAGATCGCGTACAGCTTATCGCCCGCGATCACCGGCGAAGCATAATAGTCGCCGGGCGCACCCGTAAGCCGACCTTGCTTCAACACCGCGCCGGTCTTGGCATCGAGCGCAGTCAAGATCCCGCTCTCCTTCACCAGATAGAGAATGCCCTTATGCAGCACAGGCGAAGGAACATTCGGCAGCGACTTGTAATAACGCCATAAAACGTTGGACTGGGTCATATCGCCCTTCCCCCCGAGCTTGATGGCCGAAACCGAGTTCACCGCCTGGCGCCGCGTCTGGTACATTCGCCAATCCCGATCTTCCATGAAGCCGGTCCGATCCAGGTCCATCGCAGACCACTCTTTCGTTAACCGTGGGTCTGTGATCTCAGCCTGTGAAAGCTTGCCGTCCTTGTTCGTATCCCACTTAGCGAGAGCCTCGCCGAAGGGCGGCACCTCCTCCTGCTGACCCGTGTCCGAGTTACCCGCCCACCCAAGCACGTAGACAACCCCATCGCCGATCACCGGCGTCGGCTTCAATTGCCACGTCAAGCCACCCACCCACCAGATTGGCTCCCCGGTCGCGACCGAGTAAGAAACCAGTTGATAGCTGCCCGCGACGAGTACTTCTTTGGTCCCACTGAGCACCGGAGTCGCGAAACCGCGCGCGACGTCGGGTCGCTCGCGCCGCCATTTTTGCTTGCCGGTATCTTTGTTCAAACCGAGAAAAAACGAACCGCTTTCGGCATCGCACAGCATCAGCAGCGTATCGCCGGAAAGCACCGGCGACGCCCCCATGCCGAACGGATTGTTGAACGGGCCCAGCGGCAACCGCCACCGTTCCTTGCCCGCCGCATCGTAGGAGATCAGCCCGAACTCGGTGAAAAACGCATAGACGTTGGTGCCATCGGTCACCGCGCTGGGGCTCGCTGCCGAGTTCTGCTTATGGAACTCTGCCTGCCGAGCGCGCGGCAAAGCCCGTCGCCATCGCTCCGCGCCAGACTTACGGTCGAGCGAAATGATAAATAGCGATTTCTCATCGAAGCCGGTGAGGAAAATTTGCGTCTTCGAAAACACCGGCGAACTATGACCAAGGGGCAGCGGAGTTTTCCAAGCCATATTCTGTCCCGGCCCAAACACCAGAGGCAGATTCGCTTCCGTCGACAGCCCGGTCGAATTTACGCCGCGAAACTGGGGCCACTCATCTGCTGAGAAAGAAGGCACCGAAAAACAGGAGATTAGGCTACAGAGAATTAATGCACTACGCCACATATGTTGCACATGATATCGAAGTCAGAACGTCAGGCGAGCACCGACCGAAGCGTTAAACCCTGGCGCGTCAATTCCAGACCCATGAATCCGGAAGTTGCGGTCAGCCAGGTTCGAGATTCCGCCATAGAAGGTCCACCGCTCTCCCAACGGCAGCATGCCTCGCAGTTCGACCGTCGCCCAACCCGGCGTATTGCTATATAGCGGTACACGAACCGATTCGGCCACACCAGGTAGCACCCGGTTCTGAATCTGCTGCAGGGTCTCGCCCAGTCGCGGCGCCCGTGCCCCGTTGAAGAAGTCCGCAATGTCACTCCGCCGACGAGAGCCGCCGATCCGTTCATCGTCGATGTCTCCCCCGTTCAACCGTTCCTGCGCCCCGCTTGCGCGCACGACGCCTTCCACCCACCACCGGCGCCCGTAGCGCAGCGCAAGTTCTCCCTGCTGCGGAGGAAGCCGCCGAATATTGCGGTTGGGATAGAGGTCCCGCCCCAGTAGGTACGAGTAGTTAGCCGTCAGCCGCCACCGCGAACCGAAGTCGGTCCGCCACAAACTCTCAAGGCCCCAGTAGCGCGCCGCGCCGTCGTTCACGAACGCCTTCACTGCTCGAGGATCGAAGCCGGTCGCCACGGTGACGACGCCTTGCGCCCGCTGAGCGGCCGTCGGAGCAATCGGCGAAACTGCGATTCCGGCCAGCGCGGTCGGCACGGCATTGGCTGGGAACAGCAGCGTCCGCCGGGCGATCGGGTCCGACAAAGCGGAGTCGAAAAACTGCACCCGTCCGCTATGGCGGGTCGAGCGCCACTGCACCCCCGCCTCCAGATTCCGCAGGGTTTCTACGCCCAACGCTCGCGCCGCTGAGCCCTTCGATAGTGCCCCCTCACCGGCCGAGTCCGTTAGTAACGGACGGGCCGCCAGCGCCTCTACGACCGGAATTTCATACCCTAGATCGTTCAACCCAATCGAGCCCAGGTCGTTCAAATTCGGCGCACGAAAGCCGCGACTGCCCGTGACATGCAGCCCCAGCGAAGGGGTGATCCGATACGACAAGGACCCATGCCCCGTCCAATCGGCGAAGGTTAAATCCGTATAGGTGATTCGCGTGTACCGCAGGCCGTAACCGAGCCGAAGGCGAGCCGGAAGTTCGGTCGTTCCCTGCGCGAATACCCCTCCGCTCCGATACGAAGAGTTGTCGGGATATAAAGGACGCACGGCCAGATTGTTCACCGTCCGCCGCGAACGAATCCGCTCGTCGTAAAGTTCACCGCCGAAGGTGACCAGTGTATGCGAACCGACGTGGGTCACGCCCTGGCCAGCGTAGCCGTAGGCGTTCACCCGGTTGAACTCCCGCGTCACTGGATCTGTCGCCCGCAGATTCTGCCGCACCACGCCGTCCCTTTGTGAGTTGATCGAAAAGCGGGCCGAAAGCGTATCGAAGAGGCCGGCCTGGACCTTCTCATACCGGACATACGCCAAGTCCAAAAGCTGCGGCGTAAGCTCGCTTGTCAACCGTCCAAGGCCACCCCAAAGGTCTTTGTAATTGCGCACACCCCAAAGCTCGCCGCGCTGGTACCACCCGGTTAGCGATTCGGTCGCCGAAGGCCGAAAGGCGAACTTGCCGTGAGCACCCGCTTGGCTGTAAGCCGTATCCGGCAACCGGCTACCCAGCAGACTCTTCACCTGCTCCCGATCGAACCCATAGAGCCGAGTAAGGACATTGTGCGAGTCGTAACCGCCCCCCGCCCGCAAGTCGTTACGGCGACTCCCTGCCCCGCCCAACAAAACGAAAACCTTCGCCGAGCTGTGCGCAATCTCCCCGGCCAGTGCGCCGCTGAGGTCCGCCGAATGACCATCCAGATTCAGTCGTCCAGCCCAACGCGGAACGTCCGTAAACCGGTTCGGGCGAGAAAGCATTTGAATCGTTCCGCCGAGGCCATCAGAGCCGTATTGCGTCCCGCTCGGGCCCAGCATCGCCTCCACATGGTCAGCTTGGCTCGGTTCCAGATAAGCGAGGTACTGGTTCGGGCCGCTCCGGAAAGTGGAGTTATTAAAGCGCACTCCGTCCACCAGGTTCAGCACCTGATACCCAGTCAACCCTCGTAAAAACGGCGACACTTGGCCGGGCCCTGTCTGTTGCAGATGAACATTCGGTTGCCCCTCCAGCGCGTGCGCCACGGTAGGGCCACTTCGCTCTCCTACCAGATTCACCTGCGGCGAATCGGCCGTATCCACAGCGGCCCCACGCACCGCCGTCACCGTTACCCGCGACGCCGGCACCGGACGAGCATCGGCCGGCGCGTCCGCGAAGAGATACTCACCCGTCGCATTCGTCGTCGTCTCGGCCAGAATCGCCCCGGTCGGCGAGGTGAGCAAGACCCGAGTAAACGGCGCATCCTCCAGCTTCCCTCGCAGCTCTCCAGCCAGCAGCGGCACCGCCATTACGGCCAACAGAAATAAACGCATAAACCTCAGTATCGCCCATCAATGTTGCAGCCTCGTTACGGCGCCGAAAGCTGAAACGCGGCCATTTCCCTCGTGTTTCGAACAAAAAGCCGCCCGTCGGCGATGGCCGGAACATTCCACGTTTTCCCGTCCAACGCCGTGAACCGCGCCACCTCTTCATGCGCCGCCGGGGTCGCTTTCACGAGCGCGATATCACCCTGCTCGGTGGTCACGATCAAGTGCCCGTCCGCCAATAGCAGTTGACCATAACCGTATCGCCCACCTTTCCATTTTTGTTCGCCTGTCTTCGAGTCTACACACGCCAGAATCGCCTCGTCCAGGCCATAAAGATAGCCCTCATGCAGGACCGCGGTCGAGAACTTCGTCTTCAATTTTTTGTTCTGCCAAATCGTTTTTGTAGAGCCGTCCGCGGCCACTTCCACGAGCGCCGTCCCGTGGTCATAACCCGACGCAATCACGAACTGATTCGGCCCCGTCACAATCGGCGATGAGCTGTTGATGTCGTACTGTGTCTTCCACTCGTACTCCCAAAGCAACTTGCCATCCGCGGGATTCAGCCCGACCACCCGAGTCGCCGTCGAAGTCATCACCTGACGCTGGCCATTCAGCGTCGCCAGAATCGGCGAGGCGTACGCGGCCTTCTCACTGAGCGCCCCCCAAACTTTCGCTCCCGTGAGTTTGTTGTAGGCGACGATACTTTTCCCCTGTGGTCCGCCCGGCTGGACGATCACCAAATCATCCACGATCAGCGGCGATGCCGACATCGCCCACGGAAGGTTCTCCGCACTGTTGTCCGTCAGAATATTCTTCGCCCAAATTAGCTTCCCGGACTTCCCGTCGAGCACCACCAAGTGTCCCTCGGCGCCGAGCGAATAAACCTTCCCGCCATGCCAGGTTGGCGTCGCCCGCGGACCCGGCCCTCCTAACGACTCCTGGAAATCCGCGTCGTAACGGTGCGTCCAGATCTCCCGTCCGGTGGTGACGTCGTAGGCCGCCACCACCTCTTGCGCCTTCCTCTGTTCAATCGTGAAGCCGAGGCCGTAGGCGATCACGAAACTCGCCCATCCCCCGCCAATCGGCTGCTTCCACAGTTGCTTCAGCTTCCCACCCGGCCACACCGTCAGGATCTTTGTCTGAGCGTAAACCCCATCCCGCAGCGGCCCCCGGAAGTCCGTCCAATACGGTGCTTTCGCTTCGGCAACCGCAGCCGGTTCGACCACCGTGGGAATGGCCGGTGGCGCGGCGGCCCGACTCTCCTCGACTTTTTTGTAATGCTTCTCTGGCTCATCGAATTTCACCCGCGCCGGCACCCCGCTGCCGTCCATATCCACCCGAGCGCCGAACACACCAAAGAGTAAAGCCGCCACGCCAGCTACGCCGGCGAGGGCAAAAATCATCGGTCGAAAAATCCGCGTCATTCGTGAGACCATCTCATCAGAATAAGATATATGGCAATGAGTACCGCGACCCAACCCGATCTTTTTGCAAGAGTCAATGCGAACAAGGAACGCCTCGACGCCCATGTCCGCGAAATCGTTCAATGGCATTTCAACCCCGAAACCGGTTGCCCGTTTTGGCTGAACTGGGCCCAGGAGGCCGGCTGGGACCCCCGCAAGGAAGTCAGTTGCTACGAAGATCTCGAGAAATTTGGCAACTTCTCCGACGACGAACTCCGCGGTGGGCCCATTAGTCGTTGGATCCCGAAGGGCTTGGCCCATCGCCCGGCATACGTGTTTGAGACCGGCGGATCCACTGGCATCCCCAAGTCCCGCGTGCAGATGGACGACTTCCGCATCGACTACGAGAACTTCTCCGAGACCCTGCCAGACGAGTCGTTCCCTAAAGGCTCCGACTGGCTGATGCTGGGACCGAGCGGCCCCCGCCGCCTCCGCCTCGCGGTCGAACATCTTGCCCAACATCGCGGCGGCATCGCCTTCTCCGTCGACCTCGACCCTCGCTGGGTGATCAAGCTGATCAAGCGCGGCCAACTTCAGGAGGCGGAACTGTATAAGCAGCATTGCGTCGACCAAGCGCTTACCATCCTTCGCGCCCACGAAGTGAAGTGCATGTTCACCACGCCGAAACTCCTCGAAGCACTTTGCGAAAAAATCAATCTCGAGAAGGTCGGCATCAAAGGCGTCTTCTGCGGCGGCACCGAAATGACTCCGCAATTCCACCGCTTTGCCGTCGAGGAGTTGCTCGGACCGAACGTCTATTTCGCTCCCACCTACGGCAACACCCTGATGGGCCTGGCTACCCACCGCGCCCCCGAACCCGAAGATAACTGGGCCATTATCTACTACCCGCCCGCTCCCCGCGCCATGCTCGAAGTGGTTGATTTCGACGACGCAAAGAAACTCGTCGACTACGGGGAAACCGGCCGTGTCCGCCTCACCACGCTCACCAAAGAGACGTTCATCCCCCGTTTTCTCGAACGCGACGAATGCGAACGCGAAGCGCCCTGCGAGCAGTATCCCTGGGACGGCGTCCGCAATGTCCGACCGTTCTCCCGCTTCCAGAAGTCCGTCGTCGAGGGGGTCTATTAACCCATGCTCCACCTCCCCATCTTGCGCTACGGCAAACCCTACCGCAGTGTCGACGTCGCGACGGCGGTTCATTACCGCACGCGGAAACCGTACGTCGAGGTCAGCCAGGCTAACGTCGGGCTTATCCGACGCGATCTCATGCAGCAGCATGAAGCCGCAGCCATCCTCCAAGGCTTCACGACTCGGGAACTGATAGCGATGGCGGGCAAAGCCAGCGGCTATTTCCTAAATGACGACCTACCGCAATCCCCGCAGGAATTCGTCGAATCCGTCTCCGCCACCACCGGCCTGCCCTGGGTCATGGTGCGCCGCAACATGGACAAAATTGCTGGCGTGCTGGCCTCCATGGAAACGGTGCTAATGGGCCTCACCCGCCTCCCGGATCTCGACATGCTCGATACCGGCCGCGGTGAAATGGACGGTCGCGCTCTCAGCTTCTTCCCGCGCGGCGATTCGATGGGCGTCATCCTCCCGTCGAATTCGCCTGGCGTGCATTCACTCTGGGCCCCTGCCATCGCGCTCAAGACGCCCCTGTTCCTGAAGCCCGGCAGTTCCGAACCCTGGACGCCTTACCGCATCATCCAGGCCTACGTAAAGGCCGGCGTTCCGGCCGAAGTCTTCGGCTACTATCCCACCAGCCACGCCGGCGGCGCGGAAGTTCTTCGGGGCACCGGTCGCGGTATGCTCTTCGGTGACGTCGCCGCAGCCAAAGCCTGGAGCGGAGATCCCCGCATCGAAATCCACGGCCCTGGCTATTCCAAAATCATCCTGGCTGACGATGGCGCTGCGAACTGGGAAAAATATCTCGACCTTATGGTCGACTCCGTAGCGAACAACTCCGGCCGCTCCTGCGTCAACTGTTCCAGCATCTGGACCACCGGTGATGGGCGCGAATTAGCCCGAGCCCTCGCCGAGCGCTTGGCGAAAATCAAGCCCACCTCCGAGGACGATCCCCACGCCACGATCGCCCCTCTCGCCAACCCTGATGTTGCCAAACGTATCAGCGCCATGGTGGATAGCGAACTCGATGACGACGCCGAGGACCTCTGCGCCAAAGTACGCGGCAGCGAACGCGTGGCCGTCTATGAGGGCTGCACCTACCTGCTTCCGTCAGTCATTCATGTCTCCTCCAAGGAGCATTCCATGGCCAACCGCGAATTCGGCTACCCGCACGTCAGTGTCGTCCAAGTCGAACCGCATGACCTCCCCCATTGCCTCGGGCCCACGCTCGTGTGCACGGCACTTACCAACGACACCAAACTCCACCAGCGACTGCTTGCCAACCCACACATCGGCCGGCTCAACCTGGGGGCT
>Ga0136639_10000245_pt1 | contig 17340 bp, 13 predicted proteins | sample AntDrymUQ8592106_2_FD_113739 | JGI IMG/M metagenome (GOLD analysis project Ga0136639, IMG submission 113739) | Polar desert sand microbial communities from Dry Valleys, Antarctica - metaG UQ859 (21.06) | ecosystem: Environmental > Terrestrial > Soil > Desert | place: Antarctica: Dry Valley...
CATGCTTGTCGTTAGAGCATGGCGAGGCTGAAGTTGGCCTTGGGGCGGAGATGGGCGGCGAGGCGATCATGGCGGCGTTGTCGGTGGAGAGTTGGGGGTGGGGAAGGAGGTGTAGTAGGGCAAGCGGCGGGCGGCAGGGCGGGGCCGAGGGAGCGGACGAGAAAGGCGCGGAAGAACACGCTTGTCGTTACAGCGTGGCGAGGCTGAAGTTGGCCTTGGGGCGGAGGTCGAGGGCGGCGCGATGGCCGGCGAGGAAGCGGGGGTAAGCGGCGGCGGCGATCATGGCGGCGTGGTCGGTGGAGAGTTGAGGGGTGGGGAAGGAGATGTTGTAGGGCAAGCGGCGGGCGGCAGGGCGGCGCGTAGGGAGAGAGCGAGAAAGGCGCGGCAGAACACGCTTGTCGTTACAGCATGGCGAGGCTGAAGTTGGCCTTGGGGCGGAGGTCGAGGGCGGCGCGGTGGCCGGCGAGGAAGCGGGGGTAAGCGGCGGCGGCGATCATGGCGGCGTTGTCGGTGGAGAGTTGGGGGGTGGGGAAGGAGATGTTGTACGGCAGGCGGCGGGCGGCGGCGCGGAGACCGGCATTGCAGGCGACGCCGCCGGAGACGATCACGTTAGTGAGGTCGAGGTCTTCGGCGAAGATGCGGACGCGGGAGAGGAGTTCGTCGATGACGGTGTATTGAAACGAGGCGATGAGATCGAGGGTGGTTTGCGGGGTGGTGGCGAGCCAGTCGGCGAGGGTGGGTTCGCGGAGAGTGCGGAGCGCGCGGCGGGCGGCGATTTCGGCGGTCATGTCGCGGGCTTCGGTCCAACGGAGGACGGCGGTTTTGATGCCGGAGAAGGAGAGGTCGAGCGAATTGCCGCTCATCTTGGAGCGGGTGAATTTGACGGCGCGGGGGTTGCCGTAGGGGGCGAGGAGGTCGAGGGTGGGTCCGCCGGGATATTTGTAGCCGAGGAGTTTGGCGACCTTGTCGTAGGCTTCGCCGGCGGCGTCGTCGCGGGTGCGGCTGAGGAGTTCATAGCGGAAGTTGGGCTCGCAGCGGTAGAAATGGGTGTGGCCGCCGCTGACGATGAGGGCGAGAGCGGGGAGTTCGGTTTCGGGGTGTTCGAGGAGGACGGCGTGGATGTGGCCTTCGAGATGATTGACGGCGATGAGGGGGACCTTTCGGGCCAGGGCAAAAGCCTTGGCGAAGGTGATGCCGACGAGGAGGGAGCCGATGAGGCCGGGGCCTTGGGTGACGGCGACGGCATCGATGGGGACGTTGGCTTGGGCGAGGGCTTGTTCGACGACGGGGACAACGGCGCGGAGGTGTTCGCGGGAGGCGAGTTCGGGAACGACGCCGCCGAAACGCTCGTGGGTATCGAATTGGGAGGCGACGACGGAGGAGAGAACCAGGCGTCCGTCGGTGACCACGGCGGCGGCGGTTTCGTCACAGGACGACTCAAGACCTAGAATATTCATTTGGACCTATCAAACTTCTATTATGAATTGCCGGACGAGCTGATTGCCCAATCACCGGCGGCTGAACGCGACGGGGCACGGATGCTCGTGATCGACCGGAAGGCCGGGACTTGGGAGGACCGGGTGTTTCGGGACCTGCCGGGTTATCTTCGGCCGAGCGATTGCCTGGTGCTGAACGACTCGAAGGTTTTCCCGTCAAGGTTGCTGGGGCATCGACCGGGGCGGACGGGGCGAGTGGAGGTTTTTCTGGTGCAGCCCGTGAGCGGGGACGAGCGGGAGTGGCGCGCGCTGGTGCGGCCGGGTAAGAAGCTGCCGGTGGGGGAACGGATTGAGTTTGCCGAGGGATTTTCGGCGACGGTGATTGGAAGAGAGGAGCACGGGGAGCGGATTTTGCGATTCGAAGCCGATGATCTTTGGGCGGCGATTCAGCGGGTGGGGCATGTGCCGCTGCCGCCTTATATTCAGAGGCCGGACGGGGAGGAGGATCGGGATCGCTATCAGACGGTGTATGCGCGGGAGAGAGGGAGCGTGGCGGCGCCGACGGCGGGGCTGCACTTTACGCCGCGGGTGCTGGGGGAGATTACGGCGGAGATTGCTCGGGTGACGCTGCACGTGGGGTTGGGGACGTTTCAACCGCTGCATTCGACGACGGTGGAGGAGAACGTTTTGCATCGGGAACGGTTTGTGGTGAGCGCGGAGGCGCGGGCGAAGATTGAGGGGGCGGAGCGGGTGGTGGCGGCGGGGACGACATCCGTTAGAACGCTGGAATCGATGGACGCGATGAGTGGGGAGACGAATATTTTTATTTATCCGGGGTATGAGTTCAAGCGAGTTGGGGCAATGCTGACTAACTTCCATTTGCCGGAATCGAGTTTGTTGCTGCTAGTGTGTGCGTTCGGGGGGACGGAGCTGATGATGGAGGCTTATCGGTATGCGGTGCGGGAGCGGTATCGGTTTTTTAGTTATGGGGATTGTATGTTGATTTTGTGAGTTAGAGGCGGTCGATGAAATTTGTGAGGGCGACGCCGAGGGCGTCGTCGAGCCAAGTGGCGAACGGAGCTTCGAGGCTGGAGAGGTCACTTAAGTGAGTAAAGACGAACGGCTCGGTGGAGCACAGGGAGAAACGGCCAGATCCGAGTTTTGAAAAGGCGATCGCCTGCATAATGCCTGTTACTTCTCTGCCGATGTGATGGAGCGAAAGCACAAAGCTCAGGCTCGCCGTGTTGACACGAATCAGTCCAGAGACAAAATGATGTTCTTCTGCAAAATTCGCGAATATCTCGACCTCACTCGCGGAGCGCCACACCTCGTCCTGGTACACCGCAGCTTCTTGCATAGATAGACCGTCTGAGCTAACGGCAAGGACGGGTGACCCGAGGTGGCTAAGCGCGGGTTCAAGTTCTTCGAACGATCGTGCGATGATCGTGCTTGCTTGTACTTTGAGTAGTTCGGCTACTGAATTCACTCGTCGGAGTTCCGTAAGTTCTGAGGAATTTCGCTTGCCGATCTTCACTGTAAGCGCAGCGATTGCGGCCGAGGTCCCAGCGACCGGACCTAAGCGCTCGACACTAAGAGCCTGGAGGATCGCGTTTCGCTCCAGGCGTGAAAACATCTCTGCGAGGGGCGCAAGACTGGATTGATCCGCCGACTCGAGGGCATTGATGTAGTCGTTTCTGAGGTCGCGGTCGACAATGAGCGGAAGTAGATCGGCGCGGAGAAGAACGAGGGTTGTCAGGGCCCGAGCGACGCGTCCATTGCCGTCCTGGTAGGGATGGATCTGGGTGAAGCGGTGGTGCAACCAAGCCGCTACTAGTACCGGGTCTTCGCTTGAATAGTCAGCGAGCCAAGAGAGGAGATTGTCTACCTCAGCAGCGACATGAATGGGAGGACAATATCCGTGAATGGATCCATCCGGGCGTTTGGGATTGTTAGGCTTGTGTTTGAACTTTCCCTTGCTCAGCGGTATTTCGAATCGTCGGCCAAGGCCGTCGATCGCAGTGGTACTATCCTGATGCCGAGTCAAGATAGACTGTAGTTCATGCATTAGGCCCTTGGTCAAGGGTCTACTTTTCGTCACGCAATCGATAACTAACTGAATTGCGGCCTCGTGATCGCGAAGAATATCGATCAAGCGGCCGGGCTCGATGTTCGTGCTGGTGCGGGGGACAAAATCCTCGTTGAACCCATGGGCGACGAGGACCTCCGTCGTCTCCCGATCCAGACCGTATAAACCTTCCAGGATTCCGGTTTCGATACTTAGGCGACGGACCAAGCGTTGAGTGAATTTGGCGAGCGGGAGTCGCCGTTTGGCGGCGCGCCAGCTTTCGTAGAGTGCTTGGTGCCTACCCTGCTCTAAGAGCGGGAGTCTTTCGATAGGCTTCCATTTAGAGTCGGACATCGAAATAGAGTATTAGTATGGCACTCGTTTCTTGGTTGTTTTCAGATCCGTTGGCGGCGGGGACCGTGGCTCCGGATTTTACGTTAGCTGATGAGCAGGGACGGAGCGTGACGCTTTCGGCGCTGCGGGGACGGGAGGTTCTGCTCGTCTGGTATCCGGGGGACGATACGATGATCTGCACGAAACAGCTGTGCGAGATTCGGGATTCGTGGGCGGCCTTCAAGGGTATGTCCGTCTATGGAGTCAACGCGCAAGGGGCGGCTAGCCATCAGAAGTTCGTCAAAAAATATGACTTCCCGTTTCCACTCTTGCTGGACCCGGGGCAGGCCGTGGGGAAGCTGTATCACACCCACGGGTTGATCGTGAAACGGACGGTGTACCTGATCGGCGCCGACGGGGTTATCCGCTATGGGAAGCGGGGGAAGCCGTCGGTAGAAGAGATACTCACCCACAGGCAGGGTGGCCATGGGGGTTAGTCCGTGGGCACCTGCGCGCGGGGCTCGGGGGAGGTGGAGGTCGTTGGGGAGTCCACCGGCAGGGGGTGGCCACGGGGGTTAGGCGGTGGCCACCTGCATGCGGGGCTCGGGGGAGACGGGGGGAGCTTGTTGGCCGAAGCGGACGCTGACGAGTTGCGACACGCCGGGTTCCTGCATCGTTACACCGTAGAGGGTCTGGGCCGCTTCCATCGTGCGCTTGTGGTGGGTGATGACGACGAATTGGGGGTCGATTGACATCTCCTTAATCAAACGGGCGAGGCGGACGGTGTTGGACTCGTCAAGCGGCGCATCGACTTCGTCGAGGACGCAGAAGGGGCTCGGTTGGTACTTGAAGATAGCCATCAATAGGGCCATGGCGGTAAGAGACTTCTCCCCGCCCGAGAGCAGGAGCACGTTCTGTAAACGCTTACCAGGGGGCGAGGCGATGATTTCGATGCCGCTGTCGCCGATGTTGTTCTCGTCAGTGAGGCGCATTTCGGCGGCACCTCCACCGAAGAGCGTGGTGAACATTTCTTTGAAATTTGCATTGACGGCGTGGAAGGCTTCGGCGAAACGTTTGCGGGATTCAACGTCGATGTCCTGGATCGCCTTCTCGGTGTCGCGGATGGCGTCGAGGAGATCCTGGCGCTGATCGTTCAGGAACGTAAAACGGGTTTCGGCTTCCTTGTACTCTTCGAGAGCTTGGGGGTTAACCGGGCCGAGGGCTTCGATGCGCTTGCGCACCTCTTGATACTTGCCTTCGATTTCGCCGAGGGCGATTTCGTCGAGTTCGGGGTCCTCGGGGCGGGCCAGTTCAGAGAGAGGCAGGGCGAGTTCGTGCTGGCTCGTTTCTTCGAGATGCTTGAGATCGGAGTGGAGGCGGACTAGTTCGATTTCGATCTGCGTGCGGCGTTCGAGAGCCGATTGGACGGTGGAACGGAGGCCCTTGAGGCTCTCGTCGAGGCCGGCGAGGCGGGCGCGCATTTCCTGGTCCTTGGCCGACTGGGTGCGAACTTGGCCATCAAGGACGGAGATCTCTTCGGCGAGGCGGATGACGATGGAGTCGAGCTCCATGTTGTCGTTGAGGAGGCGCGAGCGATGAAGGCTGTTGCGCTCCATTTCTCCGGAGATTTCCTGACGACGGCGGGTGAGTTCGTTGATCTGCGCTTCGAGGCGCTGCTGGGCGTTGAATTCGGCGCGGCGGCGTTCATCGAAAGAAGTCAGTTCGATGCGGACATGGGAGTGGTCTTCGGCGGCCTTTTGGACGGACTCGCGGAGGAGGTCCAGTTGGCTGCGACCGACTTCGAGCTTGGATTCCTGCTCGCGGCGGGCGGCCTCTTTGGTTTCGAGAAGAGCTTGGCGTTCGTCCTTCTGGGTGGCGGCGCGTTCGAGGTCGCGGTCGAGACGTTCGAGTTCCTGGCGGGAGACGTTGAGACGCTGATTCGAGCGGGAGGTTTCCTCGCCGAGTTTGCGCATTTCGTGGTCGAGGGCGAGGGCTTCGCGTTCCTCTTTCTGCTGCTTCTGACGGAGGATTTCCTGCTCTTCGGAGAGGCTGGAGATTTGAAGTTCGAGCTCCTCGATCTGCGCGGCGGAGCCTTCGAACTGGCGCTGGCGTTGGGTAACGAGGCCGGTGAGTTCGCGGAGTTCGCGCTTCAGAGCGAGCGGGCCGGAGCCGGTTTTGCGGCCGCCGGAGACGGCGTGGCCGTGGTAACAGATGCCGTCCGGGAGGAGGAAGTAAACGTCAGGATATTGCAGGGCGAGGCGCTGGGCGGCGGCCCGATCCTGGACGAGATAGCAGCGGGCCAATCGGGGCAAAAGCTCCGCGGGAGCCTTGGTGAGCCCGTTGGTTAAGTTGAGCATCTCGCTGAGGCGACCGATGATGCCGGTTTCCGGACCGATGGGCGGTTCGATGGGCGGGGCGCTGGCGTAGAGATCGTTGTCTTCGGGGTGAACTAAGAACGTGGCGCGGCCGTCGAAGTCCGAGCGCATAAGGTCGATGCCTTGCTCGGCTTGCTGCCAGTTTTTGACGACGACGTATTCGAGTTCGTCGTGGAGGAACTCTTCGGTGGCCTTTTCGAAGGCGGGTTGGACATCGACAAAGTCGGCGAGGACACCGGCGGGCTTGAGGTCGTTGGCCTTACCGCGTTCGATGGCGGTGAAGAGGCGCTTGACGGATTCGGTGGTGTAGGCGCGGTGGTGGAGGATTTCTTCGAGCGAATCCTTGCGGGCCTTGAGGCGGCTGAGTTCGGCGCGGACCTGTTCGAGTTGACGGCGGGTTTCGCCGATTTCGGATTTGCGGGCGGCGAGTTCGCCGTCGACGAACTTGCGTTGGTCGGCGAGGGATTCGATTTCGGATTGGCGGTTGGCGAGGCGGAGGGTGAGTTCCTCCTTCATCTGGGCGACGCGGGTGAGGTCCGCTTGCGCGCCTTCGGCTTCGCGGGTGGCGCGGGTGCGGTCCCGTTGGTTGGAGGCGAGATACTCTTCGACCTGGGCGAGTTGGTTGCGGAGGCTGGAGGATTCGCCGAGAAGGCGGAGGACCTGCTGCCGGGCGGATTCCATGCCTTGTTCGCGGCCGCGGAGTTCGCCTTGGAGCTGCTCGCGCTCTTCGTTGCGGAGGCGGAGACGATCGCGGGCGTCGTTGACCTGGCGTTCGAGTTCTTCGAGTTTCTGCTTGTGGCCTTCGACTTCGGCGGTGAGGCCGGTGAGGCGCTGTTCGACGGCGATGGCTTCGTTTTCGCCTTGATTCAGACGCTGTTCGATGCCGGCGATTTGCTGGGCTTGGGAGGTGAGACGACCGCGGGCGCGTTCGGCTTCGACGTTGCGGTCGGCGAGTTCCTGGCGCTGGGCGGTGAGGTGCTCTTCGAGGGTGTAGCAGGCCTGGAGGAGTTCGGAGTGCTGGACGTCTTTATCGAGAAGGTCCTTGTTGATCTCTTCGTAATGGGCGGTGGCTTGGGTGAGTTCGCCGGCGGCTTTGGTCGCGTCGGTTTCGAGCTTTTTGAACTTACCGGCGAGGGAGAGGCGGAGATGGGTGACGAGTTCTTCGCGGAGTTCTTCGTAGCGCTTGGCCTTGGCGGCTTGGCGTTTGAGGGAGTTTACCTGGCGGCTGACTTCTTCGAGGATGTCGAAGACGCGGGTGAGATTTTGCTTGGCGCCTTCGAGCTTGGCTTCGGCGAGGCGGCGTTTGGTTTTGAAGCGGGTGACGCCGGCGGCTTCTTCGATGACGGAGCGGCGGTCGGCGGGGCGGCTGGAGAGGATTTGGCCGATGCGGCCCTGCTCGATGATGGCGTAGGATTCCGGTCCGAGGCCGGTGCCCATGAAGATGTCTTGGATGTCGCGGAGGCGGGCTTGCTTGCCGTTGATGAGATATTCGCTGTCGCCGGAGCGGAACAGGCGGCGGGTGATGATGAGTTCGCTGCGCTTTTCGGCGGGGGGGGCGACGAAGGTGGCGGGGTTGGCGGCGGGGCCGTCGGCGGGGGCGAGGTCGATCGACGGCAGGACGGCGTCGACGGAGGGATCGAAGAGGGTGAGGGTGACGCTGGCCATGCCCATGGGTTTGCGATCGCGGGTGCCGGCGAAGATGACATCTTCCATGCGGGCACCGCGGAGGCTTTTGGCGGACTGTTCGCCGAGGACCCAGTTGATGGCGTCGCTGAGGTTCGATTTGCCGCAGCCGTTAGGCCCGACGATGGCGGCTATCCCGTAGCCACTGAAGCGTAAATCCGTTTTGTCAGCGAAAGACTTGAAGCCTTGCAGCTCGACGCGTTTGAGTTTTAGCAACGGAGTATCCCTAGTCGAGAAATGGGTATCCACCACGACAGTCGTGTCGTGGCGCTCGGGGGAGAACGTAAAACCAGAATACACGGCCTGGAGAGGGATTGCAAGCACATTCACCGCATTAGGCTGGGGTGGTCGTAAAAAAGTGTCTATATGTGGTGGGCGGGTGGATTAGGCAACTTTTGGCAGCCGGGGGCCTCGTGGTCATTTAAGGTTGTGGCGGCGAAGTGTGACGACTTTTGCTTATCCTCGTGAGTATGCATCGATTGGCAGGTAAAGTGACGCTCGTGACGGGCGCGGCGTCGGGAATCGGCGAAGGGATCGCGAGGGCGTTCGTGGCCGAAGGCGCGGTCGTCTATGTGAGTGACTTGGACGATGGGCGGGGTAGACGAGTGGCCGCGTCACTGGGCGAATCAGCGCAATACGCGTCGCTGGATGTGCGGGAGGAGGCTCAGTGGATTGAAGTGACGGACGCGATCGGGAAGAGTGCCGGACGGCTGGACGTGGTGGTGAACAATGCAGGGATTACGGGGTTCGAAGGGACGGCGGCGCGGCATGATCCGGAACACGCAACGCTCGCCGACTGGCGGGCAGTGATGGCGACGAATCTGGATGGGACCTTCCTAGGATGCAAGCACGCGATTCGGGCGATGCGGGCGGGAGGCGAGGGTTCGATCATTAACATTTCGTCGCGGTCTGGATTGGTAGGAATTCCGGCGGCGGCGGCGTACGCGGCGAGCAAGGCGGCGGTGCGGAATCATACGAAGACCGTGGCGCTTTATTGCGCGGAGCAGGGCTGGGCGATCCGGTGCAACTCAATTCATCCGGCGGCGATTTTGACGCCAATGTGGGAGCCGATGCTGGGCGAAGGCGAGGGGCGGGAGGCGAGGATGGCTTCGTTTGTGCGGGACGTTCCACTGGGCCGGTTTGGCAGGGTAGAGGAGGTAGCGGCGCTAGCGGTGCTGCTGGCTTCGGACGAGGTAAAGTACATGACCGGGGCGGAGCTGACGATGGACGGGGGACTGTTGGCCGGGTCGGCGGTGAATCCGAAGCGGAGTTAGTTTGAACGAAACAAGGGCGGGGCGCGTATACGGGTTAATGACGACTTCGCAGAATCGCCTTCGGCTTTGGCCCGGGGTGTTGATCGTGACGCTGGCGTGGCTGGTTCGGTTCGGACTGCCGGTGGTGGCACCGGACACGTTGCCGTACGCCGTAGGCGGTGGTCTGCTGGGCGGCATAGTTGTCATGATTTGGTGGGCATTCTTTAGCCAAGCGCAGAGGGTGGAACGATGGGGCGGATTGGGATTGATCGGGGTGGCCCTGGGCGCGAGTTCGAAGCTGCTGCATGCGTCGATTGCGGGGGGAATGATGGGGTTGATGTTCTGGATTTACTCGATCCCAGCGGCGGGCTTAGCGCTCGTGATTTGGGCGGTCGCTAGCCAAGGCCTTTCGGTGGGAGTTCGAAGGGCGACGATGGTTGGGACCGTACTGCTCGCTGCGGGAGGATGGACGCTGGTGCGGACGAACGGGATTACGGGCGGCGCGGTGTCGGACTTTACTTGGCGTTGGGCACCGACGGCCGAGGATCGAATGTTGGCTCGGCCTAAGGAATCGGCGGCGGTGGTGGTGGAGAAGGCTCCCGCGGCGCCGCCGGTGGCGGCCCCCGTGATGGCGAAGCCCGTGGTTCGTTGGGCGGGATTTCGCGGACCCAATCGCGACAGTGTTTTGCGTGGGGTGCGGATCGAAACGGACTGGGCGAAGACACCTCCGGTGGAGATTTGGCGGCAGCCGGTGGGGCCGGGGTGGTCGTCGTTTGCAGTGGAAGGCGATCGGTTCTACACGCAAGAGCAGCGAGGAGCGGAGGAGGTGGTTTCCTGTTATTTGGTCAGTACGGGGAAGTTGGTGTGGAGGCATGGGGATGCGGCGCGATTCTGGGAGTCGAATGCGGGGGCGGGGCCGCGGGCGACCCCGACACTGCATAACGGCAGGGTCTATACCTTCGGAGCGACCGGGATTTTGAATGTGTTGGACGCGCGGGACGGGGCGGTGAAGTGGACCCGGAACGCGGGTGTGGACGGTGGGATCAAGGTGCCGGGTTGGGGGTTTGCGAGTTCTCCGTTGGTGGTGGGCGATCGAGTTGTGATCGCGGTGGAAGGCAAGTTGGTGGGCTACGATTTGGCAACGGGCGCGCCGCGGTGGTTCGGCCCGGAGGGGCGATCGGGATATAGTTCGCCGCATTTGGCGACGATTGCGGGGGTACAGCAGATCGTGTTGTTAAGCGGGCCAGGGGCGATTAGCGTGACGGTCGAGGATGGCGCGCAGCTATGGGAACACGCGTTACCGGCGGGTGCCCGCATTGCGCAGCCGGGGCTGACGGCGGAGGGTGATCTGCTGCTGAGCGAAGGGGAGGGGCACCCGTTGCATCGGGTGGCGGTCGCGCGGGGCGAGGGAGGGTGGACGACGGAGGAGCGCTGGAACTCGAACGGGCTGAAGCCTTATTTCAACGATTTCGTTGTGCACAAGGGCCATGCGTATGGGTTCGACGGCAGCATCCTGGCTTGTATCGACTTGAAAGACGGCCAACGGAAATGGAAGGGCGGACGGTATGGGCATGGGCAGATGATCCTGCTGGCGGAGCAGGATTTGCTGTTGGTGCTGACGGAGGAGGGCGAACTGGCTTTGGTTTCGGCCGAGGCGGACGGGTTCACGGAGAAGGCTCGGATCCGCGCGATCGAAGGGAAAACGTGGAACCATCCAGTGTTGGCGGGCGATGTACTGTTGGTCCGCAATGGGGAGGAGATGGCGGCGTTTCGGCTGGCGATGCCTAGGCGTTAGCGGCGGGCAGGGCCGGTGGACCTACGCTTGACGAGGTCCATGGCGGGCTTGCGCCAGGGCGTATCGGTGTCGACCTTCCACCAGTACATGCCCAGGAACCAAGGCTTTTGGTAAAGGGCTTCGAAAATGACGCGATAGCAACGCTCTTGCTCTTCGAGAGAGAGGGCGCGACGGGGTTCGGCCCGCCAGCAGGAACCCGGGATAGCAATAAGCGACGGTCTGGAGCCAACGGAGCATTCAGAGCGACTGGCCAGCGCTACAGCCGAAATAACTTGTCCGACTTCTTGCCTTTGAAGGCGTTCCGCGTATCGACGACCACCGGGGAGGCGGCCAGGATCACATCGACATCAAAGGCGGTATGGTCGGTGACGAGGACGACACAATCGGATCGTTCGCATCCGACAATTACGTCTTCGGAATGCATGTCTAGACCGTCGATTTTCAAATGCGGCACGAACGGGTCGCTGTAGCTGAGCTGGGCACCGCGTTGTTTCAATAGGTGGATGATATCGAGGGCGGGAGACTCGCGAACGTCTTCGATGTTCTTCTTGTAAGCGACGCCAAGCACGTGGATTTTCGAGTCTCGGAGCGGCTTCCGATTTTCGTTGAGGGCGTGTTGGACCTTATCGACGACGAAGTGTGGCATTTGCCCATTGATGTACCCCGCGAGTTCGATGAACCTTGCTTCGATGCCTTGCTGGCGGGTCTTCCAAGCCAGGTAAAACGGGTCGACGGGGATGCAGTGGCCCCCGAGCCCAGGCCCGGGATAAAAGGGCATGAAACCGAAAGGCTTGGTGGCCGCGGCGTCGATAACTTCCCAGACGTTAATCCCCATGCGGTCGCACATGATCGCCATCTCGTTGGCGAGACCGATGTTGATCATGCGGAACGTGTTTTCGAGTAACTTCACCATCTCGGCGACGCTGGTCGACGTGACCGGGACAACGGTATCGAGGGACTGCGCGTAAAAGGCGGCTCCGAGTTCGGTGCAGGCCGGAGTGATCCCTCCGACGACTTTTGGAATGTTTCGCGTTTGATACTTGGCGTTGCCGGGGTCTACTCTTTCCGGAGAGAAGCAGACGAAGAAATCTTCGCCAACTTTCAGACCGGATTTCTCCAGCATCGGCAGGACTAACTCGTCGGTGGTTCCGGGGTAAGTTGTCGATTCGAGAATAACCAGTGTCCCCGGGCGTAGATACTTCGCGATTTGCTCGGTCGAACTTACGATGAAGCTCATATCCGGGTCTTTTGTCTTCCGCAGCGGCGTGGGGACGCAGATGTTGATCGTGTCCATGTCGGCCAGTTGCGAGAAATCATTGGTGGCGCGAAACAGCCCACCCTCCACCAATGGCGCGATCACGCTGTCCGGCACGTCCTGGATGTAAGACTTGCCTTGATTCAAGAGGTTGATTTTCTCGTCAATGACGTCGAAACCTACGACGTGGAAGCCGGCGCGACCGAACTCAACGGCCAAAGGTAGACCGACATAGCCCAAACCGACGATACCGGCGACCGCCTGTTTGCTAAGGATCTTCTCGGCCAATGCCTCGTTATGTGTCATGCGACTCCTTCAAAATAAAACGTCCCGACGCCAATCAACTCCGCGGGGCCGACCATTACGACGTCAGCGGCGGCCGTGGGCCAACTGAAGGCGAGGGGTCCGGCGGGGGTATGTACCGTCACGGTCCGGCCCACGATGCCGCGCTGCATCGACGCAACCGCAGCACCGGTCGACCCGGTTCCCGAGCTGTTGGTGACTCCGACGCCGCGCTCAAAAAAGCGAACGTCCAGGTTCAGTCCATCCACGTGTCGCACGAACGAAACGTTGGTCCGCTTCGGGAAGCGAGGATCTTTTTCGATCGTCGCGCCCATGGCCGCCCAGTCGAAATCGAAGTTCTCGACGAACACGACACACTGCGGATTGCCGACGTTGACCACGGTGCAGTTGACGATTTCATCCCCGACGACGAGGGCTTCGCGCTCGGCTTCGATCACCGGGCGCCCCATGTTCATCTCGAACAAAAACTGGTTGCCGTGCCTCTCCAACCGGCGTAGCTGCTTTTCGCCGCCGCCGGTGCGAATGCGAATCGCGTCTGGCTCGTAGCCGTTGGCCATGGCCCAGGCGGCGGCGCAACGGGTGCCATTGCCGGACATTTCGACTTCTCCGCCATCGGGGTTGAACAGCCGAATCCGCATGCCATCCGCCGGGCGGTCACAGACCAGCCATCCATCCGCCCCGATTCCAGTATTTCGATCGCAAATGGCAATGGCAGCCTGGGAGAGTAGGTCGTGAGGCGCTTGGTCGGCCCACGTCAACAGAAAATCGTTCTTGGCACCATGCGCCTTGGCAAAGGGAATCGACATAGGCGTCAGCGCCGTACCCGGCGGTAAATCTCCACGGATCGAGAATCTTTCACTTCAATCATTTTCACACACCGATAGCGCCGGGACTTACTCAGCACTTGGCTGACCGCGTCGTCGTGAAAGGCGACGGCCCATTCCTGCCAAAGAAACAGATCGGGCCGCTGCAGCAGAGCGGGATAGTACAAGCCGTTGCCTTCATGGACGGTGTCGCGCAGGGGAATGCCGGCGTCGCGGAAGATGCCGGTGAGATCGCCGAACGGGGCGACGATGCCCGAGCCGCGTTCATAGTTGACGGCGAGATAATCGGCAGCTTCCTTGGTCCAGGCGCGCCTCGATATGGAGTTGACTTGCGACTCCTTCCAAGTGACCCAGCCATCGGCCTTCGGGTAAAAAGCCCAGGGGCCGACGCCGATGGCCACCACCAGAGCGGCCATCCATGGCCGCGGCCAGATGGCTACCAGAGCGGCTCCGCCGAAGGCAAGAAGCGGGATCACCGCCATGCCGTAGCGGGTGTTGTAGTAGCTGTGCGGCCACAAGTGCGGCACGTGGATGGGGGTGCCCGAGCCGTGGAGGCTGAGGACATAAAAGGCGGGAGCCATCGCCAGAAACAGCACGAGCCACCATTGGCGCCGGACGACGGCCACGGCAGTTCCCAGCACGCCCACGCCAACCAAACCCCACCCGCTGACGAGTTGCGCCGCGGCCCCGAAATACTGCATCGCCTTCATCCAGTCGCCTCGACCGGGGTAGTCCGCTCCGCCTTGGATGGCCATCGCCGAACCTTGGCCGCGATAAAAGTCTAACCAGTCGCCATGGAACACTTCGTTGTGACCGAACCAGTACAACGGCCCGATTGACGCCAGGGAGCCGACGCCGGCTGCTGCTCGCCAACCGCGGGTGAAGAAGAAGAACGCGACGACCCCGGGGATCAAGAACCAGCCCTCATAGCGAGTCATCGTCGCGCCCAATAAGCCAAGGCCAGCCAGGGTCGGCGACGAACGCGCCATCGCATAGAGCACGGTCATCGTGCAGGCAAAAAAGACCGCTTCGGTCATCGCGATCGACTGCAAATAGAGAACGTTTGGATTGAGCGCAAACAGCAGGACGGCCGCCCACGCCGCGGCCTGCGCGTCCCATAGGCGCCGAACAGTGCTATATAGCATTCCGCCAGCCCACAAGAAGCAAAAGCCGGAGACAACCGCCGCCGCCAACCCGCTGCGCCACCAAGCGTCCACGCGGACGAAGGGCAACATCAGGACGTGCGGCAGGGGCAGCCACACGGTCCCGATCTGCTCATAGCCGGGAGTCCGCGAATCAATGATTCTCCGGGCTATGTTCAGATGGGCCGTGGCATCGCCCCAATACAGCAGGTAGCCATGTTGCCAGAACCAAGCGATCGCCGCCACGCTTAGTCCTAGCAACACCGGCAAGACCGCCAGCACAGGAGGCAGCGTCCAACGCCGCTTCTGGCTCTTTTTCCCTTTAGAAGTCCGTGAACTTCCGGAACTCTTGGAACCTGGCATCAATCTCCGCGCGCTGCAACGTCCGGAACCGGTCGACGCCGAATTTCTCGCAGCAATAGCTGCCCATTACCGAACCATAGATCACGGCCCGGCTCAGTTCCCGGCGGTCGATGTGGCCTTTGCCCAGGTCGATGCCTTCCTGAGACAGATAACCCATGAAGCCACCCGCGAAGCAGTCGCCGGCACCGGTGGGGTCAAACACGTTTTCGAGCAAATAGCCGGGCATGATGAAGTAGTCATCACCCCGGAACGCCATGGCGCCGTATTCACCGCGCTTAATCACGACGGTGTTCGGACCCATCGCTTGAATCACTTTGGCGGCCTTCCGCAGGTTCGTCTCGCCCGAAAGCTGACGCGCTTCGTGATCGTTCAGCAGGACGAAATTCCAGCCCTTCAGCGTTTCGAGCAACTCGTCGCGGAAGTCCGAGATCCAGTAGTTCATCGTGTCGCCGCCGGTGACCCAGGGCGCCTTCATCTGGGCTCGGACGTTGCGCTGCAGCGTCGGCTGAATGTTGCCGAGAAAGAGGTAGGAGGCGTCTTTATAGCTTTCGGGCAACTTCGGATCGAAGTCAGCGAACACGTTCAGATCGGTCACCAAGGTGGTCCGGTCATTCATGTCCGGAGTGTAAACGCCCTTCCAGAAAAACGTCTTGCCGGCCACTCGCTCGAGGCCCTCCACGTCCACGCCGTGGTCCTTCAACAGGGTGACATCTTCCTCAGCGAAGTCTTCGCCGACCACTCCGACAATCTTTGCTTTTGAAAAGTAACTCGCCGCCAACGAGATGTAAGTGCAGGAACCGCCGAGCATCCGCTCAACCGTTCCATGCGGCGTTTCTACTCCGTCATAGGCGACGGAACCAACCACGACAATCGACATATTTTCTTATTGTACTGGCAACCGCAGCAAAGCGACACATCCCGGTCCATCCCGATTCTCGAGCGTCAGCGATCCGCCGTGTCCTTCCGCAATTTGACGGCAGAGGACGAGGCCGATGCCGCTTCCGGACGGTTTCGTCGTGAAAAACGGTACGAAGAGGTTGGTGGTGGCCGCCAGACCCGGGCCTTCGTCCTCGACGCGCAACTCCACCTGCCACGGCGCCAACTCCCAGCGGATGCGAACTCCGCCGCCTGTTTCCCGTGCCGCTTCGACGCCGTTCTTCACGAGGTTAATCAACAACTGCTCTAACTGGTCGGCGTCTGCCTGGACGGTAATATCGGGTCCGCCAACAATCTCGACGGGCATGCGGACTTCCATTCGCACGATGCGCTGCACGAGTTCCAAAAGCCGGACGGGCGCCAAGGCCGGACGCGGGAGCCGGGCGAATTTGGCGTAGGCACCCATGAATCGGGCGAGCGATTCGCTGCGTGCCGCGATGACGCTGAGGCCGCTCTGCATGTCTTCCCGCCAGTCTTCCGGAAGCGGATCCCGTTTGGCGATCGTTTCGAGCGAACCGGCGATGGACTTGATGGGTGCGAGGGAGTTGTTGAGTTCATGCCCCAACACCCGGACCAGTCGCTGCCACGCCTGCAACTCTTCTTCCCGCAACGGCCTCGTCAGATCCGTCAGCACGAGCAAGCGATGCGGTAAGCCACCTTCGCGAAACGAACTGCGGCTGATTCCCCATCGGCCGGAGCCGCCCGGGAACACCCGTTGCACGGTCTTGACGGTCTCGTCTTCGAGGTATTCGGCGAGGCCTAACTCGCCGGCTTCGAGTTCCAGCATCCGCTCAGACGGCTTGCCGAGAAGGCGTTCGCCGGCGCGATTGACGAGACGCAGTTTCTGCTTTTCATCGAAAGCAAAGATCGACACGTCGATCTCTTCCATCACCTTGCGCAACAGCGTCGTCGCCTCCACCGCCCCAAAACGTTGCGACCGCATCGTCGCACCCATCGCGTTCACCTGTTGCATAACTTCGGCGAGAGCGTCCGTCCCCGCGGCACCGGTGGCCCGGATCGAGTAGTCCCCTTCCCGGATGGCTTCGAGGAGATTCGAAACGGTCCGCAATGGCGAAGCGATCCTTTCGCGCACGGCGAGACCAAACCCCAGCCAGGCCCCGCCAATCACGAGTCCCAAAGTCCACATCACCTTCGGGGAGTAGTCACTCGTCCCGATCACCCAACCCGCGAAGAGCACCGCCGGGGCCCCGGCCGCAAGCGCCAAAGCTTGCACCGAGCCTTCGTGGGAAAGCTTAAAGGCCATAGCGTTCCAAGCGCCGGTAAAGGGCGCTTCTACTGAGGCCGAGGGCCCGCGCCGCGTGGCTGACGTTGCCATCGTGGCGGGCCAGCGCCTTCTTTATCAGGAACCCTTCGACGTCTTCGAGGCTCATCTCCTCCAACCGTCCCGTTCCTTCGCGAGCGGCCCGCACGGCCAGATCGCCGACCCGAATGAGATGGTCCTGGGCCATCAGCACGGCACGCTCGATGACGTGATTTAACTCGCGCACGTTGCCCTGCCAAGCGTTCTCCATCATGACTTTCGATGCCGCCGGTTCGAAGCCCGCAAGGTGCTTCCG
>Ga0136639_10000246_pt1 | contig 17211 bp, 14 predicted proteins | sample AntDrymUQ8592106_2_FD_113739 | JGI IMG/M metagenome (GOLD analysis project Ga0136639, IMG submission 113739) | Polar desert sand microbial communities from Dry Valleys, Antarctica - metaG UQ859 (21.06) | ecosystem: Environmental > Terrestrial > Soil > Desert | place: Antarctica: Dry Valley...
CAAAGCCGATGCCCGGGATGCTGGTGAGCATGACGTAGGGCGTGCTGGCCAGGGTAAGCGCGGCCTCGGTGCGGAGCTCAAGGGCGTTGCGCCGGAGGCATTGATAGAGGTCGACGGTGGCCGGTGGGAAGGGGTACTCCCCGCCACACCGCTTTGGCTCGTCCATTTAAGAGGGAAATCTTCGCGGCGCTTGCCGGGGCTGCGCGGGATCAATGGCAGGCGAGTGATTTCTCCGTTAAGGCGGCGAGCGGCCTGCGCAGCTGTGGGATTGAGCCAAAGCGGTGTGGCGGGGAGTACCCGTTCCCACCGCACTCCAAACAAGGACTGCTTCTGCGCGGGGTTGGCGCAGGACCAGTGGTCAAAATCCCCTGCGGCTCAGATGGAGCTGGGGGGCAATGGGAGACAACGCTCCTAGTGCCCCGCGATCGCTCAAGAGCCCTGTGAAGCCCGACGTTGTCATCAACGCGATAGGTTCACGGTTGTTTCGCTTTTCTCTGCGTTTCAGGCTGTTAGTCTTTATGCGAGGACCCCTCGGGAACTGCAATTTTTCTTCCCGGAAATCACGCCGAGATTCAGAATCTGATCCGGTCCGAGCGCTGAGGTCGGAGTTTCCCGCTTTACCTCGGACACCCACGTCAACCGACCCTTCGAATCTAAAATGAACGATTTTCCGGAAACGATTGAACCTGGTCAATGGATCGAGGTGCATGACGGATACGGCCAAGTTCTGTTTCTTGCAGTTAGCTGGTACGAGGAGTACGAGAATCTTCCTGAAGGAGCTACGACCGGACAGGAGAAAATGACGAGGGTTGTATACAGAAAACTCTGTAATTATGAAGGGAAAGGGAGGATGGTGATCGACTCGTGCAATCTGCGAATTTGCAATCCGATTCAGGGTGAGGGTCAAGAACTTGTGGATAGCTTGCTTGCTGATCCCAAAGTCAGGGGCCGATTTGAGAGCCTCAGCCCGCCTGCAAACTTTGGCCTCGTTGTGAATCTTTGCTATGACTTGCCCAGATCTGATGTGGAATCTATCACGGCTGCGGTGGAGCATTTTCGGAGGACTCGAGGAGCTAACTTTGTCTTTCGCGTTTTTTCGGAAGCAGTGCCTGCGCTGGCAAAGCCACCACATAGTGTGGCGTTTGACGCCCCTGCTGGTTTTGTTAGGTGCGAGCTACAGTTGCTGAACCCGATGTTCGAAACACACGACAGAGAGCGGGTTTTTGATACCCTGCAGTGGAAAGCAAAGTAGTCATTGAGGTAGGGGAAAGCGTCGCAGACACCGCTCCCAGAGAGTGATGCTGTCGTTGACGGTCTTGACCCGCGCGCCCTTGGGCAGACCTTCGTGACGCTAATGCGGGCTCTTCACGAAAGCTGACGAAGCGGCATTGGGCGGGAGCTTTGCGGTCACGCAATGGCGGTTTCGGCGCAGCGCTGCGGGGACGCATCGCGCTACCGGAGCTTCGCACGATTCAGGCTGGCTGTGCAGCTCATATCGCCGAATCTAAGCTGATGAAGCGGCATTGGGCGGGAGCTTCGCGGTCACGCAATGGCGGTTTCGGTGCAGCGCTGCGGGGACGCATCGCGCTACCGGAGCTTCGCGCGATTCAGGCTGGCTGTGCAGCTCATATCGCCGAATCCAAGCTGATGAAACGGCATTGGGCGGGAGCTTTGCGGTCACGCAATGGCGGTTTCGGTGCAGCGCTGCGGGGACGCATCGCGCTACCGGAGCTTCGCGCGATTCAGGCTGCTGTGCAGCTCATATCGCCGAATCTAAGGTGATGAAGCGGCATTGGGCGGGAGCTTTGCGGTCACGCAATGGCGGTTTCGGGGCAGCGCTGCGGGGACGCATCGCGCTACCGGAGCTTCGCGCGATTCAGGCTGGCTGTGCAGCTCATATCATTGGGGGTGCAATGTTACCTTGCGGGGCGGCGTAGAAGTAAGGATGATGGCGAGGATGAAGGGCTTTCTTTTCGGGGCGGCGGGTTGGGTGGTGATGCACCCGTTGATGGCGTGCGCGGCGGTGTATGTGCCGCCGCAGGAGGACGCGTTGGAACTGCGGCGTGATCAACTGCTGCTTGACGAGGGGGCGATGCGCAACCTGGCATGGGATTTGGCTGAATTGGCCGCAGGCTTGGGCAACGAGGGCAAACCGGAGTCGCTGCGGGCCGCGGCACAATTGGTCGCCGTGGCATTGACTTTGGACTCCGGGCAGAAGCATGCCAAGGAGGTCAATTTGGACCTTCTAGAAAAGCGCACGCCCAAGGTTGGCGATGACGGCTCGCAGGCAAGAACCAAGCGGCGGGTCCTGGAGGTCGTTGGCTGGCTTGAGTCCGAGGAGGCCGGGGCGACGGGCAAGACGCTGGCCAGCTACCTGAAGGATCCTCTGGCCACGGCCAATGACGAGGATGCCAGCGCGGATTCGGCCGCCCGATGGAAAGGCCTCGTCGCGCCCCTGGAGGCTTTCGAGGGTCCCAAGGCCGTCGCAGAGCCGCCAAAGCTGAAGTCTGAGGAGGGTGAAAAAACTCCACCCACTGTCACGCCGGCCACCACCGGCCCTGCCCAGCTGAAACTTGAGGAAGTCTCTATTCACGTTCCATTCATTGGCTGGGAGAAGGACCGCGGACGCTATATCGGCATGCTCGCCAAGGTGAAGGCCAGCGTGAAGAAGGACTCCGACGCGGGCTTCACATTCCGCTTCCCGACCGACGGCTTGAGTGACTACACCTCGTTGTTGCGAGCGATGCGCCGCGGGCCGGGCAAGCCGTTGGCGGTCAATGCAGTGTCCGCGATTCACGGGGAACTTCCGGAATCCGTGAAGGCGCAGCTGCGCGTGGGTGACAACCAGAGGTATGTGGATGACAACATAGAAGTGCTGCACGGAGCGGCGGCGGTGCTGATGGAAGCGTCGCTGAGCGGGATTGAGCCGCGCAAGGATGCGGTTGTCATCGGTTATCCCGACGCGGAGGGAAAGTGGCGCAGCCCGCAGCGGATGTGGGAGCGGCTTAAGAACTTGGATGAAGCCTCCAAGCAAGGGGGCATCCTAGTCGTCCCCAGCGACTGCGTGCCGATTCTGGAAGCATTTTTGGTTTTTGAGAACGCGGAGTTTTTCATGAAGTACGAGGTGATTCTGGCGTCAAACCTCAGCGAGGTCGTGGAAGTCCTGCACAGTGAGAAGAAGGAATGCTGGGTTTCGACCGCGAGCACGAACTTCAGCCAGATCCAGAAGACCGCGGCCAGCCGGACCAACTCGTTGGGGGTTTTCTTGGCCAACCGTCACGTGCGCGACCGCTTGCAGGAGATGCGTATCCAGGCGCCGCGGCATGCTTCAGCCGCTCTCCTGCTCATGCAGGGCAACGGCCTGCGCCCAACCAAGACCTCGCGCAAGGTGGCCGCCGAGGAGATTCGCAGCCGGATGATTCCGGTCGCCTACGCCCACGGCTACAATGCCTCTGAGTTCCCTGGTGCGGATGATCTCCAACAGATGCTCGACAAGGCGCGACCGGAACTTGAGGCGCTCCTGCCAAAGATTTCCAGCGAGGAGCGCTCTTTGTATGAGGAGGCGGCCGCAATTCTCAGTTCGGTCAAGGCACTGATCCGCTACACTGGCTCGGATGCGCAGAAGCGCAACCTCGCCAGCGGCCGCGAGCAGCTTAAGGCGGATTGGACAACTTTCCGCGCCCACCTTGCCACCGCAGCCGGGGAACCGACGATGGAGGATACTGTCGCGAAGGAGAAGAAGGAGGATGAGGAGGCTCAAAAAGCCAAGGAGGCTCATGAAAAAGCTGCAAGCGGCGGCTCTGGTACAGGACGCTAGCACCTTCCCTTGGGTTTTCCTTGCGTCCCGCCGGGCATGGCGTCCAGTACCGGTGTGAGCGTGCGGGTTCCGCTGCCTTTTTATGAACGGAGCACTTCGTCGAATTCTCATCCTGCTGGCCATCTTCGTGGCCGCGTTCCTTGCCGTATTCGCGCTGCGGGCGACCCGGGAAAGCCTGGGGTTTCTTGGTTTCTTCAAGTCCGCCGGACCTTCCCAAAATGTCGGGAAGCGCCCCGAGGTGTTCACCTTGCCGGATGCCCCGCCGCTTGATCTGGAGGATGTTGAGCTGCTCTCCAGGCTCAATAACGAGTACGCCCGGCTCACCCACGCGGTGGTGCCCTCGGTGGTCAGTATCGACACCGCGGGAATCCGCACGGTGCGCCAATTTGACGCATGGGGCCAGCCGCGCCTGCGCCAGCTGCCGGTTCAAGAACAAGGGTCCGGGGTGATCGTCACCATTGAGGGACATGTGGTTACCAATTACCACGTGATTGCCGACAAGCAACAGCTGCAGGTGACGATGCACGACGGGAAGTCCTATCCCGCGACGGTGATTGGGGAGGACCGGGTGCTGGACATCGCGGTCCTCAAGATCGAGGGCGAGGGACCCTTCAAGCCGTTGAAGTTTGGTGACTCGGACAGCGCGCAAGTGGGCCAGATGGTGTTTGCGGTGGGAAACCCGTTTGGCTTGGGCGAGACGGTGACCCAGGGGATTCTGTCCGCGAGGGATCGCTCACTTTCTGACACGCAGCGGGATTTGTTCCAGACCGACGCGGCCATCAACCCGGGGAACTCCGGTGGCCCGCTGGTCAGCCTGCGCGGGGAGATTATTGGCATCAATGTGGCGATCTTCGCCCCTGACCGCGCCAACCCTGGATTCCAAGGCGTTGGGTTTTCAATCCCGGCAAATGATGTGAAGGACTCACTGGTGGCGATCCTGCAGTCTGGCCGGCCAGTCCGCGGGTTCCTTGGCGTGGGCGTGGAGGATCTCACGCCGAAGTGGCGCGAGGAGCTTGGTTACACTGGCCCGGGTGCCGTCGTCGGGATGGTTGCGCGCGATTCCCCGGCCGAGGCATCAGGCTTGGCGGTCAAGGATGTGATTCTAACGTTTAATGGCGAGCAGATCCGCGGCAGCCGCCACTTGCTTGGGCTCGTCCAGCGGACGCGGGCTGGCACTCCGGTGGACCTCAGGATTTGGCGCGCTGGGAGCGAGCAGACCTTGCGCGCGGTGATTGCGGAAGCGGCGGCATCGGGTGTTGGTGCCAAGATGGCCCGCCCGTCGGCGGCCACGGCTCAAGACCAAGCGAAGATTCTCACTGCCATCGGGGTTGAGGCGCGCGACCTGACCATTGAGGAGCGCTTGCGCGGGTTCCGCGGCGTGGTGATCACCACCGTCTCTCCCGAGGGCAGCGCGGCGAAAGTTCTCCAAGCCGGAGACTTGGTCATCGCCATCAACCAGCAACCGGTGACTACCAACCAGGAGTTCAATCAGCAACTCGCCATCTCCGCGGCTGCCCAGCCAAGCACTCTGTGGGTGCACCGCGGCGGCCAAAACTTTCGCGTGAGCATCCCGGCAGTGGCCCAGACAATCAACAACTCACGCAAGTAGCAGAGGGGATTTTTCCTTGCCCCGGCTGATTGTGGTTCTTTGCGCCGGGCGGATCGTGGTTTAATGTAGTCCGTCATGGATCGTCCCCGCCGCTCTCCGATTCCCCTCATCGTTTTTGCCGTCGCCTTGTTGCTCAGTGCCATCGTGGTGGTCCTCTTCTTAAAGGCGCATTCCGTCCCGCCATCACCGCCAACACCAGGGGATCAGGCTGCTGACAGGCCTCAGGTGCCCGCTGCTGAGTTGATACCAATCAACCCCGCGGCCATCGAGCAGACCGATGCGGAGATCCTTGCCGATCTCGGGGTGGGCGCCGACTCGCCAGATCCCTCACAGTTGGTCGAAAAAATCGGCCGTGCGCTGGAGAAGGGGGATATTGACAGCGTTGCCCGCCTGATCGGCCGTGATGCCCTGGATGACCGTGCGCTGGAGCGCCTGCGTCAAATGGCCGTTGAAAGGCCCTTCCGGCTCCATCCGGTGCGGCCATTTTCCGAGGTTGGCGAGTTGAAGCTTAATGAGGAGGCCCGCTGGTCGTTGAACGCTGAAGGGGCCGCCGATGATCAACGGATCTTCCTCGATCTGGTTAAAAAGCCCGATGGCTGGCGGGTGGGCCGCATGGTTCTGCCACCTGTGGCGGGCGATCCGGCGCAACCGGTTTTGGCCGACGCCTTGGGGATCGCCGATGCGTTCATTCAAGCGACTCTGGCTCAAAACTTTACCCGGGCGCAGAGCTTCGTGGATGCGGGGAAAGTCTCGGAGGCAAAGATCGCCGCGTTGTGCATCTTGTTTGAGGAGGGCGAATATCGTCTGCGCCGCGAGAAGCCGCTGCGCGCGGTGCTCGTACGGCCTGACATGGTTGCCTATCTGGCCAACATCGAAGCCGCCGATGGCTCGCGTGCTGCCCAATTCTCCATCACGGTCAATGACATCGATGGAGCGCGCAATTGGCGGATCGGGGACCTGAACCTCGACGAGATGCTTTCCGAGTATGCCAAACGCGTGGCCGGCGGCGATGCCTACTACACCCCGTTGGTGCGCAATCCGGAAGGCGGGGACACCTTGGTGCTCTATTTCGGCTTCGATGAAGCAACCTTGAGTCCGCGCACCGAACGCCAGCTTGAGATCGTCTCGTTGCTGCTCCGCGCCGATGGTGGCAAGAAGCTCACCATCAGTGGCCACACCGACGCCAAGGGGGCGGATCCCTACAACACCAGCTTGTCATCCAGCCGTGCGCTGGCAGTCAGAGACTTCCTTGCAACCCGCGGCGTCGATCCCGCCCAGGTGCAGACCAAGGCCGCAGGAGCCAGCCAGCCGCGCCGGCCAAACGTGCTTGAGGACGGCTCGGACAATCCAGAAGGCCGCCGGGTCAACCGCCGCACGGAAATCTACCTTGATTTCTAGCCGATTCTGGACGCATTGGAGCGACGCAATACGATGTCCAAGTGGAAGACCATCTCCCTGATATTTTGTCTGGTGCTCGCTTTGTCGATCGTGCTCCTGACGGTCATTCGCGTGCCTGAAGCCAAGCTTGGGCCGCTGGTTTCTCTGGAAAACTATCAAGACGCTGACGCGCCACTGGTGACGCCGGACATGGATCCACGATTTTTGAAGCTCAGTGCGTTTGACCGGGCCACCCTCACCCCTGCGCTTGAGTGGGATTTTCCCATCGGCAGTGGCGCACTGGTAGCGGTGACCAAGCCGTTTCTGGCACCGCATGGAGCCACCGGCGAGCAGCACCTTGGAGTTGATTTGGAGAGCTTTGGAGCCAGCGAATCGGTCCGGGCAGTGGCCAATGGTCTGGTGGTTTTTTCCGCCAAGGCAGATCCGGAGTGGGGCAATGTGATGGTCATCGCCCACCGAGATGCGGATGGGAATCTGTGCCAAAGCATTTATGCTCACCTTGACGAAGTCCGCCTCAATCGCGGCGTGTCTGTGGTTCGTGGTCAGGTGATTGGTACCATGAGCAACAAGACTCCGCCGTTCCACTTTGCCCTGCGAACGGGCGACAACACCGCGCCGGGTCCAAAATCAGCCCCCTTCCAAGGGCCGTATCTCGACCCGCTGGCGCAGCTGACGAAGCGTCCGGAAACCCCTCCTGATCCCGAGGTTCTCGGGCTTGTGGAGAGTTCCGAGCAACAGTCAGCCGACCCGTTGAGCACCATGGAGATCAAGGGTGCCGAGCGCCTCGCTGAGATCATGGCCCGCCCCGAACCGCCTCCCGCAAAGGAGTAGGCGAAGGAGTAGGCGAAGGAGAAGGAGAAGGAGAAGGAGAAGGCGCAAAAAAAGCGCCGCGTGAACAAGCCACACCGCGCGGATCGGAAAGTGAGGGGGTGCCGTCAGGGAATCCCCGGCAAGCACGGACGGATTACCGTTGCTCCGATTAAGGCCTGGCGGGTTTCATCTGCCGAACCTCCGTGGCCCCTGACGACGCCCCCAATTAACACCCGTCCCGCCACGACGCAACGCCGATCTTATCCCTCAGCCACATTCCCGCGTCTCCTTTCTGCTCACCCGCGCGCTCCAATTGCTTCTTCCGCGCTGTCCGCGCCCGCCAGTTGCTTTTCAGCGCGGCAGGCGGAGGGGGCGTTGAATGGGTGGGCGGAGCGGATTCCCGCCAGCAAGCTGGACTGCTTACAGCGGTAGCAAGCTACAGCTGTCCACGGACTCGGCCTGCGGCCGCGCCATCCTCGCCAACTCTGTTGCGGCGTCTCCTGGTGCGGCGTCGCTGCAGCCGTGGACTGCTGCAGCTTGCTTCCGCTGTGATGTTCGCAGCTTGCTGCGGCATGCCCGGGGGGAGACACCGCCTGCTCACCCGCGCTCGTCCCCAGCTTCTTCCGCGCTGTCCGCGCCCGCCCCAGTTGCTTTTCTGCGCGGCAGGTGGAGGGGGCGTTGAATGGGCGGGCGGAGCGGGTTCCCGCCAGCAAGCTGGACTGCTTACAGTGGTAGCTTTGCTACAGCAGTCCACGGACACGGCCTGCGGCCGCGCCAGGGGCCGGCGGGCCGGCGGGCCAGCTTGACAGATATCTGTCATGAGCAATATTTGATTATGCAAACGACCCTGCGTATCCGGGACGATCTGTACCGGGAGGCCAAGGCGGAGGCCGCGCGGGAGGGGATCACGCTGACGCGGTTTCTTGAGGAGGGTTTGAGGATGCGGCTGGAGAAAAAGGTGCCATTGGCTGCGGGGCAGCCCTACACGTTTCCAGTCTTCAACCCCGGTGTGGCGGACATGCGCGACTGGGATGAGATTAAGCGGCTGGCAGAAGACGATGAGCTGGATCACTACCGCGCGGCGCTTGGGTTGGAGGGAGACAAACCTTGAGCGTGACGTTTTTTCCCGATGCGTATGTCCTTCTCTATGCGCTTAACGAGGGTTCCGTGCACCACCACGCCTGTAAATCCTGGCTTGAGAGATCCACATCCAACGGCCACCGTCTGCTCATCAATGACCTCACCGAGTGCGCCCTATTGAGGATCTCCACATTGCCGAAGCTGACATTTTCAACGCTGCCGATTTCGCTGAAGTTTTGGAACGTCCTGCTGGATTATCCCCAAACCGAGCGCTGCTACCCGCGGAGCCTTCACCGGAAGTTATTCGAGCGCTTCGTGAGCGATCTTAACCTTTGCGGAAATGACATCAACGATGCCTGGTTGGCGGCGCTTGCAATTGAGCGCAATGCCACCCTTGTAAGTCTCGATCAAGGATTCTCGCGCTTCCGAGGGCTTGATTGGATCACCCCGGAAGCCTGAAACAAAATGGGTGACTACCGGAAATTTAAGACGGCGGTGGATCGAAAGGTCCGGCTGCTGCAGCGGGCTGGGATGATCCTGCTTACGCCCACCCTCATCGGCTGCCAGCTTATCCCGCATAAGGAGGAGGTCGCGGGCAAGGCGTGGAAGATCACGGGCGAGAAAGAAGATTTTCCGGAGAGGAACATTCCTGAGCTTGTGGGCAAAAGCGATTTTGGGATTTGCTTCTCAGGTGGCGGGAACCGGTCTGCGGTGGCAACGCTTGGGCAACTCCGCGCGCTCCGCGCAAGCGGGATTTTGCAAAAAGCCCGCTACGTTTCCGCGGTTTCCGGGGGCGCGTGGGGATCGGCACCGTGGGTGTTTTTATCCGACACGAGCGATGAAAATGACGCGCGGTTTCTTGGAGAACTTGTGATGCCGCGTGACCTTCAGGTTGCAGATTTTCCGGACGAGCCGGATCCGGAGTCCTTCGCCGCGGCAGCAATCGACTCTGGAATGAGTCTCATGCGAGCGGTTGGAAGGCTCGACGGGGATGAGAACTTCGGCGCGGAGCTGGCCGGGATCTATCTTCAGCGCCAAGGAATCAATGACCCTGAGCGGGTGCCCGTCTATGGTCAGCGGGGCTTGGCGGAGATGCTAGCCCAGAACCCTTCGCTGCAAGCCAAGGACTTCCTTGTCTGCCGTGAAGGCCGTCCGTTTTTCATCGCAGGTTCGGCGATTTCAAGAAGAGACCATTCCATCTTCAAGCCAAAGGACTCGTATATTCCCTTTGAGTTCACCACTAGTTACTCTGGCGCACGATGCTTGTCTGAGCGATCCACCTCACCTTGGAAGCGGCGTGCGGCCGTCGGCGGCGGCTATGTTCAAAATCTCATTTACGACGGGAGATTCAACACGGCGCGGCCAGGGACAACTGACATGTCGGTCAGAGTGTCGAAAGCAACTCCGTTTCCACGCATAGGATCCTCATCGCGCTTATCCTTGGGCGATATGCTGGCGGCCTCAGGCTCAGCCCCCACATCGGTGGCTCCCTTTCTTTCCGACGCTCTTGGATTCCCCGAGTTTCGGCACTACTCGCCCGCTGCCTTGCCGACGGGGAAAACCCCTGAGTTGCTGCACACCGATGGCGGCGCGGTGGAGAATCTTGGCATCATGCCGCTCTTGGCGCGGGGCGTTAGGAACATCCTCGTCTTCTCAAATACCGAGGCTGCATATTGCGCGGGGATGCTCCCCAAGGACATCGGTTATCTGTTCGCTCAAGCACCCAATCCTCGAACCGGCCTATTCTCCAAACGCCTGAATCGCCGTGCTCAACAGCTTGCCGAAATGAACTTTGTCTTGGATGACCCCGGCTCGGGAAAAAGGAGCGAGATGGTTCGTGGGTTTGATCGGGCCTTGGAAGACGGCTCAACGTTGATTCATCACGGCCGCTACCGTGTGCGGGATAATGTCGCCTATGGTATCAAGGGCGGCTGGGAGGTGAATATCTCGTGGATTGTTCTTGGGCCATGCGGAACCATTTGCGACCCGATAAATCCCGCAGTGAAGAGTACGCTCACGCTGGATCGTTTGAATTGGTACCGCGAGATCAAGGACCCTCAGGTGAAGAGGATGCTCATGAGTCCTGAGCTCAAAAATTTCCCGCACTATGAGACATTTGGTAGATCGGCATTTGCCAGGCTGAGCCCGCTCAAGGTGCACGCTCTCGCGCATTTCACCTCGTATTCAGTGGCCGCGAATTCCAAGGCACTCGCCGGCCACTTGCGCTTGCGGTTCGGCCCACTGGACTGCTTACAGCGGTAGCAAGGTGCAGCCGTCCACGGACACGGCCTGCGGCCGCGCCATCTTCTGGTGCGGCGTCTCCTGGTGCGGCGTCGCTGCAGCCGTGGACTGCTGCAGCTTGCTGCCGCTGTGATGCTCGCAGCTTCTGCGGCATGCCCGGGGGGAGACACCGCCTGCTCACCTCCGCGCCCGCCCCGTTGCTTTTCAACGCGGCAGGCGGAGGGGGCGTTGAATGGGCGGGCGGAGCGGGTTCCCGCCAGCAAGCTGGACTGCTTACAGTAGCAAGCTACAGCAGTCCACGGACACGGCCTGCGGCCGCGCCATCTCCTGATGCGGCGTCCTCACCGGGGAAAGGCGTCCGCGGATTTACTGAGATGGGTCGTCATCCATCCCGGCGGCCGCGCCGCGGGCTCTTTCCTTTTCAGGAAGATCAATCTGCCTTGAGCGATTCCGGCAACTTTTCTTGCCAAGGCGACGTATTTCTCGTTTGTGACCCATCAACGCATGAAACTTAACCTGATTGTTCTTTCGTTATTCGCTGCGGCTCCGGCATTTGCTGTTTCCCCCGAGGACCGCGAGGCGGCGTTCAAAGCGGACATTCTGCCGATTTTTGAAGTGAGCTGCATCGACTGCCACGGCAAGGACCCGGCAAAGAAGCCCAAGGGCGGGTTCAAGTTGATGACGCTTAAGGACATTGAGGAAGGCTACGGCAAGCCTAGCGCAAAGAAGCCGGCGGTGGTCTGGGGGGATTCGGCCAAGAGCAAGCTCTACACGAGCGCCGAGCTGGGCATCAAAGACATTGAGGACGAGCACGCCATGCCTCCGGGTGAAAAAAAGGGCCGCAAGCCGCTCACCGAAGAGCAGCTTGCCAAGCTCAAGGCGTTCATCGACGCCAAGTAGCCCGAACTTCGTGTGAGGTTCGCAAGCGACTGCCCGCCTCGCCCAGCCGAAGCGTTCACGAGCTTCGCGACCCACCGCGAAGCCGTCTCGGCCTGCCCCCGCGCTTGTCCCACCCTCGATGGTAAGGTGTGGGCCGATGAATACCAACCTCGCGGAACTGGCCTTCATTTTAGACCGCTCGGGCTCGATGGGCTGTGTGGTGCAGGAAACCATCGCCGGCTTCAACCGCTTCCTCGAAGAGCAGCAGGCGCTCCCCGGGGAGGCCCGGCTTACCCTAGTGCTGTTTGACACGGAGATCCTTACGCCGGTCGATGCGGTTCCCGTGGCGGCTGTGGCGCCGCTTAACCACACCACCTACACGCTGGGCGGCAGCACCGCCTTGCTCGATGCCATCGGCACGACGATTGGCACGATAGGCAAGCGGATCGCGGCAATGCCTGAGGACCAGCGACCGGGCAAAGTGATTGTGGCCATCCTCACCGATGGCGAGGAAAACGCCTCAAGGATCTTCACCGCTCGACAGATCAACGAGATGATCCGCCACCAGACCGACAAGTACGCGTGGGAGTTTTTGTTTCTCGGGGCCAACCAGGACTCGATCGCCACGGCGGCAAGAATGGGCATCGCCGCCAACAACGCCGCTAACTTTGCCTGCAACGAGGACAGCGTCATGGCCTCGCACGCCAGCATCGCGCGCAAGTCGGGGGCCATGCGCATGGCCGCCATGAAGCGGGCGACCACGGAGCAACTTGCCGACCTTGAAAAGCCGACCAGCCACATCATGCAGGAGGAGGAAACAAAGCGCCGCGAGGGCGGGAAATGATGGAGCGTTGTTAGTGTCCCGCGGCATCCACCTCGGCGTTATGCACCAAGTTGGCCTTCGCCGAGGTTGAGCCTGTCCCCGGGAATTGCCGGTGGCAACCTGGCGCACCTAGCTTAGTCAGGGTCACGGCGTGGCAGCCTAGCGTGCGCGGACTAGTGGCCAGTAGAAACCGCATGGCCCGGTGCACAGCATAAACTCGCCAAACCTTGATCGACCCCGTATCGGTCTATAATGAACCCACAGGCGCAACCCAACCCGCTTCCCCCGCAATCCGCGGCGACCTCATCTCTCGCGGTTGCGAGCATGATTGTGGGCATCTGCGGCTTGATCATCCCAGGGCTTTGCCTTGTCGCGGTCGTTCTCGGACATCTTGCGCTTTCCGCCATCAAGAAGTCGGTGCCGTCGCTCAAGGGCCGCGGAATGGCGATTAGCGGATTGATCCTTGGTTACCTCGTCACCGCCGTCCTTATCGCCATGGCAATAATTTTCATTACGACAATTACTAATCAAGTGAAGAGAACTGAAAACACCCGTGTCCGGACCGATTTTCATTCACTCAATTCGGTACTCCGCGTCTATGAAATGGAGAGCGGGACCTATCCGACCACCGACCAAGGCCTCATGGCTCTGGTTGAGGTACCAACCATGGATCCGGTCCCGGTGAAGTGGATGCGGCTGATGAATAAGGTGCCGACGGACCCTTGGTCTATGCCTTATCTCTATCGCTTTCCCGGGTCCAAAGATCCCACCACTTTCGAAATCCTCTCAATGGGACCCGATCGTATGGAGAACACCGCCGATGACCTAAGCAGCCAAGATTAGGCGCTACCCGTCCAAATGCCCATGAGCGCCACCTTCGTCCAACCCAGCCAGGCGGCGGCTCATGACCTCTCGGGTCAGAGGTGGGGGTTCATTATCAGACCGATACACGCGATCGACCAAGGTTCGGCGAGTTTATGCTGCGCAGCCTAGCCGGGCAAACTGACACCGGCTAGTCCCCGCGAGAGGTTCATAACCCCTGCGCGGGAACGTCATTGGTAGCCGGTAGGGCCGGGCCTCTGGCCCCGCCCTGCGCGGGAACGTCATTGATAATGCGCGAAGCTCTTTCCAATGTCCTATCCGCCACGCATCCCGCGCGGCAATGGGGCGGAGTAGACATTGGGGGGCGCGTTGCGGTCACTCAATGGCACAGCCGCGATGGGCGGGGCCAGAGGCCCGGCCCTACCGCGCGGGATGGGCATTGCTGATGCGCGAGGCTCTTTCCAATGTCCCATCCGCCACGCATCCCGCGCGGCAATGGGGCGGGGTAGACATTGGGGGGCGCGTTGCGGTCACTCAATGGCACAGCCGCGATGGGCGGGGCCAGAGGCCCGGCCCTACCGCGCGGGATGGGCATTGGTGATGCGCGAAGCTCATTTTAATGTTCCATCCTCGCTTGGGCTCGGAGGGGTTCTCATCCCACTTTGTCCGAAGGCGGATGGCGCGCTTGGGGGGAAAGGGGCTCCCTTGGCCGGAGAGCGGTGAAGAAAGAAAGAGCGGACAGAGTGGGATTCGAACCCACGGTGACATCACTGCCACACTCGATTTCGAGTCGAGCGCCTTAGACCAACTCAGCCATCTGTCCTGAAAATCTCGGGGCACCGGGGTGCCGCAGGCCGGAAAGCTAGGAACGCGACAGGCGGATGTAAAGGAACTCTTCGCCGGATGCACGCTGGTGTCGCTGCGAATATCCGCGCTCCCGGAATGATTTTTCAAGGTCCTTTCGCCAGCCAGCCCGTGGCGGTCGTTGCCCGCGCGGCTCAGGAAAGAATTCCTGGGGACAGGTGAGCAAAATCCCTAGACGATAGCGATCATGGGTCTATATTTCTCGCATGGACACGGCAAAGCTTTTCACCAATGGGCGCAGCCAAGCGGTGAGGTTGCCGAAGGCCTTTCGCTTTGAGGGTTCGGAGGTGATCGTCAGGCGGATGGGGTCCGCGGTGGTGCTTTTGCCAAAAGACCGTGGCTGGAATGTTCTTTTTGAGTCGCTGGATGGGTTCACCGAAGACTTCATGGCTACCCGCGAGCAAGCGCCGGTTCAACACCGCGATCTGGACTTTGAAGCATGATTCGGCTGCTAGATACCTGCGTCTGCGTGTTTCTCATTCGCAGCAAGCAGGCGTGGATTCTGGAGAGATTCGCCACCTTCGAGCCGGGAGATTTGGGCATATCTTCCGTCACCGAGTCAGAGCTGCGGTACGGGGCCGAGAAAAGCGCTGCCCCGGCTCGGAACCAACATCAGCTTGATCACTTCCTGCTGTCCCTTCCGGTGCTCCCTTATGGCGGCGAGTGCGCGCGCCACTACGGCGAAATCCGTAGGCATCTGGAAATAAGAGGGACACCCATTGGCTCCATGGATCTCTTGATCGCAGCCCACGCCAGGGCGGAGAAACTCACCCTCGTCACGCATAACACCCGTGAATTTGTCCGTGTTCCGGGCCTCCTCATTGAGGACTGGGCAGATTGAAATGCCAACCGGGGCCTTTCCACGCCACACTGGAGCTTGAGGCGGCATCTGTGAGCCGCAGGCCACCGTGGACTGCTGTAGCTTGCTACCGCTGTAAGCAGTCCACCTTGCTGGCGGGCACCCGCTCCGCCCGCCCATCGATGATCCCTCCGGCTGCTGCGCTGGAGAAGCCATTGGACAAGCGCGGGTGAGCTGGGCGGTGCGGCATGCCGCAGGAAGCTGCGAGCATCATAGCGGGAGCTTTGCTACAGCAGTCCACAGTGGCCTGCGGCTCCCATCAGCTAATGATACCCTCGGGAGCGCCTGCCCGCCTCCGCAACCTTGCGGAAATGAACAATTCCTTCACACTTGGGCTCAATGACGAGATCCCACACGACCCGGGGCGGTGCAATGAGCGCCGTTCTTTTCCTGTTAGCCGCTTTGGCGCTGCTTGGATCTGTGGCCAGTGCCGCAGAGGCCCTCTGCCGGATTCAGGTGGTCGAGAAAGGCTCCGGCTGGGCGGTGCCGATGGTGGAACTCACCACCACCGGCCACGTGCGCTATGTCACCGACAACGCTGGCGTGGTGGCGTTTGATCAGCAGGAGCTTATGGGGCAGGAGGTGTGGTTCGAGGTCCGCAGTCCTGGCTACGCCGTGGGCATGGATGGCTTTGGCAACCGCGGTCGGCGCTTTGTGATGCAGCCGGGCAAAACCTACACCATCGAGGTCGAGCGGCAGGTTTTGGCAAAACGCCTCGGCCGCTTGACCGGCGGTGGTTTGTTTGCTGAGAGCCAACGCTTTGGCGAGCACGCCGAGTGGAAGGAATCCGGCATCATCGGCTCGGACAGCGTGATGTGCGTGCCGTACCAAGGGAAGTTGCTGTGGCTGTGGGGCGATAGCGGCATCCCTAGTTACCCGCTCGGCATTTTCCACAGTTCTGGCGCGCGCTCGGAGCGTCCGGCGGCGGATGCGCTGGTGCCGCCGCTCAAACTGCCACTCGATTATTTCCGCGATCCCATGGGCAAGCCGCGTGGCATCTCGCCGCTGCCGGGCGACGGGCCGACCTGGGTGTTCGGCATGCTGGCGATGAAGGACAAGGACGGAAATGAGCGCGTCGGCGGCTATTATTCTAAAATCAAGGGGATGCTCGATGCCTATGAGACCGGTTTGACCGTGTGGGATGACGCCAAGCAGGAGTTTGTCCGCCACCGGGTGTTATGGGAAAAATCCAGCGGCGAGCCGCGCGCCAAAGCGGTGCCCGATGGCCAAGCGTCGACTTGGCGCGATCCCACCGGCAAGAGCTGGTTCCTCTTCGGCAGCCCGTTTCCACGGATGCGCTGCGAAGCGACCTTCGAGGCGTGGTCCGATCCATCGCGGTGGGAAGCGCTCGAACCTCAACGTGAAGTCGTCGGCGCGGATGGCGCGAAGATCATTCCGCACACCGGCGCAATCGGTTGGCATCCCTGGCGCCAACGGTGGGTCACGGTGTTCATGCAGAACGACGGCAAACCATCCTTCCTCGGCGAACTCTGGTACGCCGAGGCCGACCAACCCACCGGCCCATGGGGCCCGGCGGTCAAAATCCTGAGCCACGAAAACTACTCGTTCTACAATCCCTGCCTGCACCTCGACTGGACGCCTGATGGCAAACCGTGGCTCTTCTTCGAAGGCACCTACACCACGATGTTCACCGACAACAAGGCGCCGACCCCGCGTTATGACTACAATCAGATCCTCTACCGCTTGGATCTGGATGACCCTGGGTTGAAGCCAGCCCAGTGAGGTGGGTCTTGTGCTTCCGGTGTTGGACAATCTTCTTCCCCCAACTCAGCCGCTCAGCCGCTCAGCCGCGGAGGGAGGGTTTAGCGAGCGAACGGAGCGTGTTCCCGCCAGCAAGCTGGACAACGTACAGCGGTAGTAAGCTACAGCAGTCCACGGACCCGGCCTGCGGCCGTGCCAAGCTGTCGCGCGGCTTCGTCGGCTTCGTCGGCTTCGTCGGCTTCGTCGGCTTCGTCGGCTTCGTCGGCTTCGTCGGCTTCGTCGGCTTC
>Ga0136639_10000247_pt1 | contig 17208 bp, 12 predicted proteins | sample AntDrymUQ8592106_2_FD_113739 | JGI IMG/M metagenome (GOLD analysis project Ga0136639, IMG submission 113739) | Polar desert sand microbial communities from Dry Valleys, Antarctica - metaG UQ859 (21.06) | ecosystem: Environmental > Terrestrial > Soil > Desert | place: Antarctica: Dry Valley...
CCGTGAGGCCTTTGAGCTGGACGAAGCGGGTGAAGTCCCGATACCAAGGACGCGACGTGAGGTCGTTTATCTTTTTTTCATGACACGAACAGGGTGAACGCTCACGTCACCCCTTTCAACGCCGAAACGAGGAGTCGCCGCGCAGCGGCTCTGTTCAACCTCCGCTGTTGTTGACCCTTGAGGATGCCTGCAAGCTGCCGTGGGACTTGTTTGAGGCGCTCGTCGCCGAGATCTTTGAGCGCGAGTCCGAGAGAGTGATCCTGACATCGCGAGGGCGCGACCACGGCGCAGACGTCGTCGTTGTCGGTCATGAATCAGGTGACAATATCCTTGTTCAGGTGAAAGCCACCTCGGCGCGCAAATTGGACAGCGAGCAGGCTGTCCGAGAAGTGGACGGGTCGGCGCGGTATTTCGAAGACAAGCTTGGTTTGAAGTTCTCAGCTAAGAACGTGCATTCAAATGCAAGAGCCTTTTCCAGGCGAACTCGATCAGCCGCCAAAATCTACGCAGTTACTCTTGCCGGCGAGGATTGGCTTAAAAAGTCACTCAAGCGCCATCAAATCCGCGTGGCTGATATCGTAGCTCGCAATGCTTTGCGCGTGTCAGTCTGATTCTTCAGGTTGTTCAACGGGAGGTCCCTTCGCTGAATCCACTGACCAAGGGGCCGAGGTTGCCCCCGTCCTTGACCCACCCTTTCTGCTAGAATCCCTGCAAGTTCTTCACCTCGCTAGCGTTTCTGCCTTCCCACCACCCCGCGGCCCGCTAGCTTCTTCCAAAACCGCCCTTGTTCACCCGCCCGATGTCCGCCCCAGACGCCCAACCCACAGATCTCAAGCTCGGCAAGAAGCTTGTCCCTGCCACCATCATGGTGCCCAGCGAGCGTGACCTTGAGGAAAAGTTCATCGAGAAGCTTGTGAGCCTGAAATACGGGTACCGGGAGGACATCCGCGACCGGGCCGCGTTGGAGAAGAATTTCCGCGAGAAATTCGAGGCTCTCAACCGAGTCTGTCTCACGGATGGCGAATTCGCGCGCCTGCTTGACGAGATTGTCACGCCGGATGTTTTCACCGCCGCCAAAACGCTCCGCCAGATGAACGCCTTCACCCGCGATGACGGCACGCCGCTGAACTACACCCTGGTCAATATCAGGGACTGGTGCAAAAACACCTACGAGGTGGTCAACCAGCTCCGGATCAACTCGGACAACAGCCACCACCGGTATGATGTCCTCATTTTGATCAATGGCATCCCCTGCGTCCAGATCGAGCTGAAGACCCTTGGCATCCAGCCGCGGCGGGCGATGGAGCAAATCGTCGATTACAAGAACGATCCCGGCAACGGCTACTCGAAGACTCTCCTCTGCTTCCTCCAGCTCTTTATCGTCAGCAATCGGGACAGCACGTACTACTTCGCCAACAACAACGCGCGCCACTTCGCCTTCAACCACGACGAGCGCTTCCTGCCGATCTACCAGTTCGCCAACGAGGAAAACAAGAAGGTCACCCATCTTGACGACTTCGCCGCGACCTTCCTGGTGAAATGCACCCTCGGAACGACGATCAGCCGCTACATGGTGCTCATTGCCAGCGAGCAAAAGCTCCTCATGATGCGCCCGTACCAGGTCTATGCGGTGAAGCACATCGTGAGCTGCATTCACCAGAACTGCGGCAACGGTTTCATCTGGCACACCACCGGCAGCGGCAAGACGCTGACATCCTTCAAGGCCTCCACTTTGCTGAAGGACAACCCGGACATCGAGAAATGCCTCTTTGTCGTGGACCGCAAGGACCTCGACCGGCAGACGCGGGAGGAATTCAATCGTTTCCAGGAAGGCTGCGTCGAGGAGAACACCAACACCGCCGCCCTCGTGCGCCGCCTGCTTTCCGAGGACTATGCGGACAAGGTCATCGTCACCACCATCCAGAAGCTCGGGATCGCGTTGGATGAATCCCACAAGCGCAACAAGCAGCGGAAGAAGAATGACCAGCCGACCTACAAGAAGCTGCTAGCGCCGCTGCAAAACAAGCGCATTGCCTTCATCTTTGACGAATGCCACCGCTCCCAGTTCGGGGAGAACCACAAGGCCATCAAGGAATTCTTCCCGAAGTCCCAGCTCTTCGGCTTCACCGGCACGCCGATCTTTTCGCAGAATGCGACAGCCGTCAAAATAGAATCAAATCCCAGCTCCGAGGATGCGGAGAAGTCGGAAAAGACTCTTCAGACCACGGAAGACCTCTTCCAGAAGCGCCTGCATGCCTACACGATCACCCATGCGATTGAGGACGGCAACGTCCTGCGCTTCCACATCGATTACTTCAAGCCCAAGGAGGAGAAGGGCAAGAAGCCGCCGAAGCCCGGTGAGGGCATCGCGAAGAAGGCCGTCATCGAGGCCATCCTTGCCAAGCACGATGCCGCCACCGGTGGCCGACGCTTCAATGCGCTGCTAGCCACCTCGTCGATCAACGACGCCATCGAGTACCACGCCTTGTTCAAAACTCTGCAGGCGGACAAGCAACCGGCCGATCCGGACTACAAGCCGCTGAACATCGCCTGCGTCTTTTCCCCGCCTGCCGAGGGCAATCCGGATGTGAAGCAAATCCAGGACGACCTGCCGCAGGAGAAGGCGGACAATGAAGTCGAGCCGGAGAAAAAGAAGGAGGCCCTCAAGGCGATCCTGGCTGACTACAATGCCCGCTACGGCACCAATCACCGCATCTCCGAGTTCGATCTCTATTACCAGGATGTCCAGAAGCGCATCAAGGACCAGCAGTGGCTAAACTCCGACTTCCCCGCCGCCCAGAAGATCGACATCACCCTGGTGGTGGACATGCTCCTCACCGGCTTCGATTCAAAATACCTCAACACGCTTTACGTCGACAAAAAGCTCAAGCACCACGGCTTGATTCAGGCATTCTCCCGCACCAACCGGGTGCTCAATGCAACAAAGCCCTACGGCAACATCCTCGACTTCCGCCAGCAGCAGGACGCCGTGGATGCCGCCATCGCCCTGTTTTCCGGGGAAAGTTCCGGCCAAAAGGCCCGCGAGATCTGGCTCGTCGATAAGGCACCCGTGGTCATCAAGAAGCTGGAAGCCGCCATGCAGAAGCTTGACGGATTCCTGAAATCCCAGGGTCTCGAGACCACCCCATCCGCCATCGCGAATCTCAAAGGCGACGCCGCCAAGGCCGCCTTCATCAATCACTTCAAAGACGTCCAGCGGCTCAAGACCCAGCTTGACCAATACACCGACCTCACCGCGGAAAACGCCGCAGCCATTGAGCAGATCCTGCCAAAGGAAAACCTCCTCGGCTTCCGCGGCGCCTACCTGGAGACCGCCCAGAAGCTCAAGGACCAGCAGGGGAAGAGCGGCAAAGACGGCGATGGCCCCAATTCGGACGTGGACCAGGTGGACTTCGAGTTCGTCCTCTTCGCCTCCGCCGTCATTGATTACGACTACATCATGGGCCTCATCTCGCGCTTCTCTCAGCAGACGCCGGGAAAACAAAAGATGAGCCGCGAGGAACTCATCGGCCTCATCCAGGCCGATGCCAAGTTCATCAACGAGCGCGAGGACATCGCCGAATACATCGGCGGATTAAAAGCCGGCGAGGGACTCAGCGAAGCCGCCATCCGCGAAGGCTACTCCCGTTTCAAGGCGGAAAAGGACGCCACCGAGCTAGCCGCCATTGCCCAAAAGCACAGCCTCGCCACCAACACCCTGCAGGCCTTTGTCGACGATATCCTCGCCCGCATGATCTTTGATGGCGAGCAACTCAGCGACCTCATGGCTCCGCTCGAACTCGGCTGGAAAGCCCGCACCCACGCCGAACTTGCCCTCATGAAAGACCTCCACCCGCTTCTCACCAAGCGTGCCGCCGGCCGCGCCATCTCAGGACTCAGCGCGTATGAGCAGTAAGCTGAAAACAGCCCCCAAGATGAAGGAGGTTAAACCCGCGCTCGTGCCGAACCTGCGCTTTCCGGGCTTCGACCAGCCGTGGTCAAACGCCCCGCTATCAAAGACTCTCAAAGAACACAAAATTAAAAATACCGCTCTCCGAGATGTTTTCTCGGTTTCGATGGAATACGGGATCGTCAACCAGATAGAACTTTTAGGCCGTAGTTTCGCAGCTGCTGACCCGTCCCACTACACGATAGGGAGGCGCTTTGATGTGGTTTACACCAAAAGTCCTTTGAAGGCCTTCCCGTTTGGCATTGTAAAGCAATGCAAGTTCGACGGTGATGTTGCACTCTCGCCACTTTATAGCGTATTCACGCCTCCCAACCCACATGTGGGCTTAATGATCGAGGCCTATTTTGAAGCACCAAGCCGGTCAAAAGCTTTTCTTTCGCCACTTTGCCAAAAGGGTGCAAAAAACACGCTTCAGATTACAAACACAACGTTCCTCTCTGGCATTCTGCCGCTTCCTGTCCAGCCGGACGAACAACAAAAAATCGCCGCGTGCCTGAGTTCGCTCGACGAGCTGATCGCCGCGCAAGCCCGCAAACTCGAGGCTCTCAAGACCCATAAAAAAGGGCTGATGCAGCAGCTTTTCCCCCGCGAGGGCGAAACCCAACCCCGCCTCCGGTTCCCCGAATTCCAAAACGCGAATGAGTGGAAGGAAGAAAAGTTAGACGACTTGTTCCATTTTCAAGACGGCTTCTCTTTCAAATCGACTGACTTCGTCAGAACCAAGGAAGACGCAACCCAAGTTGTTCGAATCACCGACATTAACAACCAGAACACCAACAAGGATAAGGTGTATGTTCGCAATAGATGTTTAGCTTCAAGTAAGTTAAAAAAATATTTTGTAGAAAAAGACGATCTACTTTTAAGTCTGACCGGAGCGGCGGGTTTCAACTTCTTCTTTTGGGACGGAGGGCGGGCTTTAATCAATCAGCGCACTGCCAAAGTTACTCCCAAAACAAAATCAAGCCCGGCCTTGGCGAGACTTCTCGAACGGATGGTTCACGAGAAACTCAACGCGCGCGGCGAAGGGCAGAACAACAATTTATCCAAAGAATTTTTAAGCACTGTGATGCTGCTCCTTCCTGAGCCACCCGAGCAACAACGTATCGCCATCTGTCTCACCACCCTCGACGACCTGATCACCGCACAAAGCGCCAAGATCGAAGATCTCAAGATCCACAAGAAAGGGCTGATGCAGCAGCTTTTCCCATCCCCGGAGGAGACTGAAGCATGAGTAGGATATGGACTTACCGCAGTTTGCGCACGTTGGTGACACGGCTGCGAGACGACCTGAATAACACGCAACTCGTCCTGCTTTACGCATTCAATCGCACGGGAAAGACACGTCTTTCGATGGAGTTTAAGGACGTAAGTAAGCGCAAAAACAACGGTGACGCCAACACCCTTTACTTTAACGCCTACACAGAAGATCTATTCACCTGGGAGAATGATCTCGATGGTGACACCGCTCGCCATCTACAACTCAACGCCAACTCCAATTTTTTTAATGGTGTGAGGGATCTCGCTCTTGAGGGAGCGATCGCTGGCTACCTGAGCCGTTACGCTGACTTTGATTTCAATATCGACTACGAGGCATGGAAGATAGCATTTCGGAAGAACGATTCAGAGAATATCAAGATCTCACGCGGCGAGCAAAACATCTTTGTTTGGTGTCTCTTCATGGCGATGTGCGAGCGGATGCTGGATGGACATGACTCTTATCAATGGGTGAAATACCTTTACATCGACGACCCCATTTCCTCGCTCGATGATAACAATGCGATTTGTGTCGCCTGCGATCTCGCTAAACTTCTGCGGCGCGCCGTCAGTAGGACCGAGAACGGCACTTCCGCCCCAGTCAAGGTCATCTTCTCCTCCCACCACGCCCTTTTCTTCAATGTGATGTGCAATGAGATTGGCAGGCCGAAGGAGGATGAACCCAGCGTATCCCATAAGCGCTATTTCCTCCACCGCCCCAACGGCGGCGACGGCTATACCTTGCGCGCTACCGATGATACTCCGTTTTTCCATCACGTTGCTACCCTCGATGAGTTACAACGCGCGGCAGACTCCGCCACTGGAACACTCTACACCTTCCATTTCAACGCCTTGCGCAGCATTATGGAGAAGACCTCCTCGTTTTTCGGGCACTCGGATATTTCTTTTTGCCTCAGTTCGCTCGCTAGCGAGGAAGACAGAGCGCTCTACAACCGTGCTCTCAACCTCCTCAGTCACGGCGGATACACGATCCATGAACCAACCCCCATGGGCGACGACAACAAGGAGCTCTTCCGGCGCATTCTCGCAGACTTTAGAACCAAGTTTCAATTTGCCCTGCCGGCTTCAGCCGCAGCGGCGCTTACACCTAGTTCTGTCCCGACGCCAACCTAGAGCAGTAGGAAGATTCCTCTTTGTGATCGCCCGCTCGGACTATTGACATGAACTATCCATACAAACCGCGCCAGATAGAGGAGATCCTCCAGAAGGAGAAATGCCTGCCGGTTGGCGACACGCTAGAGCTGGAGAAGATGAGCCGGGGAGGGATGGGTCGTCATTTTGAATCGCGGCCGCAGCTGGTGGATGGACCGTTTGTGGATATGCGCTACCTGGGGAAGGCGTCTGAGCTGGACAACCCAGAGGGCTATGACGCAACTTTCCTGCTGGCCAACCAGCGGGTGCGCGGGGTCGGGTATGAAGCGATTGGGCGCAATAGCTTTCGATTCAAGGAGCGCATACCGAAGGGCTGGCACCTGAATGTGTGCGATCCAAATTTGGCAACCGACGATTTAAGGCAGAACGTGCATCATCCGTTGGACGACTTCAGGCCGACGGACTTTCGGGATTTCATTAACCAGACGGCCAAAATGTGGAACATTGACCTTGGCTGGGAATGGGAAGGGGGGCTACTTTGATGGCTACCAAGACGTCACTTTCATCCACCGATCTGCGCGGGCTGCTCACCTCCTTCTGGGACGGGGTGTTGGAAATCGAGGCCACGCCCAGGGGCCTGCTGTTCACGATGCCGGCCTCGTATCCGGATGGCTGGCAGGTGGTGCTGGAACTCCGGCAGGAGACGCCCAAGGGGTTGCGACTGAGCGACCGCGGAAAAACCCTGAGTTGGCTTAGCGGGCAGGGGCAGAACATCGAGACGGAGGCGATGAAGCATCACCTCCAGCGTCTGTGCGCCGAGCACTCGCTGCGCGAGGAACACGGCGTTCTCTACCGCTGGCTGGAACTCCCGCTGGATGCTACCGATATCCAAGTTTTCGGCGAGGGTCTGGTGGCGATCTCCCGGTTGGAGATTCTCAACGAGCACCGCGCGGCGGAAGAAGAGGTGGCGGACAGCACCGTGCAGCGGATCTTCAGCGACGCGGGCTTAATCCCGCAGCGCAAGCACCGGCTCCACATCACCAAGGAGCGCGCGGTTTCCGTCGACTACTTCATCGAGCAACGGCGCCCGCTTGCGGTGCAGATCCTGCGCACGAAGACCGACTTTTCCGGCACCATGGAGAAGTGGGGATTCCGCTGGAAGGAGCTGAAGCTCAACTACGAGGGTCTCGCCCCCGTCATGCTCTACGACCGCAACACCCAGATCATCGATCCGTACAGCCGTCACATCGGGGAATCCGAGTGCGAGCTGTTCTGCGGCTACGACGAGACCGATCGAATCCACGCAGTGATCGCAACGTTACGGTGAAAATTTATGCCTACCAAGCAAGCGCCTCCCCCATAATCCGAAGACAAGCCAGCAAGCAGCCCACATCGAAAGCCAAGCCGAGAGCCCAATGAAAAGCCCCATTAGAACTGCCTCGAGAAAGGTTGCCAAATCCGCCCCAAAGAAGGTTGCCAAGCGCGCTACGAAGAAGATGGCTAAGCCCGTCTCCAAGGCGGTAGCCAAGCCAGTGGTGAAGAAGGTAGCCAAACCTGTCGCGAAACGGGCGGCTAAGCCCGTCACGAAAAAGGTGGTAAAGCCTGTCGTGAACACGGTGGTTAAGGCAGCTGCCAAAAGGGTGATCAAGTCGGTCCAGCGAGACGCTGCACTGGCCACCAGGAAGATCCAAGAGACTTCCATGGGTGATTCCGGCGCAATTTATAAGCCATTGGGCAGCACGCTTTGGAAGATCGCCAATGATCTGCGAGGGGCAATGGACGCTGACGACTTCCGCGACTACATGCTGTCCTTCCTTTTCCTGCGCTACCTCTCGGATAACTACGAGACGGCAGCGAAGAAGGAACTGGGGAACGATTATCCGAAATCTCCGGGCGTTTTGGTGAAGACCGGAGCGGCGACCGCTTTGCAAGTCTGGTATCAAGAGAACCCAAAGGACGTCTCGGCCTTCGAGAAGCAGATGCGGCGCAAGGTGCATTACGTGATCCAGCCGCTGCACCTCTGGAACAGCATCGCCAACATGGCGCGCACCCAGAACGAAAACCTGCTGAATACTCTCCAAGGCGGATTCAAATACATTCAAGACGAGTCCTTTGAGAGCGCGTTTGATGGCCTCTTTTCGGAGATTGATCTGGCCTCGCCGAAGCTCGGCAAGACGTATGCCGATCGCAATGCCAAGCTTTGCACGATCATCCAAAAGATCGCGGAAGGGTTGAACGACTTTTCCGCGAACATTGATGCTCTGGGGGATGCCTATGAATACCTGATTGGCCAGTTTGCCGCGGGATCCGGCAAGAAGGCGGGTGAGTTCTACACTCCGCAGCAGATCTCCGACATCCTCTCGACCATCGTCACGCTCGACAGCCAAGAGCCGAAGACCGGGCCGAAGAAGAGGCTGGAAAGTGTGTTGGATTTTGCCTGCGGCTCCGGCTCGCTGCTCCTCAACGTGCGCAAGCGCATGGGGCCGCAGGGCATAGGCAAGATCTACGGCCAGGAAAAGAACATCACCACCTACAACCTGGCCCGCATGAACATGCTGCTCCACGGGGTCAAGGACACGGAGTTCGAAATCTTCCACGGGGACACCCTGACCAACGAGTGGGACACGCTGCGCGAACTGAACCCGGCAAAAAAGCCCAGCTTTGACGCCATTGTCGCCAACCCGCCCTTCAGCTACCGCTGGGAGCCCAACGATGCAATGGGCGACGATGTGCGCTTCAAGAACCACGGCCTCGCCCCCAAATCCGCCGCCGACTTCGCCTTCCTCCTCCACGGCTTTCACTTTCTCAAAGACGAAGGAGTCATGGCCATCATCCTGCCCCACGGCGTGCTTTTCCGTGGTGGTGCCGAGGAACGCATCCGCACCAAGCTGCTGAAGGATGGCCACATCGATACGGTCATCGGCCTGCCCGCCAACCTCTTCTACTCCACCGGCATCCCGGTCTGCATCCTGGTGCTCAAGAAGTGCAAGAAGCCGGACGACGTCCTCTTCATCAACGCCGCCGAGCACTTCGAGAAAGGCAAACGCCAGAACCGCATCACCGAAGCGAACATCGCCAAGATCATCGACACCTACCAATTCCGCAAGGAAGAGACCCGCTACTCGCGCCGGGTGGGGATGAAGGAGATCGAGAAAAATGACTTCAACCTGAACATCTCCCGCTACATCAGCACCTCCGTCGCGGATGAGGAGATCGATTTAGCGGATACCCACGCCGAGTTGGTCCGGATCGAGGAGGCGGTTCGAAGTGCCACCAAGAAGCACAATAAGTTCTTAAAAGAGCTTGGATTGCCGCCGCTGCCATAGGGACGACAACCTCGTTCTATTTTGGAGGGAGCAACGACGCTCAGTCTCGAAAGATCGCAGTTCAATGAATCACGGTAAGCAACTTCGCCTATTTCTCCCTGACGGCACGGCGTCAGGGATACAACGTGAGCCTAAAAGATCTGCTTGAGAAGGGTAAGCTGGGAGCGGTGGGGGCCTGAGTCAGGCATGATTGGCCTACAAGGTTCGGACTACAGCTTTGCCTCCATAACAAAAATCAAATGAAATCAAATCCTGAGACATTGAAGAATGCTGCCGCCGGAGCCACTGGAGGGGTTGCGGGGACAGCCGCTGGTCTTGCGGGTTCCGCCGCTGCGATTTCCGTGACTGGAACGACAGCTGGGCTATCTGGAGCTGGCATCATGTCGGGACTGGCCGCTATTGGTGGAACGGCGTTGGCCGGAGCTGCGGTGCTCACCTGCGGAGTTGCGATCTTAGCGGTCGGGGGAACTTTAGGAGGGATTGCACTCCGGAAGCGATTCTCCAAAGAAGGAAAGGAAACGGGAGGAGCGGATGAGTGAGGCAATCATTGAACATACGGCACAATTAGAGCTGGCACTCGGTAGCCAGGATTATGATCGGAATCTGCTCGATCAGTTGCTGCGCGATTCCCAGCTCTACCAGAACAGCAAGGATTACCGGGAACTGCTGGATTTCACCGTACGCTTGCGAAATATGGCACCGTTCAACGCGATGTTGCTCCAGATCCAAAAGCCAGGCCTCAACTACGCTGCATCCGCTTTCGATTGGCACAACAGTTTTCAAAGGCACGTTAAGGAGAAGGCTCGACCGTTGTTGATCATGTGGCCCTTCGGACCGGTGGCTCTGGTATATGACCTGCTGGACACCGACGGGGCGGACCTGCCGAAGGACGCCTTCGCGTTCTATGCGGTCGGGAAGATCGATGATGCACGCATCAAAGCCTTTGAAAAAATCATCGAGAATAAGGGAATTTCGATTAGTCGATACGACCAAGGCGACAACGACGCGGGCTTCATCCGTCGATTGACACGTGCTGCCGACAAGAAGACCTACTCGTTCTACGAGCTGGGCCTCAATCGTAACCACAATGCGGCAATGTCCTTCGTGACGTTGGCGCACGAACTGGGGCACTTGTTCCTCGGGCATTTGGGCGAAGACAAAAAGCTCAGGATCCAGGACCGCCGTCCTGATCAGCGCATTCGTGAAATCGAAGCGGAATCGGTGGCCTACATTGTGTGTCGCCGCAATGGCGTCGAGACCAGCTCCCAGAAGTATCTTCATGCGTACGTCCAAAAAGGTGAATCGACAAACCATCTGGACCTATACGCCATCACCCGCGCTGCCGGGCATATCGAACGACTGCTCCGCTTGAGTCGGAGCAGTCAGTGGGGAGCTGCTTAGCCTTTTCAATCCGCTGAAAAAACCAACGCAACGAGGCTGGGCGGGCGATGTTAGAATGACAATCGGGAAGCGTGAGCAGCTAGCGCTAGGGTGCAGGTTTCTTCTGGTGTGGGTGGGCTAGGCCGCATGTAGCCGTTTTGGCTTTCTTTCAGCCACCGGCCTGAAATGTTAGGCGCCGTAATGCTTCGCCCCGGGCTGTATGATGATTTGTTGACTGAGCGGCTGCGCTTGGAGTTGGAGAGGCTTGGGGATGGGAAGCTGGTGCCGTTGTTTGGGAAGTTGGAGTCGGCGTTGTTGCCGGACTATTTGACGCGGTTTTTGGCGTCGCGGTTGCACCAGGCGTTCAGTGCGTATGGGGAGAAGGGGGATGGGAAACAGGTGGCGTTGGCGAATCGGGTTTTGGAGTCGCTGTCTGCGGGGGACGAGGAGTTGGCGTACCTGTTGCAGGAGAAAATTGCGCTGAGCGACCAGCAGGAGCTGCTGGAGGAGCTGAGCAGTGGAGGAGGAGGACCGACGTTGCGGCCGGTGACGGAGCTTTCGTCGTCCTCGCTGCTGACGGGTGCGCCGGGGTTGCCGCAACTGGGACGGGAGATTGAGCTTGAGCTGGCGAGTGCGGATCGCTGCGACATGCTGGTAGCCTTTGTGAAGACCGGGGGGATGCGCTTGTTGCGGCGGCCGTTGCGGGAATTCACCGAGCGGGGCGGGAAGTTGCGGTTGATCACGACAAGCTATCTGGGGGCGTCGGATCCGGCGGTGGTCGAAGAGTTGGCGAGGATGCCGAATGTGGAGGTGCGGATAAGCTACGATACGCAGGCGGCGCGGCTGCATGCGAAGGCGTACTTTTTCATTCGGGAGTCTGGGCTATCGACGGCCTACGTGGGGTCGGCGAATCTTTCGAATGCGGCGATGACGAGCGGGCTGGAGTGGACGGTGAAGTTCGCGGCGCGTGAGCTGCCGCATTTGTTTCGGCGTTGCACGGCGGAGTTTGCGAGCTACTGGGAGAACCCTGCGTTTGAGCTCTACGAGCACCAGAAGCCGGAGCGATTTCGCGACGCGGTGCGCAAGGAGCGCGGGGATGGGATCCATGGTGGGAGTGTGCTGACGATCTTTGATCTCGCGCCGCATCCATTCCAAGAGGAGATCCTCGCGGCGCTGGAAACGGCGCGGGAGAGCCGGCAGCACTTTCGCAACTTGATCATCGCGGCGACCGGGACGGGGAAGACGATGGTTGCGGCGTTCGATTACCGGCGGTTCGCGCAGCAGCGCGGGGGAGACGGGTTTCCGTCGTTGTTGTTTATCGCACATCGGAAGGAAATTCTGGAGCAGGCGATGGGGAGCTTTCGCCAGGTGATGAAGGATGGAAACTTTGGCGAGCTGTTGGTGGACGGGAATGTGCCGGCATCGATGGAGCACGTTTTTTGTTCGATCCAGTCGTTCACGTCGCAGAAGTTGCACGAGAAGCACGGGGTTCAACGGTGGGAGTACGTGGTATTGGATGAGGCTCATCACGCGGAGGCCCGCAGCTATGATGCGATCATTGACCTGCTGAAGCCGAAGATCTTGTTGGGGCTAACCGCGACGCCGGAGCGGACGGATGGATCGAGTGTGGCAAGTCACTTTGACCGGCCGGTGGCGGCGGAGATTCGGCTGCCGGATGCGCTGCAGGATGGGCTGCTGTGTCCGTTCCACTATTTTGCGATCACCGACCATACGGTGAATCTCTCGGGCGTGACGTGGGCGCGGGGGCGATACGATGAGGGGGAGCTATCGAAGATCATCAGTGGGAACCAGCTGCGGGCGGAGTTGGTGTTGACGAAGATCCGGGAGTACTTGCCGGATCCGTATGGATCTGGGGACTTTGACCGCAAGCGGGTGAAGGGGCTGGGGTTCTGCGTGAAGATCGAGCATGCGGAGTTCATGGCGCGTTGTTTTAAGGCGGCGGGGATTCAAGCTGAAGCGTTGACGTCGAGAACGTCGCCGCAGGATCGGAGTAAGTTCCGCAAGGACTTGGCTGCGGGGCGACTGAGCTTTATTTTCGTGGTCGACGTGTTCAATGAGGGGGTCGACATCCCTGAGGTGAACTGCGTGTTGTTCCTGCGACCGACGGAGAGCCACATCGTCTACCTGCAGCAGTTAGGTCGCGGACTGCGCAAGGCGGATGCGGACAAGTGTCTCACGGTGCTGGATTTCGTGGGCCAGTGTCGTCGGGAGTTTCGGTATGATCTGAGGTTTTCTTCGCTGCTGCCGGGGAAGCGGCATCGACTGGTGGATGAGTTGGAGAAGGGGTTCCCGCACCTTCCAAGTGGCTGCGCGATTGTGATGGAGCGGCAAGCGAGGGAGACAATTCTGGCGAGCATCACGCAGACGTATCAGCGGCCGGTTCTGCGAATCAAAGATGCTTTTGCCGAGTGGGATCGGGTGCCGACTTTCGCTGAGTTCATTGAACGGACTGGCGAGGATCCGGTGGAATTGCTGCGGAGGAAGTCGTGGTCGGAGTGGAAAGGGGTGGCGGGGATGGGCGAGACGCCGGATGACCCGGACATGGTGAGCGGGAAGTTGAATTTGGCCTTGGCGCGGGTGGCGATTCAGCGGGCGCCGAGGTATCTCGCGTGGCTTCGGCGCTTGGTGGGCGCACAGCCGGGGGAGCTGGATGCGCTGGCAGGCGAGCCATTTGCCGAATTGGCGTACCAGCTTTTGTGGAATACGCCGGCGCAGAACATGGGGGTGGAGTCGATGGCGGCGGCGCTGCGGAAGCTGCACGACAATCCGTGGTTTATTGAGGATCTCGGGGAGGTGTTGGAATGGGCGGCTTTGATGGCGGGGCCAGGGCGGCCGGGGCTAGTTGACCTGCCGGAGACGCTTGAGGTTCACGGGCTTTATTCAGGCAGCGAGATCAATGCGGCGTTTGGGAAGACGACGATCGCAGGCGGGGGCTCGCGTGGCACGGGCCTGGTTCCGGTGCATGAGCAGAAGGTGCTCGTTCACCTGGTGACCTTTGAGAAGACCGAGAAGCAGTTTTCGGAGAGCACGATGTATAGGGATTTTCCGACCAGCCCGGATCTTCTGCATTGGGAAAGCCAATCGGTGGCGACCCAGCAGGGGAAGATTGGGAAGATCTACGCAAACCATCAGGCGATGGGGTATCGGATTCTCTTTTTTGCGCGGATCCGGAAGAAGGCAGCGCAGGGGGTGACATCGCCGTTTATGTTTCTCGGCACCGGGCAGTTCATTGATGCCAAGGGCGATAGGCCGATTGAGATTCGCTGGAGGCTGGATACGCCGATGCCGATGAGTGAATACCGCGAGGCGCGGTTGGTGTGTGGGTTGGAGGGGTAGGGCTCAACACGGTTAACTTTGCTGATCGGAACCCACTGCAGCGCGGAAATGGAGTCGCTGGCGCACCCATCCCGTTCTAACCATTGATCTAACCACGCCGTGGTCCCAGAACGCTGGGGATGACGACGTCAGCCGAAAACCCGGAGGAACCGTGCAGTGGCTACTGCGTCTTCATCGACACGCTGTGCCAGGGGCCGGTGCCGGTGGTGAGCGACGATGAACGCTTCGTGGTATTCGAGAGCGAGGTGGCGGCGCAGCGGGAGATCGCGGAGTACCAGATCGCGCGATTGGAGGAGTTTCTCGCGGGCGAGCGCGATTTTGATGAGGCGATGGCGGTCGATGAGTACGTCGTGGCGGTGACGGTGGATGCGGATGGGGTGATTGTGGACGTGGAGGGGAGGAGGCACGGGGAAAAGCGGGGAAGTGAGCAGTGAGCAGTGACTCAGTGATCAGCGGAGAGGGGCGTAGCTTGGCGGCAAGGCATTCGGCATTGCACTCGGCTTCAGGGGTTCGTTAGGATTCGCAGCATCTTTAACTGCGCTTTCCAAAGCCCACTCAAGCATGACCTCAACCACCACTGTAATGAGTCTAGGAGTAGCGCTGCTGGTCTCGCTGGGTTCAGTGCAGGCTCAGAGCAACGTCTCGCAGATGTTGGAGGATGCGGCGAAGAGGGCGCTGCTAGGCGCGGTGCCGGTGTCGGCCGAGGAGCGCCAGGAGGTGGCGGAGGCGTTGCGGCCGATGTTGGAGAAGCGCCTGACGTTTCGCGAGGATGGCGTGACCAGCGCCGCGCATCACCTTAATGGCGAGGTGATCTACATCGAATGGATGGGCTTGAAGGTGGAGGTCGTCAGGAAGGATGCGCTTAACGCGGCGGATCAGGCCAATGGGATCACGCGGCGGTATCGGATCGTGATGACCAGTACGAGTCACCGGGTCTGGAAGAAGAGCCTCAATGCGTGGAGCGAGTGGAAGCCAACTGGCTACCCGTTGTTTTTCTCAGGAATCACCGTCGAGGAAAGAAACGGCATTCTTGAAGCCCGTACCAACGAACACGGGACGTTTATGCCCGGCCCAGTGCGATCGATGGGCGCGTCGGCTCAACCCGTCAGTCCGAGTCAGGGATTGCCGCCAGGGATGGAACGGAGCAAATGAGGAGTCGAAGGTCTGAAAGTCGAAGGTCGGAGGTCGGAATCAGGGAGGCGGCGGGGTGAAGCAGATAGGGTTGACCGGAAGATTCAGACTGGGAGCAAGCTTCTGCGCGAGGCAGCGAGCCTCTGCATAGGTGTTGCAGTCTGCGATGTGCTCGCAGAGTCCGTCGTCATCGAGGCCGTAGAGGGAAAAGTACGGTGGTCCAAGGGTAGGATCGAAGGGGTCATCGTATTCGGTGAAGGGGATGACCTGATCGCTTGCGAGCTCATCGCGAACGGTCTGGATCCGGAATTCGGAGAAGCCGGGATTGGGCGATGGATGGGTCGCGCGGACATCGACGGGAAGCCGCAGGGAACCATCTGCTCGCAAGGGCAGGCGGAGTGGGAAGGCGACACGCAGGCAGTCGTTCGAAGTGAAACGGGCAAGCGCGTCGGGAGGGATGATCTTGAGGCAGGCATCGCCGAAGCGGTCGGCGAGGAAGTACGGCCAAACATCGTCGAACATGGCGAAAACAACGTGCTGGCACGCCCAGGTTTCGAAGTCCCCCGCGATGCGCATCACCTCGCGCATGCACTGGTCCATGCCGCGGTAGGCTGCGCCCAAGTTCATGGTGGAGTCATCGGCCTCGCGCTGGTGGCACGCTCGCCAAAGGGACGTGGCGGCGGCGAAGACCGCGGCGGGGTCTGGTTCGTAGCTCGATGCGTCGGCACTCATGGATGCCGAGATTACCTGGCCAGGAATGAGGGAGGAGGCAAGGGGAGTTAGGAGGGGGGAGGGAGTGTGCTAGTTTTCAGTTTTTAGGAGAGAGGGGACGGGGCTGATGAAGCGTTAGTGGAAAGGGCGAAGTGGGGATTGCTGATTTTTGAAGTGAATCCCTTTGCGGCTTTGCGGCTTTGCGCGAGACCCTCTTCGGTCCGGTGGATGAAGGTGAGCGAGAAAAGTATGTCACCGGGGGATTGCGCGGAAGGCGATGGGCGTTAGCTCGCAGGTGCTTCCGATGGCGCCCTCAAGCGCAAAGAGGCGAGCGTTCTTAGCGAAGGAAAAAACGCGATAGATCTGGTAGTGATCCGAAAGGTTGATGGAGACGTTGACCTCGTTGCTGGTGGCGAAGAACGGGGTCATGAGGCCAAACTGGGTGGTTTTGACCTCAATCAGGCGATCCTTGCCGTCGCAGTCAAACGAGTGGATGTCGTAGCCGAGGTGGTCGCCGCGGGTGAGCGAGACATGCTCGATCTTGTCAGCGAGGACCCGCTGTCCCGCAGTCCAGAGCCGTTCATGCTCATACTGCATGATGAGATTCTCCCCGGCCAGGCCGAGGGCGGAATTGCGCGCCTCAAGCTCGACGTAGTTTTTCTTTTTCGTCGAGTACGGATCCTGAGTGGGTTTGGCGGAATACGACTTGCGCAGGCCTTCCGGCGCGTCGACGCGCATGCCGAGAAGATTGCCTGCTAGCTCGGGCTGGAACTCGATGCGCGCAATCGCCTGGGTTGCGGCGGTGTTGATGGCGGGGTTGTCGATGATCTGCTGGACGACGACTTCTTCAAGGAGCCGTTGGAAGTTTCCTCGCGGCTTGTAGCCGGAAATGTATGGGATGCCGGCCTGATTGAGGATGGCGCTGATGTTCTGGTGCTTGAACTCAATCGAGCCGGCGCTGCGCGA
>Ga0136639_10000248_pt1 | contig 17166 bp, 16 predicted proteins | sample AntDrymUQ8592106_2_FD_113739 | JGI IMG/M metagenome (GOLD analysis project Ga0136639, IMG submission 113739) | Polar desert sand microbial communities from Dry Valleys, Antarctica - metaG UQ859 (21.06) | ecosystem: Environmental > Terrestrial > Soil > Desert | place: Antarctica: Dry Valley...
CGCGAAGCCATCCGCACCCGCCCCATGCTGATGTCCGGCGTCGGCCGACAAGTTCAGAGCGGTGGCCAACGCACCGTCAAAGTCAGCGTTTTGCACGAAAAAGGCGACCTCATCGCACACGCCGTTACCCTCATCAGCAAGGAATTGCATCAGATCCAGGCCATCACGGAGCGATGGAGCGTCGAGCAACGCTGGACGCTGCTGTTGACGCGCCTCCTCCGTCGCTGGCTCGGCGGAAAATGGCTCCCCGACCTCCCCGACGATGCCGAACTGCTCCTGAGCGGATGAAAGCACCCCCTCCAACCTACCAGACTGCCACCCTGCAAAACGCCCGCTCAAAGGCGCTCAACTGCTGCGCCCATTTTCCTTTTTAGGTTGATTGATCATTGACCAAGCTTTGAGAAAGCTTGGCCGCTGCGAGATCCCCCTGGCAAGGAGGTGAAGGACCTTTGGAGTGGAAGGGTTGAGCCAAAGCGGTGTGGCGGGGAGTACCCCTTCCCACGCACTCCAAAAGAATTCCCCTTAGCGATTCCCCTCTTCAAAACAGCTCGCCCTGTCCCGCTTGGCAGCGGCGGAAGTTGGCCTCGGTAACGATCGGCAGCTTGATCGACAGGTTGGCGCGGCGGCAGACGCTGCGGAACATCTGGCGCAGGGAATCGGCTTGTGGGCCGGTGCCGAGCATGCGTTCGCGCGGGGTGGTGTTGTTGAGCCGGCCGCCGTGGGTCTCGCGGATGCGGCGCAGCACCTTCTCCTTGTGCTCGGGCGCGTGGCGGTCCAGCCAGGCACAGAAAACATCGGCAACCGCGCCGGGCAGGCGCACCAGCGAGTAGGTGGCAAAGCTCCCGCCGGCCTCGGCGACGGCCTGGAGGATCTCCGGCAACTCGTGGTCGGTGAGTCCAGGGATCATCGGTGCGGCGCTCACTCCGACGGGAATGCCGGCGGCGGCCAGCTCGCGCATCGCCGCAAGCCGACCGCGCGGGCTGGATGCGCGCGGCTCAAGGACCCGCCCAAGCTTGGCGTCCAGCGTCGTGATCGACAAATAGACGGCCACCGCCTGGTAGCGCGCCAGCTCGCTGAGGTGGTCGATGTCGCGCGTCACCAGGGCGTTCTTGGTGATGAGGACCACCGGGTGGCGGAACCGGGCAAGCACCTCAAGACAGCCGCGGGTGATCTTCAGGCGCCGCTCGACCGGCTGGTAGCAGTCGGTGACGCCGCTCATGGAGAGCTTTTTCGGGTGGTAACGCGGCGCGCTCAGGGCGGCCTCCAGCAACTCCGCTGCGTCATGCTTGACGACAATCTTGCTCTCAAAATCCAGTCCCGCGGAAAACCCGAGGTACTCGTGGTACGGCCGGGCATAGCAATACGCGCAGCCATGTTCGCAGCCGCGGTACGGGTTGATCCCCACCTCCGAGGAAATGTCCTCGGAGCGGTTCGGCGTGAGAATCGAGCGGCTCTCATCACAGAAAAACTCGGTCTTGCGTGGCCGCGCCTCGTCCTCGCCCCCCTCATCGCCACCCTCCTCGCCCGCTGCCCACGGGTCCGCGTCAAGCTCCACGTGGAGCCGTTCAAACCGGTTGGGTGGATTGGAGTCCGCCCCGCGGCCGTGGTTGGAATTGCCACTGGTCATTCCCAGAATATTGTTCAATCGAACACGCCGCGCAAGTGGTTTTCCCACCCGATTTCCCCCGGGGCGAGAATTTCCGCTCCCGCCATCTGGCGCGCGGCTGCAGGTAATTTCCCATCGCGTGCTTTCCAAGCGACCAATCGTGCGCTACATCCGCGCGCCGCGGCGCTTTACGATTCTCCCAGCGCCGCTTTGCCGGTTTATTTTTTTCAGCTCCCTCAGCCATTCGCCCGTCATGCTCTCGATTCACAAACTGACTAAAACCATCGCCGGCCGCACCTTGTTCCAGGAAGCCGAGATGACGATCAACTGGGGCGAGCGGGTCGCCTTGGTCGGCCCCAACGGCGCGGGCAAATCGACCTTGTTCCGCATCATCCTCAAGCAGGAAGATTCCGACGAAGGGACCTGCGACTTGGACGACTACGCGATTGTCGGCTATCTTGCCCAGGAATCCGGCGACCCGGGCGCGGAGTCGATTCTTGAGATTGCCACCGGCATCACCCCCGAGCTTATCAATGCCCAGCGGTTGATGCGCGAGCACGAGGCCGCCGGCACCACCGGCACCAAGGAGTACGCGGAAGCTCACGACACCTACGAGGCCGGCAACGGCTACCAAAACGAACCCAAGGCAAAAAAAATCCTCGGCGGCCTTGGCTTTGCCGAGGACGCGATGCGCCGTCCGGCCAACGAGTTCTCCGGCGGCTGGATCATGCGCGCCCACTTGGCGCGCTTGCTGGTCATGGAGCCTGACCTGCTCATGCTCGACGAGCCGACCAACCACCTTGACCTCCTCTCGCTCATCTGGTTGCAGCGCTACCTCCTGAGCTATCCGGGAGCCATCCTGATGATCTCCCACGACCGCGACTTCATGGACGCCCTCATTGAGAGCGTCTACGACATCGATAACGAAAAACTCGTCTCGTACAACGGCAACTACAGCAGCTTCCTCGAACAGCGCGAGCAGCGCTACGAGCAGGCGGTTGCCCGCTACCGCAATGCCAAGCGCGAAATCGACCACATCCAGGAGTTCATCGACCGCTTCCGCTCAACGGCTTCCAAGGCATCCCAAGTGCAGAGCCGGGTCAAGCAGGTCGACAAGATGAAGGAGGCATTGGAGAAGCCCAACCCGCCGCGCAAGGCGATGAAGTTCAACTTCCCGCAGCCGCCGCGCAGCAACCAGAAGGTCGCCGAGCTCGTCAAGGTGAGCCAGGCCTATGGCGACAAGCAGGTTTACAAGGACCTCGACCTAACAATCGAACGCGGTGACCGGATTGTTCTGGTGGGCCCGAACGGCTCGGGCAAGTCGACTTTGCTGAAGATGTTGGCCGGGATTGTGCCGATCAACGGCGGCAAGCTTGATGTCGGCTACATGACCCGCCTCGGCTACTACTCGCAGCACCGGGCGGAGTCGCTCAACGAGGAAAACACAGTCCTTGAGGAGGTTATGGCTGCCAACGGCGAGCTGCGCGAGGACGAGGCGCGCTCCATCCTGGGCTCCTTCCTGTTCCGCCGCAACGACGTGCAGAAGCGCATCACGGTCCTCTCCGGCGGCGAAAAATCCCGCCTCAACCTGGTGAAGTTCTTGGTCGACCCGCCCAACTTCCTGCTCATGGACGAGCCGACGACCCACCTCGACATCCTCAGCATTGACGCACTCGTTCAAGCGCTTAAGGACTATCAGGGAACGCTCGTGTTCATCTCCCACGACGTCCACTTCATCCGCAACCTGGCCGAGACAACCCTCCATATCAGTAACGGCCAAGTCACCCGCTACGCCGGCGGATACGACTACTACCTGGAAAAATCCGGCCTCGCCGACGACGCCCGCGGCGCAATCACCGCAAGCTAAGCGCGCGCTGCCGATTGATTTCGGCTTTTCCGCTTTTCAGGCCGCGGCCGGGTCGCCAGCTTCCGTGGATGCGTGTTCTTGCTGTCCTATCCTTGGCTTTGTGCTTCTTTGCTCCCGTCGCCTTGGCCACTGGCGACAAGAAGGAAAAGCCCACTCTCACCTTCCACATGGAAGTCGATAAGTCGGAAGGCTCGAAGTTCGTCTTCCCGCAAACAATCTCCGGCCAAGAACGCTACTTCTCGACTTCGTCCGACCTCGGCACCCTAGACCTCGAGGCGATCCAACCCTTCCCAGCCGAGGACGGCGTCAGCTACGGGGCCACCATTAAATTCACCCAGCGCGGCACCGGGCGGCTTTCCGCGGTGAGCGGCGGCAACATCGGCCGACTCCTGCTGGTCTTCATCAATGGCCGACTCATCAACGCCTTGCGCGTCGATCAAATGATCAACGACGGCACCATCGTCGTCTGGTCGGGCATCTCCCAGCAGGACATCGCCACTCTCGACCAGATCGCACCGCGTATCGGTGAAACCCCCAAGGACTGGAAAAAGCGCCTTAAAAGCCAATGATCCCCATTCTCTCCCGCTGCCTTCTCGGATCCCTCCTCCTCGCCGCCGCCGCCACCGCACAGGCGCCGATGGACTTGAAGCTCCCCACCATCAACGAGTTCATCTTCTCCAACCAGCCGGAGAAGTTCTACATGTATACCGACCGGAATTTCGAGGGCGAAGTGTCTAAACCATGGACCGGCGGCAAGTTCGGCATGACCCGCACTCCCGTTCGCACTCCAGAAGGCATTCTCTTCGACCGCTTCCACGAGGGCATCGACATCTCCCCCATCAACCGCGACAAGGCTGGCAACCCGCTTGACCTCATCACTTCTATCGACGCGGGCAAAGTGGCTTATGTCAGTGCCATCCCCGGCCGAAGCAACTACGGAAATTATGTCGTCATCGAGCACGACTGGGGCAGCGGTCCATTCTACAGCCTTTACGCCCACATGGCGGAAATCACCTGCCAGCCCGGTGAGGTGGTCGCCCGCGGCGCCACCCTTGGCCGCATGGGCTTCACCGGCGCGGGCCTCAACCGCACCCGCGCGCACCTCCATCTTGAACTCAATATCCTGAGCTCCACCAACTTCGACGCATGGATGAAGGTCAACGGCGGAGGCATCAACCACCACGGAAACTTCAACGGCATGAACCTGATGGGCATCGATGTGGCCCAACTCTTCATTGCCCAGAATGCCAACCCGGCCCTGAGCGTGGTCGACTTCATTGCCGCCTCGCCGGTCTATTTCAAAGTCACCATCCCACGCGCCGGCGCCCTGGATCTCCTTCAGCGCTACCCGTGGCTCGTCCGCGGCCCGGCCGAGCCGACCACTCCCTCATGGGAAATCTCCTTCACCGCCACTGGCTTCCCCACCGGCTTCGCACCCAGCAAGCGCCAAGTGGCCACGCCCACCGTCACCTTCGTGCAAAATACCGCCTCGCGCCACCGCTACCACACCCGCGGCTTGCTCGATGGCTCCGGCACCCAGGCATCCCTGACCCGCAGCGGCTTAAGCCTGCTCTCCCTGATCACGGGAAATTTCCCCCAAACCCAATAAAACGCCACACTCATGCTCCCGTCCCAACGTCTTGCCGAGCTCGGCCTGGTCCTCCCCGATGTCCCCGCGCCAATCGCCGCCTACGTCAACTGCGTCCGCTCGGGCAACCTGCTTTTCCTTTCCGGCGGCCTGCCCATCGATGGTGAGCGCCGCGTCCTCGGACAGGTCCCCTCCGACCTCTCACCGGAAGACGCACGGGAGGGTGCCCGCATCTGCATCCTCAACCGCCTCGCCATCGTCCAACAGGAGGTCGGATCCCTCGACAAGGTCACCCGCATCGTCGCCCTCAACGGCTTTGTTAGCTCCGCACCGGATTTCTACAACCACCCGATGGTCATCAACGGCGCCTCCGAGTTGCTGCTGGAAATCTTCGGCGAGCGCGGCAAACACAGCCGCACCGCCCTGGGCGTCGCCTCCCTGCCGCTCAATGCCGCGGTGGAAATCAACCTCGTCGTCGAAGTCGCCGACTAGCCCGTGACCTTCTGCGACGCCCATAACCACCTCCACTTCCCGCCCTTCGCCGCGGACCTCCACGCCGTCGTCGCCGCCATGCGCGACGCTGGAATCTCCCACTGCGTCGCCAACGGCACCTCCGAGCACGACTGGCCTGCCGTCGCCAACCTCGCTCGCGCCTTCCCGGATTTCGTCCTCCCTGCCTTCGGCCTCCATCCGTGGAATCTAGCAGACCGCTCGCCGCGGTGGCTTCAGGTGCTAACAACCTATCTGGCGGATTTCCCCAACGCCTCCATCGGCGAGTGCGGCCTGGACCGCGCGATGGAAAATCCGGACCTCACCATCCAAAACGAGGTTTTCCGCGCCCAGCTCGAGCTTGCCCGCACCCGCGGCATTTCCGTCAGCGTCCACTGTGTCAAAGCTTGGGGTCCCCTGTTGGAAACCCTGCGCAGTGCCTGCCTGCCCGCACGCGGCCTGCTCCTCCACGACTTTACCGGCACCCCCGAGCTGGTCACCGAGCTGCTCCCCTTCCCGCTCGCCTTCTCGTTCTCAGCCACCGCCCTGCTGCCCGCACGCGCCAAGCTCCGCGCCGCCTTCGCACGCGTCCCGGCGCAACGCCTGCTCTTGGAGACCGACGCGCCTAACAACCCCGCGGCGGCTGGCATCCGCAGCCACCTGCTGGCCGCCTCGCCTAACACCAACCACCCGGCCAACCTGCCCGCCGTGGCCGCCCGCCTCGCCCCGCTGCGAAACCTCCAGACCCACGAACTCGCCGCGTTGACACAAGCCAATTTCCAGCAATGGTTTTCACCGGACTGAAACATCCCCGCCGCCGCCCGCCGTTACAGCGCCCAACAATCTATCCGTCTTCCCCGCATGACTTCTCCCTTTCTCCGCGTCCTGTCCCGCACCGCACTGCTCACCTCGGCCCTAACAGCCACTGCGCTTGCCCAAAGCGGCGACCGCAAGGGGCATGACAAAATGGACATCGTGGTGCCCGCCGACCAGGTGCCCGCCGCGCCGGTTCTCACCCCCGCCGAGGCCCTCAAGTCCTTCAAGCTCGCCCCCGGCTTCGTCATCGAGGCGGTCGCCACCGAGCCGGATGTCGATAAACCCGTCGCCCTGGACTTCGATGCCCAGGGGCGCATGTGGGTCTGCGAGATGCGCGGCTACATGCCCGACATCGACGGCACCGGCGAAGACACCCCGCTTGGCCGCATCTGCATCCTCGAAGACACCAACGGCGACGGCAAGGCCGACAAGCGCACCATCTTCCTCGACAAGCTCCTCCTGCCCCGCGCTGTTGCCGTTGTCGCCGGCGGCATCCTGTTCGCCGACCAGTCTAACCTCTACTTCATCGCCCGCAATGGCGACGCGCCCGCCGGCAAGCCCGAGGTCATCGATCCGTCCTACTCCGCCGGCGGCAACGTCGAACACAAGGCCAACGGCCTCATCCACGGCCTCGACAACTGGATCTACAGCGCCAAATCCGACCGCCGCTACCGCAACATCGCCGGCAAGTGGGTCATGGAAAACACCACCTTCCGCGGCCAGTGGGGCATCGCCTCGGACGACTACGGCCGCCTCTTCCATAACAACAACTCCACCGTCCTGTTTGGCGACTTCGTCGCACCCAACCTGCTTCAAGCCAACCCCGGTGTTAGCCTCAAGCTCAAGGAGGCCTCCCAGATCGGCAACAACCGCGTCTTCCCCAGCCGCGTCAACCCGGGCGTCAACCGCGCCTACTTGGCCAGGTCTAACGGTTACAACGAGGACACCCTCGATCCGAAAACCTTCAAACTCACCAACACCACCGCCGCGGCCGGCATGGCCATCTACCGCGGCAACAACTTCCCCGCCGAGTGGTACAACACCGCCTTTGTCGCCGAGTCGGTCGTCAACCTCGTCAAGGCCGTCCGCTTCGAGGACGACAAGGGCAAGTTCAAGGGATCCGCGCCAATCGCCAACGACGAGTTCCTCACTTCCACCGACGAGCGCTTCCGCCCGGTCAACCTCTACACCGCCCCGGACGGGTCCCTCTACCTGTTGGACATGTACCACGGCATCATCCAGCACAAGACCTACATGACAACCTACCTGCGCGCCCAGGTCCTCTCCCGCGGCCTTGACGGCCCGGCCGTTGGCCACGGCCGCATCTACCGCATCCGCTCGCAAAACGGCAAACTCTCACCCAAGGCCAACCTTGAGACCATGGCCAGCGCCGAGCTCGTCAAGCTGCTGGACCACCCTAACGGTTGGCACCGCGACATGGCGCGCCGCCTCCTCGCCGAAAGCAAGGACACCGGTGCCACCGCCCTGTTGGAAAATCTGGCCGCCGCCAACGAAAGTCCGCTGGGGCAGATCGGCGCCCTCTGGGCCCTTGAAGGCGCCGGCCAACTAAGCGCCGCGCCGGTTCTTGCAGCCCTCAAGGCAACCGACCCGAAAGTGCTGACCTCTGCCCTCTGGGCCAGCACCCGCATCACCTCCCCGGCCGAACAAGCAAAGCTGGAGCCAGCACTTGTTAGCCTCAAGCCCGCCAATGACGAGGTCGCCATCTATCTGGCCCGCGCCCTTGGCCCGCTTGGCTCGCCCGCCGCCTTTGACGCCCTTGCCACCCTGCTAGGAACCCACGGCAAGGCCGCCTTTGTTAGGGAGGCCGCCGTCTCCGGCCTCGACCACCACGAGACCGCCTTCAGGACGGCGGCCGGTGCCAAACTCAAAGACGCGGGCCTGGTCAAGTGGCTTGACGAAGGTGCCGCGGTGGCCACCACCAAGAAGAGCGCCGAGAGCGAGCTCAGCGGCGAACACCTCGCCTCCTTCAAGCGCGGCAAGGAGATGTTCCTTGGCAGCGCCGCCTGCTTTGGCTGCCACGGCGCGGACGGCGCCGGCATGCCCAACCTCGGCCCGCCCCTGGACGGCTCCGAGTGGGTCACCGGCAAGCCCGAAACCCTTCTCGCCATCCTCCTCCACGGTATGAGTGGTCCCATCACCGTCGCCGGCGAACAGTACACCCCCGCCGCCGACATGCCCGGCCTCTATCAAAACCCGTCGATCACCGACGCCAACCTCGCCGACATCGCCACCTATGTCCGCGCCGAGTGGACCAACCGCGCCGCCGCCGTCACCCCGGCCCAGGCCGCAGCCCAGCGCAAAGCCAGCGCGCCGCGCGCAGCCCGCCCCTACACAGCAAAGGACTTCGCCGAGTAGACGAGAACTTCCGCCCCAACGGGGCAAAAGGCGAAGCCTAGGGCCAGCGCAGCGCAGCCCTGGGAACCTCAGCCCCCAAAAAACATCCCGATCCCCCATCGGGAAGTAGATGCTTCATGTTGAAATGGGAATGACTTGGAAGAAACGCACTCGAGACGAGTCATAGAGGGGTTCCCCAGCCGCGACGGGGCACAAGGCGATAGCCCAGGGCCAGCGCCTTATGCCCCGTTGGGGCACGTTGGGACCAGCGGAGGCTTTGTGCCACCTGCCAACTTCCCCCTAGGATTGCTCCAACGAAAACCGGTTATGGACGCTGAAGGGGCAGGAGAACCGCGCACCCCGCCCCGCCGGCCACAAGGTCTTTAACGCCAGCGCCGTTCCCCTATACGGGCGCGCAGAGCCCCATCACCCTCTCGGCCCCTCCGGGGCACTATGATTTTGGGTGGGGGATTTTTCCGGGGGCTGCGTGCGGGTACGCGCTTACCCCCGGCTAAGTTCTCTTGTCCCGCAGGGACGTTGGACCAGGTCGGCACGGTCATTTCCCATCGCTACGGCCGCGGCACCCCCCAATCGCGCGAGTGGTCCCCACCCGACGCCTCCTCCCGCAAAGCCATGCCCCCCGATCGGGAAGTAGATTGCTTTATGTTGAAATGGGAATGAGTTGGAAGAGCACGAACGCGCAAAGATCGCAGAACCGCAGCCCTGGGAACCTTCCCCCCAAAAAACATCCCGAGCCCCGAAAGGGCGAAACTTGCGTGCGGATGCAGCGCGGTTCCGCCCTCACAGGGCGGGAAGCTTTATTCAATCAACAACCCAGGGCTGTGAGCCAAAGGTGAGCCGGGATCATCCTTCGCAGCGCACTCCAAACTATCGCGTTCCAGTTCATCTTCCACTTCCCGTCTCTCACTTTCCACTTTCCAATTCCTCCGGCCGGACAATCCCCTTGCCATCCCTCGCCTATCCCTTTGGCATGTTGGCGATGAGCATTCATTCAAAGCCGGTGGGTTTGTTGGCGCTATACAGCGTGCTGGCTGCTGGCAGCGCGTGGGCGGAAAATCCGCACGGGCTACCGGACGGGCTCTATTCCGAGGTGACCACCGAACGCGGCGTGGTCGTCGCTGAGCTCTTTTACCAAAAGGTGCCGATGACGGTGGCCAACCACGTTGGGCTGGCCGAAGGCACCCTCGGGCCGAAGCCACGCAAGCCGTTCTACGACGGCGCCACATGGTTCCGCGTCATCGAGGGCTTCGTCCTCCAAGGTGGCGCCCCCTCCGGCACGGGCAGCGGCGATGCCGGCTATTTGTTTCCCGATGAGATCGTCGCGGGCCTGCGCCACCCCGGTGCCGGCACCCTGCAGATGGCCAACGACGGGCCGGACACCAATGGCAGCCAGTTCTGCTTCATGCTCAGCGCACAGACCCGGCTCAACTACCAGCACAGCGTGTTTGGGCAGGTCGTCCGCGGCCTCGACGTCCTGCCAAAGATCCAACAGGGCGACACGATGCGCGTGAAAATCCTCCGCCTCGGCGCGGACGCACAGGCATTCCGCGCCGATGAGGAATCGTTCAACGCCCTCCTAGAGAAGTCCGGCCGCTATGCTGGCCCGCGCGAACCCGGCCCCGGCGCGCCGTTCGACGACCCCGACAAACTCCTCCCCGCCGAGTGGGACCGCGCGAAAAACTTCACCTACAAGCTGGCCAACTTCGAGCGCTTCACCGGGGTGAAGCTGGCGGCCCGCCTGCTGGCCAAGCCACCGTTTGCCGCGGAACAACTTCCCGCGTGGCTGGCCGGTGAGGCGGCACGCCTCGGGGTCACCAAGCGTGGTGCTCTGGCGGTGTTTTTTGCCAGCACCGACGAATGGCGGATCATCGTTGGCACGGAGTCCGCCGCCGCATTCCTGCGCTCCGCACCCGCCGGCGAATCGACCACCAGCCTTGGGGAATCCATCCATTCCCTGATCGCCAGCGCCAAGACATCAGCCACCACGGCCATCGCCGAGGCCACCGATCGCCTCGCCGCCGGCGAATCAATGACGGACCCACGGCGCATCAAAATTAAAGCCGATGCCATCCTCGACCCGCTCATCTTTAGGTTGGAAGCCCCAAGCAACTGATCCCGGCCGGGTTGAACATCCCGCTATTCTGGACTAAACATAGGATCGCCCTCTCCACCGATGAAAATCCTTGTCTACTCCCTGCTCCTAGCCTCCAGCGCCGCTCTTCCCGCCGCGCCGCCCGCCTGGGAGGCCAGAATCACCCCGAACAACCCAGCCGCCCTCCCGCCGCTGCCACCCACTGAGCTCAACTACTCACTGACATGGAAGGGCATGGTCGCCGCCGGCAGCCTCACCGTGAAGCTCGGGAAAAAGGATCCCGCGTTCCCGCGCCACTACGTCGCGAGCGCCACGGGCAGCAGTGCCGGCCTGGCCGCGCGGCTCTTCCCCTACAGCTTCAATTTCACCTCGCTCATTGACCGCCGCACCCGCCTGCCGGTGCGCTTCCTTGCCAGCGAGACCGACAAGCACTCCACGGTCATGACCAGCGCCGTCTTCTCCCGCACCGGCGTCCGCTCCACTGAGGTCGAAACCCCCATCGGCTCCACCGTCTCCACCACTTCCGTCCGCGACCTCACTTACCCCGGCGTCCTCGACCTCTTCTCCACCCTCCTCTTCGTCCGCTCCCAAAAACTCGCGCCCGGAGATTCCGTCGTCCTCGTCTCCCACCCCACCACCCGCGGACAACTCATCACCGTCCGCGTCCTCGGCCGCGAAAAAATCAATGGCCTCAACGCCATCAAACTCTCAGTCGCCCTCGAACGCATCGAAGACGACCTCTCCCTCAAGCCCTACAAAAAGATGAAGAGCGCCACCCTCTGGCTCAGCGACGACGCCCACCGCACCCCCCTCGAACTCCGCGCCGCCGTCTTCATCGGCGACGTCCGCATGTCCCTCACCTCCTTCACCATCGAACACTAACCCGCGGGCGATGAGCAGGACTGGGGTTGGCCTGCCGCGCACTATTGGAGCCAGCCGGAGTCTGAAAGGCAGCCGCGCGCCTCATTGTGCGCCTACCTCCGGCTGATGCCGAACGCGGGGTGGCGACGCTCATGCTTGACCACGGTAATGCGCAGGACATGGCGATCACTGACCCGGAAAAAAATAACCTACGGGAATCTCTTCATCAGCGAGCGACGAATGTCTCCATGAACGATCATCCACCGTGTGGGCATCGCCGCTATGCGCAGAACCTGTCGCTCAAATTCGTCCAAAAAATCATCCCCTAGATGGGGTGTGCGATTGTTGTTGTGATTACGGATCTCGGCGAGTTCGGCCTCGAGGCAAGGGTGGTACTCAATCCTCATTGCCGCAACCGCCGCATGAGCTCTTCGTGGAAAATCGCCGTTACCGCTCCACTTTCAATTTCTCGATCCCGTTCCTCCGCACGAGTCATCGCTCCCTCATCATCCAAACCCACTGCCACTTCGAAAGGATCTTCAAGACTCTCCCACAACGAGGCAGCCAGCAATGCACGTTCCCGCGCGGGCAGCTTGAGCGCCTCACCAGCAACCTGATCGATCCTCATCATCCCGAGCCCTAGCACGAATCCCGATGCAGCAAAGCCGCATCTTCGGTGGCCCAAGAGCATCGCCCTACGTTCCTAAGCTCACTCAATATGGCGCGCCAATCCGCTGCGCAAAGGCGGGAGGGGGATTGCGTACGAGGTGCAGTCAGCTTTCTAACTGGCTCCCGATTCCCGACTTCCCACTCACTCTCCTCTTCCGTCCCGCCTGCCGCAGAGCGTCTCGATTGTTGGATATGGCCAGGAGATGCTAACTGTGGCGCAGTCGGGCGCCTCTGGCTGCCAATCCTCCGCCCTGCGCACGCCGGATGATCCTGGCAAAACCGAAGTGCGCCACATCGCGGTGGTTTCCAGCCGCGGGGCAAGCCGCTTGTTCCACTTTGTCCGCTACAAGCGGCTCCATTACCGCGCGATTGACCGGATCCGCACTGGCGACGACGAAGCACTTGGTACCCTGCGCGATGTTCTCGCCATCGGCCCCCACGGCACCACTGGCGACTTCGTTATCCTGCAATACACAAGCACCTCGTCGCTGAGTGTGAGCATCTTTTCCGAAGCCGCCAGTCTCCGCCGCACCTTGGTCATGGATCTCGCACCGCCAAACGTCATTGACCTCAACTGGCACATCGCCGGAGCAACCCGCGGCCAGCTTTGGTTCTGCGCCGATGGCTTTGTTGGCTACCGCAATGCGCTTGGGGCTTTTCTAACCATGAGCCTGAGCCAAGCGCCCACAAGCCTGCACATCTCACCGTTAGAATCGGCCGAGGAGGCGCTCATCTCGCTGGCCAATGAAGTTCTGCTCATCGACGCGCCAAAGGCTGGAAAACCGCTAGAGACGGTCAACCTCTACTCCGGCCAGTTGGCCAGCAATCCTCCAGTTTGCTGCTATCTGGCGGATCGCTCCATTGTTGTTGCGCACGAAGACGGCGGCATGATCTTTCCCCGCGACAACCGCCTTGCCCCCTGCGCCACCCTCTCCATCCCGCGCAGCGCCGGCAGGCCCCACGCCATCTGCCCCACCACCAACAACGGCTTCGCCATCCTCACCACCACCTCCAAACTCCTGGTCTTCGAGCCAGAGTCGAAGGCCTGAGATTCGGCACTCCCTCCCAACGGCGCATCCCATAGTAGCTGCGGCAACGCCCAAGCACTCAGCACCGCGTAACCATAGTGAGCTGAAAGTCCGGCCCGCATTCGGAGCCGGATTAAAGATGCCGCCCTCTGCCGCCCTTGCCACGGTGGATGATCCAAGCTAGAACCGGACCCGTGACGGCCAAGAAATTTTACGACTGGCAAACCGGAGGAGGCACCAATGATGTGATGCTTCTGGTGGATTGCCTGGAACGCGCCGACATCCATTGGTGCGCCATCGGGGGGGTGGCGGTGAACCATTGGGCGGATGAACCCATGGTCACCCAGGACGTTGACTTCGTGGTCGCCGCCACTGAGGTGGAACGCACGGTTGCCGCACTGCACGAAGCTGGATTTACTTCCGAGGCGCTCGATTGGTCGGTGAATTTCAAGGGGAGCTCGCAGGTGAGCATCCAATTGAGTACCGAGGAAATTTATCTAACATTCCCGGAGCGATCCGTAGCTGCTGACGTGCACGGGATCCTTCTGCGTGTTGCCTCACTGGCCGACACCATGGCCGGAAAAATCCTCGCCTGGCGCGACTCAACTCGCCGCCAAAGCAAGCGGATCAAGGACTTCGCCGACATCGTGCGCTTGGTCGAATCCCACCCCAAACTGTGGCAATCGCTACCCGATGACCTTCGCAGCGAGGTGGATGAGCCAAGCAACTGAGCGGGTTGCACCTAGGCTGACTCAATAGGGCGCGCCAATCTGCTGCGCAACCGCCTAAGTCGCTCAGCGGAAACAGCCCTAAGCCGCCCCAAGACTGCTCAGGCAGGAAGCGTAGCGAGCATCCCCAGCCGGATTAGCGACGCAAAACTGACTTCATCAAACCCGCTGCATTAAAGCGGCCAGATCGGCATCCTGCCCGGTGACCAGCACCTTCCCTGCCAGCCCCTCCTCGCGCAGCGCCTGGATGGCGCCCCCCGCGATCCCGTCGTCCGAGGCGATCACCGCGTCGATCTTCTGCCCGTGGGCGGTCAGCGCGGCGTTCATGATCTTCTTGCCGTTCTCCGGATTCCAATCCTGCGCCCAGTCCTCGTGGACCACCTCCACCTTGCCCACGGCGATCAACGGCAGCAAAATGTTGTCCTGCCCCTGCTTGAACATCTTCGCGTTATTGTCCGTCGGCGCACCATAAGGCCGCACGATGCGCGCCTTGCGGTCCTGCGGGAACCGCTCCGCCGCGTACGCCGCCTGCGCCTCGCCCACCTTCACGTTGTCAAAACTCAGGTAGTAATCGATCGCCGCATTCTTGATCAACCGGTCATAGGCAATCACAGGGACCTTCGCCTGGTTCGCCGACTTCACCGCCCGCGTCATCGCCTCGCCATTGTGCGGCACGATCACCAAAACATCCACCCCGCGGCTGATCAGCGACTCAACGTCGCGCACCTGGCGCGTGTCGTCGCTGTTAGCCGACTGCACAATCACCGTCGCCCCCAACTTCCCCGCCGCCGCCACAAACATGTCACGGTCGCGCTGCCACCTCTCCTCCTTGAGCGTGTCCAACGACAGCCCAATCACCGGCTTCTCCTTCGATGCCTCCACCGGCACCACAGCACCCAATAGCATCCCCACCACCGCAATCATCCGAAATTTCATAATCCACATGGGCAATCAATCGCCCAGCTAAGCGCATCACCCCACCCGTGCAATCGCAAAGTTGTTAGCCACCGTCTGACGACGCCTTTGCCATGCGGGCGAGAGCATGACCGGCAACCGATAGCGCCCAAAACGGCGATAGACGGAGAAATCACGACGGTCAGTGGTAATGATTGTCACATGCCGATGAAGTTCGGACAAGACCACCAATGAGGCATCGGCAGCATCCATGCGCTGATATTTGATCATCAACTCCTGAGTTCGAGCCAGATGCCCCGGCCAAGGATGGAGCAGTTGGATGGCGCCCGCACGGACCATTGCCAAAAGCGCATGGGTCGGTTGCAAATTTCCGCCAAAATGCCAGCAAGCCTCCCCAAGGATGATCTCGGTTGTATGCAGTGGGCCCCGAATCGCGGAGAGGGTCTCTACCGCCCAGTCATGCCATTGGTCTGAAGCGTTCAGCCACCCAATCAACGGTCCGGCATCAACGAGGTTCGCGGATTCCATAACCTTCGCGCGTCGATAGATCCGCCGGACCAGAAAAAATCCCTCGATATGGCTCTGCCAGTTTGGCGAAATCCGCAACATCGGCCTCCAGTTCCCGGGCGAGCGCGCGGCGGACTAGCTCCGAAACCGACTCGTTGCCCGCCTTCGCCTTGCTCCGCAAGATGGTTTCCAGCGCTTCCGGGATTTTCACGGTCAGGGTTTTCATCGCGAGGTCTTTAAACTAGGGCGCAGAATATCCTCGCGACAGCCTTGGCGCAACCGGCAATCTCCGCAGAATTCTTGGCATGCGGCCGCCCCGGAGGGAGGGAACGCCGCAAGAACCAACCCTAGCAGCGCAAAGAATGCTCCGGCGGACCATACTTAGAATCGCAGCGGTCGCCTGCATCCTCACGGTGGTCGCAGTCGGTGGCTACCTAGCGCTTTGTTGGAATCTTCCGGGACGCCAGTTTCGCCGCGCGATCGCGGTTGAGCACAGTAACTATTCGTCCGACGAATTCGGGGACTACGGGCATATCGTCATCGGCCGGATCAAAGATGTCCCGCTCGAGAAACTTGCCGTGATCCTAAAGCTGCGGTCACACACCACCAAGACCCTTGGCGAAGCGGCACCGGAGGCGCTAGGTTGGCAGCTTTTCCCGGACCTGCCATGGTGGACGCTTCCAAGAGAGTTCGATGAGATTTATTACGACGTAAAACCCGGATCCGAGTGCCTTCTGGGACGCATTGGAGATCGAGTCTACTTGCAAGACCTGACATGGTGAGGGATTCTCAGGGCGCTAACACGACGCGCTTGCAGCCGCTACCAGCCGCTAAATGAAATTCACCCGGATAGCCATCCTCCCGCTGGCAATGCTGCTCCTCGCGGCTTGCTCGGCCATTCGCTATGACCGCCAAGCCGGAGACTATGCTCGCCGTTCACCCCTGTCGGAGGCTGATTCAGACTTCACCGCCGGCGACTATTCTATCCGGGTCTAGACAAAGCCGAAGGAAAGCGGATCGCCGCCGAGCATGGCGAGAGAATGATCGAAGGGTCCACTGATGCGATTGAGAGTGATTCCCACATGAGGTACATCCAAGCATCGGCAAAATTCGCCAAGGAATACAACAACCGCAAGGCGTCCCTCATCCTCAAACATAATCAAAAGCGTAAATAGGCGGAAGGCTTCGCAATCATCATTCGCCCAACCCGATCCCTAAATGACCTTTCAAGGAAATCTACTTGTTGTGAACACCGTGAGTGAAGGAGGAGCGGTAATCGAGAACCCGGAGTTCCGGACCCTCGGCTCCAAGGACTTCCTCACAGGAACCTCCATCATGAACGACGACACCGGAATGGTTTGGACTGCGGGTTCGCGCATCTGGATCGCGATGGATGCAATCTCCACCATCACCGAACTGGCCGATGCTGAAGAGTATCGCAATAGGCTCGGAATTCATCGCGACCACCGCCATTAGACCGCGTGAACCGTAAAGCAGCCAACCATTCGCATCAACCTAAGGCGTAAATCTCTCATAATAAGCGAGTTTTAGCAAAAAAACTCGTTTTTTTATTGACCTGCCGGAGGTCGGCCAAAATCGGAATGCTAAACACATTCCACCCATC
>Ga0136639_10000249_pt1 | contig 17078 bp, 21 predicted proteins | sample AntDrymUQ8592106_2_FD_113739 | JGI IMG/M metagenome (GOLD analysis project Ga0136639, IMG submission 113739) | Polar desert sand microbial communities from Dry Valleys, Antarctica - metaG UQ859 (21.06) | ecosystem: Environmental > Terrestrial > Soil > Desert | place: Antarctica: Dry Valley...
AACCCGACGGGGTCGGTCAAGGACCGGGCGGCGCTCTACATGATCGCCCAGGCCGAGAAGGAGGGGCTGCTTCGCCCGGGCGTCACCGTCCTGGAGCCCACCTCGGGCAACACCGGCATCTCGTTGGCCATGGCCGCCAAGCTCAAGGGCTACCGGATCGTGTGCGTCATGCCGGAGAACACCTCCGAGGAGCGTCGCCAGCTGTTGCGCATGTGGGGCGCGGAGATCATCTCCTCGCCCGCAGCCGGCGGCTCCAACGAGGCCGTGCGTGTGGCCAAGCAGGTCGCCTCCGAGCACCCCGACTGGGTGATGCTCTACCAGTACGGCAACGCTGCCAACGCGCTCTCCCACGAGCAGGGCACCGGGCCGGAGCTGCTCGCCGACCTCCCGGACATCACCCACTTCGTGGCCGGCCTCGGCACCACCGGCACGCTGATGGGCGTCAGCCGCTACTTCCGCCGGGCCAAGCCCGAGGTCCGCATCGTCGCCGCGGAGCCCCGCTACGGCGAGCTCGTCTACGGCCTGCGCAACCTCGACGAAGGCTTCGTCCCCGAGCTCTACGACGCCTCGCTGATCGACTCGCGGTTCTCCGTGGGTCCCCGCGACGCCGTACGCCGGGTGCGCGAGCTCCTCGAGCTCGAGGGCATCTTCGCCGGCATCTCCACCGGCGCGATCCTGCACGCGGCCCTCGGCCAGGCCGCGAAGGCCATCAAGGCCGGCGAGTCCGCCGACATCGCGTTCATCGTCTGTGACGGCGGGTGGAAGTACCTCTCCACCGGCGCCTACGAAGGCACCATCGACGAAGCCGAGGACCGCCTCGAGGGCCAGCTCTGGGCCTAGGCACTGCCCTAACGGCTACGGTGACCCGGTGCTGATTCGCGGCCTGGTCCTCGCCCTGTGCGCCGTGTTGTCGTGGGGCGCGCCCGCGCGGGCGGAGGGCGAGCCGTTGAGCACGTCGGCGCCGCTGGTGACGGGGACGGCGGCGGTCGGAGAGTCGTTGAGGGCAGGTCGTGGGGGATGGGACCCCGCGGACGTCGAGGTCGCCTTCCAGTGGCTGCGCGACGGACGGCCGATCGCCGGAGCGACGTCGCGGACCTACCGGACCGTGGTCAACGACCTGCGCCACCGCCTCTCGGTCGCTGCGACCGCGACCGACGCGCAGGGCGCCAGCTCGACCTCGCGGTCCGAGCAGACGTCAGCGGTCGCGCGGGGGAGGCTGGCCCTGAAGAGATCGCCTGCGGTGATCGGCACTCCTCGGTTCGGCCACACGGTGAGCGCAGACTCCGGCCGCTGGTCGCGCCCGCCGCAGCGCACGACCTACCAGTGGTTCCGCGGGCCCCGCCCGATCGAGGGCGCCACCGCCCAGCGCTACACGTTGGCTCCCGAGGACGTCGGTCGCCACGTGAGGGTGCGCGTCGGCATCAAGGTCCCTGGCTACCACCCGGCAACGGCGACGTCACCGCGCACCGCACCGGTGCGTCACCGCGTCGACGTCCGGCGCACCGTGACCTACCACGTCGAGACCCGGGGCCGGATCACCACGAGCCTCCCGGACTTCCGCCGCCTCGCGCAGCAGACGTACGACGATCCCCGCGGCTGGCGCGGCAAGGGTGTCCGGTTCGTGAGGGTCGAGCGCCGCGGCTCGTTCACCCTCGTGCTGGCAGAGGCATCCTCGGTGCCGGGCTTCTCCTCGGGCTGCAGCAGCACCTACAGCTGCCGGGTCGGCCGTTACGTCATCATCAACCAGACCCGGTGGAACCGGGCGACCCCACCGTGGAACGCGGGTGGCGGCTCACTGCGCGACTACCGCCACATGGTCGTCAACCACGAGACCGGGCACTGGCTCGGTTACGGACACGCCGGGTGCCCGGGCCGGGGCAAGCTCGCGCCGGTGATGATGCAGCAGAGCAAGGGGCTCGATGGTTGCCGGTTCAATCCGTGGCCGACGCAACGGGAGCTGGGCTGAGCTCAGCTGCTGAGGTGCGCAGCAGGTCGCTGTCGAGGATCTCCTGACCGGCCTCGCCTCCGCCGAGGCCCGACATCAGGGCCTGAGCTGAGTCGAGCGTGCGCTGGAGGTATTGGCGAGCCCGTTCGGTGTCCTCGAGCTCGATGGCGTAGATCGCAGCGGTGAGTCCCTGGACGACGTTGTCGTTGATCTCGGAGGCGTGGCGGCGCCGCTCGTGCAGCTCGCCGACCCGGACGGCGGCCTTCTCGCGCTCGGTCTCGGCCAGGACCCGGTCGGTGATGTCGATGCAGGTGCCGCGCATGCGCACGGGGCTGCCGGTGGCGTCGAAGAGCACCTGGCCGTTGGACGAGAGGTAGCGGACCTCGCCATCGGGGCGCACGATCCGCTCGATCATCTGGTAGGGCTCGCCCGTGGCATAGGCACTCTGGTGGATGGCGCTGATGCGAGTGCGGTCGTCGGGATGGATGAGCTCGAGGAACTTCTCGTAGGAGGCGTTGAACGACTGCGGCTCGTGGCCGTAGATGCGGTAGAGCTGGTCGGACCACCGGTTGGTGTCGGTCGGGATGTGCCAGTCGTAGTCACCCATGCCGGCGAGCTGCTGGGCGTTGTCGACCCGCTCGTGCAGCGCGTCGAGCTCCTCGCGCAGCGCCCTCAGTTCTTCGGCCCCCGTCGTCATGTCCCCAGTGTGGACCTCGGGGCCGCTCCGCGGTGGCGAGTGGGCTAGATCAGCCGGTGGTGCTCACCCGCAGGCGTTGCTTGACGTCGAAGCGGCTGCCGGGCACGGGGCCGAGGCCCAGGAGGTCGAGGGCCAGGTTGGCCAGGTCGCCGTTGCGGACGGGTTGAGGACCGCTGAGGCCGGGTCGCGTGGTGCCGGGGTCGGCGTAGGTCGGGTTCATGGCGTAGAGGTCGCCGTGCTCGACGCCTGGTCCCCACACGACGAACGGCACGCGGTAGTTGGCTGCCTTCCTCGGGTCGGAGTGGCTCTGGCCGGCACCGCCGTGGTCGGCGGTGAGGATGACGACGACGTCGCTGAGGTCGGGGTGGTTGTCGATGGCGGCCAGCATCTGACCGACCAGCGCGTCAGCCTTCTGCACCGCCCGGAGATAGGCCGGTGACATGAAGCCCGACGTGTGTCCGGTCTGGTCGGCGATGCCGAGGTGGAGGAACGTGAAGGACCGCTCACGCAGCACCAGGTCGGCCCGCGCCGCCTTGACCAACGCCCTGTCCTGCTCCTCCTTGATCAGGAGACGGTCGACGCCCTGGGGCCAGGACCGCTCGAACAGGCTGAACTTGGTCTTCGTCGAGAAGAGCGCGGTCGATCCGCCGCCCTGGTGGACGACCGTGAACACCGACGAGACCCCGTGGCCTGCGGCCTTCTGCACGGTGGTCCCCGGTCGGTCGTCGTTCCAGGTGACACCGTGACCACCCTTGCTGGCGGTGATGCGTCGTCCCGTCACCATGCCGGTGTGGTTGGGCAGCGTCAGCGTCATCTCCAGCTCGCTGCGCGCGTTGAGCGTGCCAGCGCCCTCGTCGAGGAGGCGCCACAGGTGAGGGACGCTCTCGCGGCCGAGCCTGGTCAACGCTCGCGGGTTGAGCGCATCGACCGAGATCGCGAGCACCTGGGCATCGAGGGCGCGCTCGGCCGTCAGGGGAGCCTGGAGGGGCGCCGACTCCGGGGTCAGAGCTGCCTGAGGAGCCGGGGCCGACCCGCAGGCCGAGGCCGCGAGGAGAGGTGCGAGGCACACCGCAGCGGTGCGGGCACGTGACCAACGGGTCCGAGACATGGACCGAGCCTACCGATAGGCTCAGTCGTCGTGCCGCCTCTCCGCGATGTCGACCTCCGCGTCGACCTGGATGCCCCCATCGGGATCTTCGACTCGGGTTTCGGCGGGCTCACGGTCGCCCGTTCGGTCATCGACCAGCTGCCGCACGAGTCGATCCGCTACGTCGGCGACACCGCCCGTCAGCCCTACGGTCCGAGGCCGATCGGCGAGGTCCGCGAATATGCGCTGGAGTGCCTCGACCACCTGGTCGAGGAGGGGGTCAAGGCGCTGGTCATCGCCTGCAACTCCGCGAGCGCGGCGATGCTCCGCGACGCGCGCGAGAGGTACGACGTACCCGTGGTCGAGGTCATCTATCCCGCCACCCGGCGCGCGGTGGCCGCCACCCGCTCGGGCCGCATCGGGGTCATCTGCACGTCGGCGACCGCCGAGTCCATGGCCTACGACGACGCGTTCGCCGCCGCGCCCCAGGTCGAGCTGACGACCCGGGCCTGCCCCCGTTTCGTGGACTTCGTGGAGGCAGGCGTCACCGGGGGTGAGGAGCTGCTCGCAGCGGCCCACGACTACCTGGACCCGCTGAGCCGGGCCGGCGTGGACACCCTGATCCTCGGGTGCACGCACTACCCGCTGCTGACCGGCGTCATCTCCTACGTGATGGGCGACGACGTCACGCTGGTCAGCAGCGCCGAGGAGTGTGCCAAGGACGTCTACAAGATGCTCGTGCGCACCGACCTGATGCGGCCCGCCGGTGAGCCGACCTACACCTTCGCGACGACCGGCTCGCCCGACGAGTTCGAGACGATCGGGCGTCGCTTCCTCGGCCCGGAGATGGTGAGCGCCAGCCAGCTCGCCGGCGGCCTGGCATGAGGGCGGGAGCATGAGGTTGACCGTCGTGGGCTGCTCGGGCTCCTATCCCGGTCCGGACTCGTCGGCCTCCTGCTACCTGCTCGAGCACGAGGTGGGTGAGCGCACCTGGCGGATCCTGCTCGAGCTCGGCAACGGCGCGCTCGGTCAGCTCCACCGCTACATCGATCCCCTCACCGTCGACGCGGTGCTGTTCAGCCACCTCCACGCCGATCACTGCCTGGACCTCTGCGGCTACTACGTGATGCGCAGGTACCACCCCACCGGCGCGCAGCCGCGGATCCCGGTCTGGGGCCCTCCCGGCACCGCCGATCGACTGGCCCTGGCCTACGACCTGCCCCCTGACCCCGGTATGCACGAGGAGTTCGACTTCCGGGTCTACGACGGGCCCTTCGAGATCGGCCCCTTCGCGATCACCCCGGTTCCGGTCGACCACCCTGTCGATGCGTTCGGGCTGCGCGTGAGCGCCGGTGGACGCACGGTCGGCTACACCGGTGACACCGGCCCCGGTGACGGGCTCGATGCGCTCGCGGCGGACGTCGACCTGCTGCTGGCCGAGGCGTCCTTCCGCTCCCAGGACACCAACCCGCCGCACCTGCACCTCACCGGCACCGACTGCGGCGACGCCGCCGCCAGGGCCGGCTCGCGACGACTCGTCCTCACCCACATCCCGCCCTGGTTCGACAAGCAGACCGCGCTCGACGAGGCAGGCGCCGTCTACGACGGGCCGCTCGAGCTGGCCGTTCCCGGGGCGGTCTACGAGGTCTGAGGTCCGGAGCGGTGCTCGTCGAGCGCGCCCGCGTCATGCACGCAGATCGCGATCTGCACCCGATTGGTGACCTGGAGCTTCTCGAAGAGGCGCGACACGTGCGCCTTGACGGTGGGGACCGAGAGGAAGAGCTCGCGGGCGATCTCGGCATTGCTCAGGCCCCGACCGACAGTCAGCGCGACCTCGTGCTCGCGCTCGGTCAGCAGGGCCAGCCGCTCGCGCGCTCCGTCGGCGCGGTCGTCGCCGGACTCGGCCCGCACCCGGTTGATGAGCGTGCGGGTCGCCGAGGCCGACAGCATCGGCTCCCCCCCGGCCACGCAGCGGATCGCGTCGAGGATCTGCGCAGGGGGCGTGTCCTTGAGCAGGAAGCCGTCGGCACCGGCCGCGACCGCACCGATCACGTGCTCGTCGGCGTCGAAGGTCGTCAGCACGATGACCCGGGGCGGGTCTGGGGCGGCGTGCAGCTGCTGGGTCGCCTCGAGGCCGTTGAGCCGCGGCATCCGGATGTCCATGAGCACCACATCGGGGACCAGTCGGCGGGCCAGCTCGATGCCCTCGCGTCCGTCGCCGGCTTCGCCCACGACCTCTACGTCGCTCTGCCCCCCGAGCATCAGCGTCAGGGCCGAGCGCACCAGCGGGTCGTCGTCGACGATGAGCACGCGCACGATGTCGGACGTCATGCCGCCCACGGTATCCACGCCTGGACCACGAAGGTCGAGCCGTCACGACGGTGGTGCAGGTGACCGCCCCGCAGCTGGGCACGCTCGGTCAGCCCGACCAGGCCGAGCCCGGCGCCGGGGGTGCCGCTGGAGCGGAAACCCAGCGGGTTGCGCAGCTCCACGTCGATGCCGGCATCAGGAGAGCCCGTGACCTGGATCGTCAGCAGTGCGCCCGGCGCGTGCTTGCGCGCGTTGGTCATGCTCTCCTGGATGATCCGGTAGAGCGTGCGGCCGACCGCGTCCGGCACCACGACCTGCTCGAGGTCGCGCAGGTGGTCCTCGAAGGCGACGTTGAGCCCCGCGGACCGCGCCTCGTCCAGTAGCGCCGGGAGGTCGTCGTACGTCGGCTGAGGGGCGTCGAGCAGCTCGCCGGTGCCGTCACGCAGCACCCCCAGCACCCCGCGCAAGTCGGTCAGGGCTTCGTGCGCCTTGGTCCGGATCACGCTCGCGCTGCTGCGCACCTCCTCGACGGTCAGGTCTTCGCGAAAGCTCAGGGCGCCGGCGTGGAGGGAGATCTGGGAGATGCGGTGGGCCAGCACGTCGTGCATCTCGCGGGCGATGCGGGCCCGCTCGTTGCCGCGGGCCTGGGTGATCCGCAGCTCCTGCTCGGCCTCGGCCCGCTCGGCGCGGTTGCGCAGGGTCCACAGCAGCTCGCGGCGCGATCCGATGAACATGCCCCAGCCCATGCTGGCCGCGATGGCAAGGACGGCGGCGACGAACGAGATCCAGGCCGGGTCGCCGTTGACGTTCGGCTGGGTCTCGGTGAAGACCGTGGAGGCGGCCAGGGCGACGGCCGCGACGAGGATCACGTGCACCAGTCGGCGTCGCGTCGCGAGCGACACGGACGTGAGTGTGGCCGGGCCCTGGGCGGTGCCGGACACCGCGACCATGATGTTGGTGAGCAGCGCGATGGTCAGTGGCCAACGCCTGCGGAAGAACATGAGCACGTAGGCCGCGAACCCAACCGACAGGTCGAGGTAGAAGAGCAGCGGCATCTCCTCGACCTGCACCTTGGCGTAGGCCGCCCACACGGCCGCGCTTATCGCGAGCGTCAGGACGAGTCGCCAGGTCTGCCCCCACCTGGTCAGTGCAGGCTGGTAGGTCTCTGCCACGGGCCCGTCCACCCTGGCAGCGTAGGCCGACACGTGCCCGTGGCGCAGGCTGCCTCGGTCCTGTCGTGACCCCTACTTAGGTCTGGGAGATCCCCTCCGCGTGGCCGATGATCCTGGGCGGCGCCATGAGGCAGGGTGGAGCCATGATCCACGTCGAAGGACTCACCAGGACGTATGGCGGCTTCACCGCCGTCGACGACATCAGCTTCGTGGCCCAACCGGGCCGCGTGACCGGCTTCCTCGGACCCAACGGGGCCGGCAAGACCACCACCATGCGCATCATGGTCGGGCTCACCCCGCCGTCGCGGGGGAGGGTGACGATCGGTGGCCACCTCTACCACGACATCCCCAACCCCGGGCGCCACGTCGGCGTCCTGCTCGACGCCTCGGCGCAGCACGCCGGGCGCAGCGGTCGCGAGATCCTCACCATCGGTGCCCGCACCATGGGACTGCCCGACGCGCGCGTCGACGAGATGCTCGCGCTGGTCTCGCTCAGCCCCGAGGAGTCCAAGCGCCGGCTGCGCAACTACTCGCTCGGGATGAAGCAGCGCCTCGGCATCGCGCACGCGCTGCTCGGCGACCCGTCGGTGCTCATCCTCGACGAGCCCGCCAACGGCCTCGACCCCGCCGGCATCCGCTGGATGCGCGGCCTGCTCAAGGGCTACGCCGACCGTGGCGGAACGGTGCTCCTCTCGAGCCACCTGCTGCACGAGGTCGAGATGATCGCCGACGAGATGATCCTCATCGGTCGCGGCAAGATCGTGGCCCAGGGTGACAAGAAGACGCTGCTCGAGCGCGGTGGGGCACCCTCCAGCCTCGTCACCTCGCTGGACAACGGGGCGCTCGCCGCGGTCCTGCAGGGCAAGGGATTCGTCGTCGGCTCAGCCGGCGAGGGACTCAAGGTCGAGGCGCCCGCGGCCGAGGTCGGTCGGGCCGCGCTCGAGGCCGGCGTCGTGCTCACCGACCTGCGCTTCGGCGGCGCCGGGCTCGAGGACCTCTTCCTCGAGCTCACCTCCGACACCCAACGTGAAGGCCTCAACGAAGGAGCATCCGCATGAGCATGACCCTGGACGTCTCCGGGACAGCGCAGATCCCCTTCAGCCGCCTCGTCTCGGTCGAGCTGCGCAAGACCGCCGACACCCGTGCCGGCCGCTGGCTGCTCGGCGCGATCGTCGGCGTCACCGCGCTGTTCATGATCATCTTCTTCTTCGTCGCCGACGCCAACGAGCGCATCTTCGGCAACTTCATCGGCATCGCCTCCACCCCGCAGGGATTCCTGCTGCCGGTGCTCGGGATCTTGCTGGTGACCAGCGAGTGGAGTCAACGCACCGCGATGGTCACCTTCGCGCTGGCCCCCTCGCGCACCAAGGTCATCGCGGCCAAGACCAGCGCAGCGCTGATCCTGGGCGTCGCAGCGTTCGCCGCGGCGATCGTCACCGCCTCGCTCGCCACCCTGCTCGGCGGTGCCAGCGGCGGCTTCGAGGGGTTGTCGGCCACGGTGGTCCTGCTCTTCCTGGCCATGCAGCTCCTGACGGTCCTGCAGGGGCTCGCCTACGGCCTGATCCTGCTCAACACCCCCGCAGCGATCGTGACGTTCTTCGTGCTGCCCATCGCCTCCGGGATCATCTTCCTCCTCGTGCCGTTCCTGCGAGACATCGCACCGTGGCTCGACCTCGGGACGGCGCAGCAGCCGTTGTTCGACTCCTTCGGGGGTGACAGCGCCCTGACCGGCGAGGAGTACGCCCAGCTCGCGACCACGTCGCTCATCTGGATCGTCGTTCCGTTCATGGCCGGGTGGGCACGCGTGATGCGCGCCGAGGTCAAGTAGCCCGTTCTCGTCGTGCGTCCGACCCCCACTAGGGTCGGACGCATGACGTCTCTTGAGCGCACCCCCCGTGAGGACGGCCGATCCGATGACGAGCTGCGGTCCGTCACGATCACCCGCAACTGGCTCGACCACGCCGCTGGGTCGGTGCTGATCGAGTTCGGCAAGACCAAGGTGCTGTGTGCCGCGTCGGCCTCGACCGGGGTCCCGCGCTGGCGCAAGGGATCGGGCCTGGGCTGGGTGACGGCTGAGTACGCCATGCTCCCGGCATCGACCAACACCCGCTCCGACCGCGAGTCGGTCAAGGGCCGGATCGGCGGCCGCACGCACGAGATCAGTCGGTTGATCGGGCGCTCGCTGCGCGCCGTCATCGACTACGGGGCGCTCGGGGAGAACACGATCCAGCTCGACTGCGACGTCCTGCAGGCCGACGGCGGCACCCGCACCGCCGCGATCACCGGCGCCTACATCGCGCTGGCCGACGCCTGTGCGCACCTCGGCAAGCCGCAGGCGCTCACGGGGTCGGTGGCCGCGATCAGCGTGGGCATCATCGATGGCGTCCCGCGCCTCGACCTGCCCTACGTGGAGGACGTGCGCGCCGAGACCGACATGAACGTCGTGATGACCGGGGACGGCAAGTTCGTCGAGGTCCAGGGCACCGCCGAGGGCGTTGCCTTCGACCGGACCGAGCTCGACGCCCTGCTGGCGCTGGCCGAGACGGGCTGTGCTGACCTGACCCGGATGCAGCTCGAGGCCCTGGGCGCGTGACCCGCGTCTTCCTGGCCTCGCGCAACGTCAAGAAGCTCGCCGAGATGGACCGGATCCTGCGCGAGCAGGTGCCCGACATCGAGGTGGTCGGCCTCGACGACGTTCCGGCGTACGACGAGCCGGTCGAGGACGCACCGACCTTCATCGGCAACGCCCTGCTCAAGGCGCGAGCCGGCGCGGAGGTCACGGGTCTGCCGACGCTGGCCGACGACAGCGGGCTGTGCGTCGACGCGCTCAACGGGATGCCGGGCGTGCTGTCGGCACGATGGGCCGGGCCGCCCAAGGACGATGGCCGCAACAACACCCTGCTGCTCTCGCAGCTCGCCGATGTGCCGGAGGAGCGCCGCAGCGGTCACTTCGTGTGCGCCGTCGCGTTCTGCGACCCGGAGGGTCACGAGGTCGTGGTCGAGGGGCGCATGGACGGCACGGTGCTGCGCGAGGAGCGTGGTGCCGGCGGCTTCGGCTACGACGTGCTGTTCGTCGCCGACGACCTTCCCGGCCTCACCACGGCCGAGCTCACCGGTGAGGACAAGGACGCGATCTCCCACCGGGGCAAGGCCCTGCGCGAGATCGCTCCTCAGGTCGCGGCGCTGCTCGGCTCGCGCTGACCGACGCGCTTGCTGATCAGCACGCCCCACCCTGCGGCCATGAAGAACATCAGGAGCGAGTAGACCGCCGCAGGGACCGCGATCTCGTTGACCTCCAGGATGTTCTCGGCGACGAAGATCGCCAGGGTCCCGTTGTGCACGCCGATCTCGAACGACGAGGCGATGGCCTGGCCCTCGCGCATCCCGAACGCGCGTGGGACGACGTAGCCGACGACGAGGCTGATCGCGCAGAACAGGGCGGCGACGAGGCCCACGTCGGCGAGGTAGTCACCGACCCGGTCCTTCTCGCCCAGCAGGATGCCGAGCACCAGGATCGCGAGGATGACCGCCGAGGCGATCCGCACCGGCTTGTCCATGGCCGAGGCGAAGGAGGCCCTCGTGGCCCGCACCAGCATGCCGATGCCGACCGGGACGAGGATCAGTACGAAGACCTTGAGGATCTCGCCGAGCGGCATCGAGACCGTGTCGGACTTGTCGAAGTAGGCGATGGCCAGGTTGGTGATCAGCGGCAACGTCGCGATCGCGATGATCGAGTTGATCGCGGTCAGCGTGATGTTGAGCGCCACGTCGCCCCGGAAGAGGTGGCTGAAGAGGTTGGCGGTCGTGCCACCGGGTGACGCGGCCAGCAACAGCATGCCGATGCCCAGCAGGGGAGGCAGGTCGAAGAGGACGACCAGTCCGAAGCAGACCACCGGCAGGAGGATCAGCTGGCAGGCCAGGGCCACGACGACCGCCTTCGGCTGGGTGCCCACCCTCCGGAAGTCGGCGAGGGTCAGGTCCAGCCCGAGGCCGAACATGATGATGGCGAGCGCGATGGGCAGCCCGATCTCGGTCAGCGCGGAGTCCATGGCCGGACCCTAGTCGAGGGTGACCTCCGTCCTAGGGAAGACGCTCGCGATAGATTCGCGCGATGGCCCGACACTTCCTCGTCCGCAGGACCTTCGCGCGCGTCGTCCTCCGCCTCGCTCGCTGGCACACGACCGGCGAGGTCCCGCTCAAGGGCATCCTCGTGGGGGCGCCGCACACCTCCAACTGGGACTGGGTCCTGACGATGCTGCTCGCCTGGGACAGCAAGGTGCAGATCCGGCTGCTGGTCAAGGAGTCGTTCTTCAAGGGTCCGGTGGGCATCCTCATGCGGGCCACGGGCGCGGTCCCGCTCGACCGGGCCAACCCGGGCGGGACGATCCGGGCGCTCCTGGCAGACGCCGAGACCGACGAGACCTTCCTGCTCGGCCTCGCGGCCGAGGGCACCCGCGGCAAGGCGGACTACTGGAAGTCCGGCTTCTACCGGATCTCCCAGCAGACCGGCCTGCCGATCACGCTGGCCTTCATCGACGGTCCGTCCAGGACGGTCGGGTGGGGTCCGACGTTCGCCGTCACCGGCGACATCGGTGCCGACATGGACCGGGTGCGGGCGTTCTACGTCGACAAGGGGGGGATCCGTCCCGAGAACGCCACGGTGCCCCGGCTGCGTGAGGAGGGGCCGGTCGAACCGGCCTGACCTACTGCCAGGTCCAGCTCTCGACGATGTCGGCGTAGGTGTCCTGCGCCTTCTGGTCGCCCTCCTGGGTGGACAGGATGATCGAGTAGAGATCACCGTCGTGGATCGTCAGGTAGCCGAACTGCTCGATCGCGACGCCGTTCTCGTTGACGCGCGAGATCTTCACCGACACGGCCTTCTCGCCGTCGATCGTGGTGTTGCCGTTGTCGACCGGGGTGGCGCCGGTGGCGCCGACCATGTTGTTCTCCCAGGTCGGCCGGATGACCTCAGGATCGGTCTCGCCACCGGCGAACCCGGTCTCGATGATCAAGTTGGCGCGGGCACCCTCGAAGTTCTGGCCCCACGCGATCGCCTTGTCGGTCGCACCCGACTCGCCGCCGGAGAGGATCTCGTCGGTGATGTCGGTCCAGGCCTCGGGCAGGGAGAAGGCATAGCCGCTGCCCACGAGCGGGTTGGGTGGTAGTGGCGGTACGGGGGCGGGGCTGGAGGACTCCGTGGGCCCGGTCGGTGCGCTGGGGCTGCTGGGCGGGTCCGAGGAGGTCGAGGTCGTCGGGTCGCTCGCCGTCTTGACGGTGTCGTCGCCACCGCCGGCCAGGACCGCGACCAGTCCGCCGATCACGGCCAGGAGGACCACCGAGGCGACGGCCAGCAGGATCCAGGGCGTCCTGCTCTTCGCTGAAGGTGGCGGACCGACCGGCCCCGAGGGGTAGGCGGGCGGATAGGTCTGCGGGTACGACGGCGGGGACGACGGCGGGGACATCGGCGGGGGCGACGTGGGCGGGGGGCCGCTCGGCGACTGGACCGGCCAGACACCTGCGGTCGGTGGCGCCGGCGCGAAGCCCGGCGGACGCTGCTGGGTGATCGTGCGGTCGAAGCGGCGCACGTCGGTGGCGCTGACCTTGCCGACCGCGAAGCCGAGCACGGCGCAGGCCCAGCGCGCGGCCGTGACGTCGGAGGTGCCTCGGTCGCGGGCGAGCATGTCGCCGGCGGCCTCGACGGCCCGGCCGGGCTCGGCCCCGCTGTCGATGGTGCTCTGCATCATCCGGAACGCGCCCAGGCGCACGGCATCGACGAGCAGGTTGATGTCCCCGGTGGACGCGGCGGTCTCGTCGAGGTAGTCGTCCAGGGCTGCTCGCAGCAGGTCGGCGTCGTCGAAGACTCCGCGTCCCGAGGTGAGGCCGAGCTCGTAGAGGTTCTCGTGCAGCTCCATGGTGCCTTCCAGGAATTCATTCACATCGTGCCGAAGGGGGGACTCGAACCCCCATGCCCGAAGGCACAGGTACCTAAAACCTGCGTGTCTGCCAATTCCACCACTCCGGCGAGCGGGGCTCAGTCTAGGCCGAGGTCCCGTCGCAGCTTGGCCACGTGTCCGGTGGCCTTCACGTTGTACTGCGCGAGCTCGATCGCGCCGCCCTCGGCGACGACGAACGTCGAGCGGATCACGCCCTCGACGACCTTGCCGTAGAGCTTCTTCTCCCCGAACGCGCCGTAGCTCTTCATGACCGCCTTGTCGGGATCGGAGAGCAGCGTGATGGCCAAGGCGTCCCTCTCGCGGAATTTCGCGAGCTTCTCGGGCTTGTCGGGAGAGATGCCGAGCACCTCGTAGCCGGCGGCCTGGAGGGAGTCGAGCGACTCGGTGAAGTCGCAGGCCTGCTTGGTGCAACCGGGAGTCATGGCTGCGGGATAGAAGTAGACGATCACGCGGCGATCGCGCAGGCCCGAGAGGGTGACCTCGGCGCCCGTGTCGTCGGTGAGGGTGAAGTCGGGGGCGGGGTCGCCGGGGGCGAGGCGGTCGGACACGACGTGCTCCTTGTTGCGAGTTATGTGCAATAACGTACGGTGGGCTTGTCCGCCAACCTACCGAGTCCGGAGTTGTGCCATGCATGTGCCCGACGGCTTCCTGGATGCACCCACGTCCATCGCGACCGGTGTCGTCGCCGCCGGTGGAGTGGCCTTCGCCCTGCGCAAGGCGCGCACCGAGCTCGACGACCGCACGGCGCCCATGGCGGGCCTCGTCGCGGCCTTCATCTTCGCCGGCCAGATGATCAACTTCCCCGTGGGAGCCGGCACCAGCGGCCACCTGCTCGGCGGCGCGCTCGCCGCCGTGCTCGTCGGACCGTGGACCGGGGCGCTGTGCATCAGCGTGGTGCTGTTGGTCCAGGCCCTCTTCATGGCCGACGGCGGGATCACCGCGCTCGGCACCAACATCGTCCTGATGGGCCTGGTCGGCTGCTTCTCCGGCTACCTCGTCTTCCGTCTCGTGGCGGCCGCCCTGCCCAAGCGGCTCACGTCCATCGCACCGGCTGCCGCGGTCGGTGCGCTGCTGTCGGTCCCCATCGCGGCCACCGTCTTCACGCTGCTCTTCGCCGTCGGCGGCACCGCCCCGGTGAACACCGGTGACGTGCTGGTCGCGATGCTCGGCTGGCACGTCGTCATCGGTATCGGCGAGGCGGTCGTGACCGGACTGGTCGTCGCCTCCGTCGTCGCCGTGCGACCCGACCTGGTCCACGGGGCCCGGACACTGGTCCCTGCCGCCGAGCTCGAGATCCGTACCGCCCGCCCCACGACCCGCCCCACGACCAGCCCCACGACCAGCCCCACCTCGACCGGGGGTGCCGCGTGAGGACCCGCACGCTCGTCATCACCGGTCTCCTGGTCGCCTTCCTGATCGCAGGAGTCGGCAGCTTCTACGCCAGCAGCCACCCCGACGGACTCGAGTACGTCGCCGGCAAGACCGGCTTCCTGGACTCCGCTGAGGACTCGCCGGCCTCTGACAGCCCCTTCGCCAACTACGAGACCGCCGGCGTGGACGACGAGCGACTCGGCGGCGGACTGGCCGGCGTGGTGGGCGTGCTCGTCACGCTGCTGCTCGCAGGCGGTCTGGCCTTCGCCGTACGACGCCGCACGCCGGCCGAAGCCGAGCGCTGACGTGGGCGCCGGTCACGGCCACCGGCTGCACTTCCACGGTCACAGCCCGGTCCACCGGGCGCCGGCACACCTGAAGCTCCTGCTGCTCGTGGGCTTCATGCTCACCGTCGTGGCGACGCCGCGCGACTGGTTCTGGGTGTTCGGGGTCTACGTCCTCGTGGTGGTCGCGGTCATCACGGCGGCGCGCGTGCCCCTGTTCTACGTCGTGCGACGGATGGTCATCGAGGTGCCCTTCCTGGTCTTCGCGGTGCTGATCCCCTTCATCGCCACAGGTCCGCAGGTCGAGGTGCTGGGGGTGAGCGTCTCCGAGCCCGGGTTGCTCGCCGCCTGGGGCCTGGCGGTCAAGGGGTCGCTGGGTGTCATGGCGTCGCTGACCCTGGCCGCGACCACCGAGCCGGCCGACGTGCTGGTCGGCCTGCGGCGCCTGCACATGCCCGACCTGATCGTGCAGATCATGGGCTTCATGATCCGCTACCTCGACGTCGTGACCTCCGACCTGGGACGGATGATGGTCTCCATGCGATCACGAGGCATGGACCCGAGGTCCCCGCGCAGCTGGCCGACGCTGGCGCGCACGCTGGGCTCGTTGTTCATCCGCTCCTACGAGCGCGGGGAGCGGGTCCACCTCGCGATGCTCTCGCGGGGCTACACCGGCGAGCTGCCCAGATGAGCGTCCCCGTCCTCGACGTCAACGGCCTGGCCTACGCCTACCCCGACGGACACCAGGCCCTCTTCGGCGTCGACCTCCACGTCCACCAGGGCGAGCGCGTCGCGCTGCTCGGCCCCAACGGCGCCGGCAAGACCACGCTCGTGCTGCACCTCAACGGCATCCTCACCGCGGGGGCCGGGTCGGTCTCGGTCAGCGGCCTGCCGGTCGTCAAGGAGAACCTGCAGGAGATCCGTCGACGCGTCGGCGTGGTCTTCCAGGACCCAGACGACCAGCTGTTCATGGGCTCGGTGCGCGCCGACGTCGCCTTCGGGCCCGCCAACCTCGGTCTCAAGGGCGCAGCGCTCGAGCAGCGGGTCATGTCGGCCCTCGACCTGGTCGGGATGGCCGACTTCGCCGGGCGCCCGCCGCACCACCTCTCCTTCGGCCAGCGGCGTCGGGTCGCGGTCGCCACCGTGCTGGCGATGGAGCCGGAGATCCTGGTGCTCGACGAGCCGTCCTCCAACCTCGACCCCGCCTCGCGGCGCGAGCTCGCCGACATCATCCGCTCGCTCGACGTGACGGTCCTGATGGTCACCCACGACCTGCCCTACGCCCTCGAGCTGTGTCCCCGAGCGGTCGTGCTCAGCGACGGACACGTGGTGGCCGACGACACGACGTACGACGTGCTGACCGACGACGCGCTCATGCGCGCCCACCGTCTGGAGCTCCCTTTCGGCTTCGACCCACGTGGCATTGATAGCCTTCCGCAGTGAGCAATGAGCTGTCTGACCTCGAGGCCGAGATCGAAGCAACCCGTGAGCGGTTGGCGGTCACCATCGACCAGCTCCTCTACCGCTCGAGCCCGAAGACGATCGTGGGCCGCGAGGTCGCCCAGATCAAGGCGCACTTCGTGGATGCCGACGGCGCGCCGCGCACGGACAACATCCTCAAGACCATCGGCGGTGTCGTCGGGGTCATCGCGCTCTTCGTCGTGATCCGCAAGGTCGTCAACTGACGCTGCAGGAGCCGGCCGTGAGCGACAAGCGTCCCATCAAGATGCTGCACGACCGGGTTCTCTGCGAGATCGACAAGGAGGCCGGCGAGCGTCGTTCCTCCGGCGGGATCGTCATCCCCGCGACCGCAGCCATGGGTGGACGACGCCTGGCCTGGTCGAAGGTCGTCGCCGTCGGCCCGCAGGCCCGCGCCGTCGAGATCGGCGATCGGGTCCTCTTCGACCCCGAGGACAAGGCCGAGGTCGAGGTCCACGGCGAGGTCTACGTCGTCATGCGTGAGCGCGACGTGCACGCTGTGGCCGCCGACCGGCTCGGTGACGAGCCGACCGGGCTCTACCTCTAGCCACCGCTGGGCAGCGCTGGCCACTGCGGCGCCGGCGTGCGGGCGGGTGAGCGGTGGGTCCTGGGTGGTGTGGGTGGTCCGGGATCGCCCATAGGTCACCGCCCACCCGGTCATCACGCCTGCAACAGGTTCCAGTTCGTGGGTTAACGACCCGTAACCCGCGTCACACCTGCGGCGTTGAGCGGTCATGTTCCGACACCGCGTCACCGTCCTGGTCGCTGCCCTCACGCTG
>Ga0136639_10000250_pt1 | contig 17028 bp, 17 predicted proteins | sample AntDrymUQ8592106_2_FD_113739 | JGI IMG/M metagenome (GOLD analysis project Ga0136639, IMG submission 113739) | Polar desert sand microbial communities from Dry Valleys, Antarctica - metaG UQ859 (21.06) | ecosystem: Environmental > Terrestrial > Soil > Desert | place: Antarctica: Dry Valley...
TATTTGTTACAACTAACGCCTCAATAACCGACAACCGATAACTGACAACCGATAACTGACAACCGATAACTGACAACCGACATCTGACAACCGATAACCGTCAACCGACAACCCACAACCGACAACCGCCAACATTGACCTCTCAATTAATATTTACAACTAAGCTGCACAAATTCACATGCTAATAGCCGGCGCTGGAGGACATGCCATCGAGATTTTAGATATCCTTCTTGAAAATGGAGAAATCGGGAATCTTTACTTCTTTGACAATCAAAGTGGAAAGAAGGTTTTCCAAAATCGATTTCCAGTAGTGAATTCTTTTGAAGCCGCGAAAGCTCACTTTGAAAAAGACCCCCGATTTATGCTTGGAGTCGGAAATCCCGAAGCCCGTAAAATTCTATATACCGAATTCCAGCAGGCAAGAGGAGTTCTCAACGCTATTCGGGGCTCAAATGCCAAGATCAGTCAAAGCGCTCAGGTTTCCGAAGCAGATATCTTTAACTTCTGCCATATCGGAGGCGAGGCAAGAATCGGAAAAGGGTGCCTAATCAATACCGGGGCTCAGATTCATCATGAGGTCCAGATCGGAGAGTTTTCGGTGGTCAACCCTGGAGCCATCCTTTTAGGAGCTTGCCAGATCGGCAACTTCTGCTCTATCGGAGCTCATGCCACCATTCTTCCTGGAATCCGAATTGGTAACCGAGTCACCATAGGTGCAGGAGCTGTGATTATTCGGGATGTAGAGGATGGGATTACTGTGGTAGGAGTACCGGGGAGAATCATTTAATTTATGCTTTATAGCTCCATTGAATCTATTATATTCGTAACATTAGTGATTTTGCAATGAAAAATAAATTAAATAAAATATTTTCTTATTTTGGGTATAAAATTGTGTCAAATAGCAATAACAATTTTCTACAAAACAATCCCTTTAAGGTAAAAAAAGGTTGTTGTATGGAGTCAATAATCCTGTGATTATGGATATTGGGGCATATATTGGGGATGTTACACAACAGTATAGAGAAATTTTCACTAATTCTTTTATTTATAGTTTTGAGCCATTTAAAGATTCATATTCTAAACTTCATGAGAGATTTAGAACTGATAAAAAAATAGAGACAATAAATTCTGCTATAAGTGAAGAAAGCGGTTTTTTAGATTTTAACGTTAATGAAAATTTTAGGACAAATTCATTGCTGGAGTTAGATTTAGCTGCGGATAAAAATTGGCCTTCTTGTGGTTTGAAGCATGATAAAAAAGAAGTGGTTAATTCATATTCACTTGATGATTTTCTGAAATTTAAAAATATTGACAATATAGATCTGTTAAAAATAGATGCTCAAGGATATGAGTTTTATATATTAAAAGGAGCTTATAAATCGCTTGTTAGTTCGAAAATAAAAATAATTTATCTTGAAGTAATCTTAAAACCTACTTACAAAGATCAAGCTAAGTTCGATGAAATACTTAAATATTTATATTCTTTAAATTATTCTCTTTTCGATTTATATAATAAAGTATATTTTAATGATGGAAGTTTGCGCCAAATGGATGTGATATTTGTAGAAAATAACTTCTTACAAAAATTATGAAAAAAATTATTTCCTTATTTAGAAATCAAGATTTCAATAAATCTTATTCTCAGTGTGGTGAAGATATTATTATTGAATTTATTTTTAAGAATCTATTGAAAATTCGGAATCCAACTTTTATGGATATTGGCGCAAATCATCCCAAAAAATTCAATAATACTTACATATTTTATAGGAGCGGAAGTCGAGGTATAAATATTGATCCAAATATAGATTCAATAAAATTATTTAAAAAATATAGAAGTAAAGACATTAACCTAAATTTAGGTATTGGGAAGGAAAAAACAGTCAAAACATTATATATTTTTGAAAATTCAATGCTCAATACATTTGATGAAAATACAGCAAAAATTCAAGGTGGTATTATTTCAAAAAAGGAGATTGTGATTTGCCATATTTCAGAAATAGTTAATAAGTACTTTAATTTTAATTTTCCAGACTTCTTAACTTTAGATGCTGAAGGTATGGATTTGGAAATTTTACAATCAATAAACTTCAATAATAGTAATTTTAATATTCCTAAATTAATATGTGTTGAAACAATTCAAAAAACAGGTAATTCTACATGGGTAAAAGATTTTGAACTAATTGACTTCGTAAAGCAGATGGGTTATATTCACCATTCCGATACGTTTATAAATTCTATATTTATTCATCCACATTTTTTAAAAGTAAAAATAGATTGATAATTGTTAAGTTAAAGGGAGGTTTAGGGAATCAAATTTTTCAATATGCAATGGGATTAAATTTATCTATTGAAAAAGGTAGTAGATTTGTTTTAGACTTATCAAAATTTGATACTGATGTAAGATCCTTTAAACTAGGCTACTTTGATTTAGATTGTACTATCATAACTTCCTTTAAAGTAAAGATACTAGGATCTAAACCTGTTAAGTTAATTGCGGATCTATTTAACTGGAATATTTATCATGTTACAATTAAAGATCCTGTTTGGAGTTTAATCAACTTTTCTAATTTTGAATTTGAAAATTTAATTTTGGACGGTTATTGGTCCTATAATATTTATTTTCAAAATACTCGAAAGTTCCTATCCAATAGATTAAGGTTGAAATCTACATTCTTTAATTCTGAATACAATAAATTGCGTAAGGAAATTGAGTCCGTTAATTCAGTCGCTATTCATATTAGAAGAGGTGATTATATTGAAGATCAAAAAAATAGTGATTTTTTTGGCATTATTCCAATCGATTATTATTCTAATTCAGCAAATATAATTAAAGAGCGTATAGAGAATCCATTATTTTTTATATTTTCAGATGATCCTCATTGGATTGAAAATATTTTTCCTAAATGTGAAAATCAAATTATTGTAAGTAGTTTCATATTGATAGAAGATATCCATGAATTTGATTTAATGAGGAGATGTAAACATCATATAATAGCTAACAGTACTTTTAGCTGGTGGGCTGCGTATTTGAATGATCACGAAAATGGAGTTGTTATCATGCCAAAATTATGGTACAAATCTGGATTTGCTCAAAATGTTTATAATTCTAAAGAATTTTTAAATATAGATGGAGCAATTAGAGTTTAGAAAAATTATTTAATATAGTATTTATTGCCAATAATTTTATTCTTAAATATTTTCAATTAATTGAGTCATTAGATATATTTAAATTTTTAAGAATTTTTAAAAAATATCTCAATTAAAAATTCATGAAACCTCTAGTGTCAATATGCATGATTACATACAATCATGAGAAATTTATAGCAGAAGCAATTGAAGGAGTTTTGATGCAGGAGGTTGATTTTGAAGTTGAGTTAATTATAGCTGATGATTGTTCTACTGATAATACTGGCCTAATTGTTCAAGGCTATGTTGATAATCACCCAAAAGGGAATTGGATTAATTATGTCAGGCATTCCGAAAATAAAGGCATGATGGGGAATTTTATTTGGGCACTCAATCAATGTAAAGGTGAATTTATAGCATTGTGTGAAGGAGATGATTATTGGTTAAAATCTAATAAATTATTAACACAAATATCAGTTTTAAAATCAAAACCTGATTTTTCTTTCTCTTTTCATGACTGTTATGTAATTGATCAAAATGAAAAATCGTTAGAAAACAACTATTTACCTAATTCTTCGAAAAAAAACTTGAATTTTGTAGATTTAATAATGAACAAACTTGTCCCAACATGTTCTGTTGTTTTTCGAAAAGAATCTCTGCCGAATCCACTGCCGTGTGAATTTTCCTATACAATTAATGGGGATTCATTTTTGTTTTTTTTGCTTTCATTTGATAATCCTGGTTTCTATCATAAAGACTATTTAGCAGCTAATTATAGAAAACATATTGGCGGGGTATGGAGCGGATTAATTAGAAAAGATAAACACACCAAATTATTGAATACTTTTTTTTTAATTAATAAAATAAATAAACCTAATGCTTTTAATAAGTACGTTTGGAAGAAAATTTCATATTTGAGCTATGAGCTAGGGAAAGATTACTTAAAAGATAATAAGAAGTTGTCAAAGTATTTTTTCTTCCAATCAATAGTATATTCTTTAAAATCCTTTCAAATTAAAATAACTTTATTCTCAATTATTAAACTTTTGAAATTACTTTGATTAGTGTTATTATTCCCGTATTCAATGCAGAATCTTTTTTAGAAGAATCTGTCAATTCTGTCTTAGTTCATTCTTGTGTTAAGGAATTAATCTTGGTTGAAGATGGTTCCTCTGACTCTTCTTTAGCAATTTGCCAATGGTTTCAATCTATTGATCCTCGAATTAGAATTTTAACTCACGAAGGGGGTAGGAATAGAGGGGCAGCTGAAAGTCGCAATTTAGGTATTAGGAAAGTCAGATTTCCGTACGTAGCCTTCTTGGATAGTGATGATCGTTATTTTGACAATCGATTTAGTATTGCAATTGACATGATGGAAAATAATCTTAGTCTAGATGGCTGCTACGGGAAAGTTGTAATTTGTCATGAAAATGAGAATAGAAATAAACTCATGGGGCCTCCTGTTAACTTAGTGTCTGATCGACTTTTTACTTTTCTTTTGAATGGTGGTTATTTCCATACTAATTCTATTACTGTAAGAACATCGTTTCTTAAAAAAATCGGATTTTTTGACCCTAGGTGCTGGCCGCATGAAGATGTTGAACTTTGGATGAGAATGGCTTTTGAAGGTCGATTGGTTTCTGTGCCTATTGAAACTCCACTCGCCATTTACCGAATCCATGGTGAAAATCTTAGTAAGGTAGCTAACTGGAAATCAAAATGGATTCTTTGGAGTACTGTATTTTGCAAATATTTCTTTAAGGAAATTACTTGGTGTAATAGGTTCTATATTATAAAACAATTGATCAAAGTAGGGAAATGGGATTTTAACACCTTTTATAAGAAATGTCGAAGTCGGATATTCAAGTCCAAAATCTTTCCAAATGCTATCGACTAGGTTTGGAGGAAAAGCATGCTGAATCGCTAGTTGGTAAAATTGTCAATCTTATCCAATCACCTTAGACCAATTGGAACCGGCTGAGAGCATGGATTAGATTCAAATGGAGACTTTTTAGATTAAATTTATGATTTTATTATATATGTTTTATTTCTATAGTATTGAAAAAAATAGTATTAGATATTGATTATTCTCATAATCAACAATTATCAAGTTTTTATGTTGGATTAGAGTTATTGAGAAGGAAAGGATTCATAGATCTTAGCTATTCTTTCTCTGGTTCTAAATCAGCTTTTTTGTTTGGCAGCGTGGGCGAAAAGACATTTTGTATAGATTGTCTGGATGGGAATAATTGGATTGTAGGTGACAGACAGATTAATTTAGAATATTTTCGAAATGAGCTGAATACAGACTTTATTTTAAAGCGGAGCTATTCTTCTGAGCTCATTCCATTTAAGCCGAACTCGAAAGTCTTTCCCTTTGGGTTTAATTACCCTATGGGATTGGCGTATCGATCTCACTTTAGTCATTTTGGTCAATTTTTAACTAATCCATATTGGACACTTCGATATTTTAGAATGCTTTCGGGCTATTTCGATTATCGGACTTTTGAGGCTGAACCTGCTTTGCCCAATACTCCCAAAATTCTTTTTCAGGTACGTTTATGGGATCCATCGGATGCGAAAGATCCTGTCAATCGGGAGCATCGAGTGCGTATCAATCAATTTCGAATTGATTGTCTTTATGCCCTCAAGCAAAACTTTCCAAAACTTTTGATTGGAGGGGTTTCTGATTCTGCGATTGCACGAAAGTTATGTCCTGAATTGATTCTCCCTTCCGAGCAAGTCAATCGAAACGCTTATTTCTCTCTAGTCCGTGAGAGTGCGATTGGTATAGCGACCACCGGTCTCCATGAATCAATTGGCTGGAAGATGGGGGAATATATAGCTGCCTCAAGGGCAATTGTCTCTGAAGAACTGAATTACCAAGTTCCAGGTGAATTTGAATCCGGTAAAAATTATTTATGTTTTCTAAATACTGATCAATTGCTATCACATGTGGATAGTTTAGTATCTAATCCTGTTGAAATTTTGAAAATGATGAAAGAGAATTACATGTATTACTATCACTATTTGCGTCCTGATCAATTAGTCTGGAATGCTTTAAAACAGATTCAGTGAAAACAGTTATTCTTGTTTCAGAACTTTCCAAACGTTACCGACTAGGCTTAAAGGAAAAACAAGCTGAAACTTTAGCTGGTCAAATTGGAAATATTATTAAATCTCCTTGGACGAACCTAAAGCGGCTAAGAGAAATGAATCGTTTTGGATTGGAGGATGATTCCGTCTTCTGGGCGTTGAAGGATATTAACTTTGAAGTGAAAGAAGGAGAGGTACTGGGGATTATTGGAAAGAATGGAGCTGGGAAATCCACCTTGCTCAAAATCCTTTCCCAGATCACTGATCCTACTTCAGGAAAAATAGAGATCCATGGACGAGTTGCTTCGCTATTGGAAGTTGGAACTGGGTTCCACCCGGAATTATCAGGAAGAGATAATATCTACATGAATGGGACCATCCTTGGGATGACCCGGAAGGAAATCGATAAAAAGCTGGACGAGATAATTGATTTCTCTGGCGTAGAAAAGTTTATCGATACTCCGGTGAAATTTTATTCTTCCGGGATGAAGGTACGACTGGGGTTTTCAGTAGCAGCACATTTAGAGCCTGAGATTTTGATTATCGATGAGGTTTTGGCAGTTGGAGATTTTGAGTTTCAGGCCAAGTGTTTAGGGAAAATGGAGGATGTTAGTAAGAACCAAGGTAGGACCGTGATTTTTGTTAGCCATAATTTAGAGGCAATAAAAAATATTTGTCCGAGATCTATTTTGCTAAAAAATGGGATTTTGGATTACGATGCTAATTCAATTGACACCATAAAGCATTACTTGGAAGTCGATAGAATCATCCAAATTGCCAAAATAGATCTCTCAAATCATTCAGAAAAGAAGTTTCTAAATATCGGTTTAATGCATGCCGAAATACACGTTGATGGAATCATTAAAAATGAGATTTATGCAGGCCAAGAATTAAGTGTCCTACTTAATTACCAAGTGGAAAAAGAACATTTGGGCACACCAATTGATATAGGGCTCGGAATTTTTGATTCTGATGGAAAAGGGTTACTTGCTTTTAATAATTCTAATTTTAAAAAGAAAATCTGTTTGTCCGAGATTAATGGGAAAATAAAGATTACCCTGGAAAATTTCCCATTTTATATTTCTCAACAACTTATGATTGCCTTTTATTTTGGCTATTTAGGTGATTATTATGAGGTTTTGTCAAATGCAGCAGTATTAAATGCTACACAAAATGATTTTTTAGGAACAGGTTATAGTTTAGACCCCAAACTGAATACAGTATTTATACCGGAAATTAAATTTGATCTGTGTTGAAATTGGTCAGGAGATTTGGGATAATACTTATTAACTCACTTCCTTTAAAGTTAAAATGGCTTATTCATTCCACTTCTTTTTTTAAAAAGAGACTATCATTTAATAATCAGAAAATTCGTAACCGCCTTTTTAATTCTAATGTTAAATTAATTATTGTAGGAGCGAATGATGGGCTAAGTTTTGATGATTTATTTCAATCCTTAGATCCCGCACTTGTTTCAGGTCTAGTTGTCGAGCCTTCGCCCAAATATTTTGAATTACTGAGGGGGAACTTGAAAAATTTCACAGGATTAAGGTTTTTCAATTGCGCCATAAATGTTGATAGTACCAAATTAAACTTGTACCAATTAAATGAAACAGGGTTAAGTAAATTGCCAAGCTGGGGGAAAGGAATAGGTTCATTGTCTGTTGATCATCTTATGAAATTTGATAGGATAGAATTAGATGATATTGAGATATTGGAAGTAGAAGGAATACATTTCATGCAATTGATACAGGATAATCCAACTTTTAGGGAAATTGATTATTTACAGATTGACACTGAGGGGTTTGATGCAGAGATAATAAAAATGATAGATTTTACTCAGTTTTATGTTCAAATTATAAAGTTTGAATGGGTGAATATCAACATTCGAGAGCAGGAAGATGTCTTAAAAATTTTTGAATCTAATGGGTATTTTTGTTTTAGAGATAAAAGTGATATGGTAGCTTTGAATAAGAGAGGAAATATCTTCTTCGAATGATTCCTAAAATCATCCATTATTGTTGGTTTGGAGGGAAAGAACTAGGGGATTTTGAGTTAACTTGCTTGGCAAGTTGGAAAGATTTAATGCCTGATTATCAAATAAAACTATGGGACGAATCCTCTCTTGATTTAGATAGATTCCCATTTGCTAAGGAAGCACTTAAATATGGGAAATACGCTTTTGTCTCGGATGTAGTAAGATTACATGCATTACATGAGGACGGGGGAATATATCTGGATACAGATGTTTTGGTTTTGAGATCCTTTGATGATCTGCTGGATCATTCTTTCTTTACAGGAGAGTATAAGGCAGGTGCTTTAAATGCCGCCGTTATTGGATCTGAGGCGGGACAGCCGATTCTTAAGAACCTTTTAGAGTACTATGAATCATTAGAGTTCAATCCAAAAAAGCCAAAAACTATTCCAGAAGTATTTGACAATTTTTTATTGAATGAGAGAATTAAGGATATTAAAATCTATCCTCCCGAATTTTTATATCCGCTACCATTGGATCAAAAGGAAAAAGATTATTCTATTTTTTTAACCGCAAACTCCTATTGTGTGCATCTATGGAATCACAGCTGGATTGATGAATTTATGCTTTTAAAGCAGTTTAGATTTCGCGAGAGTTTCGTACTGAATTTTCGGCATGTCATTATTTCTCCTGCTGTTTACTTTACGTATTCACACCAAACACGATATTTCAAAGAGTTCTATCTTAGAATAAAAATGTATTTACATCAACAGGTTTATGGTGAAAAAAAGGATTAGGGAAATTTTTTCTTTGATGGGTTTCAGGGGATTAGTAGCTTTTTCCTTTTATAAAATGTTGTATCCTACTCTTCAAAATTTCAAATCTACACTTCAACTCATAGAATGGTGTAGAAAGTCGAAACCTGTAGTCAAAAAAGAGGGTGGCTATTTGAGGCTTGAAGATCTGCCTTCGTTTCCACAAGCCAATTTTTATTTCAGACCTTTTAGTTCTGATTCATTAGTCGTTAAGCAACATTTCTTCTCGACCGAGTTAAAGCCGGTTGTTGAGTACTTTCAATCTATCTCCTATGTGCCTAGTCTAATGGTCGATGCAGGCGGAAATATAGGGGCTGCTGCCAGGTTTATTCAGTTGCATTTTCCCAAAATTAAGACGATTGTCATTGAGCCTTCGGAGGAGAATTGTAGGCTGATACTAATGAATTGTGAGGAAGTTGATTATAAACTTTTTCCAAATGCACTTTGGCATCAATCGGAAAAGCTTTCGCTGGATATGACCAAAGAAGCTTGGGGGATCCGAGTTTCTTCTTTTTCAGGAAAAGGAAAATCTGTGGAAGCGATTACCTTGCAAACCATTTTGAATCAAGCTGGATGGGGAGTGCCTGACTTTCTTAAGATTGATATAGAAGGTGCAGAGGAGGAGATTTTTGAGAAGGACAGAGAATTAAAACAGATTTTAAATAAGGTTCGGTGTGTATCTATTGAGCCACATTCTGAAAAAGGAAGCCTTTTGATAAGAAATGTATTAAATGAATGTGGCTTTAAGATAGCCCATCACGGTGAGTTGATTTATGGATTCAGGTATAGTTGAGCCTTTTTTTTCAATAATTTGTCCCTGCTATAATCAAGGACATTTTTTAAGGGAGGCAGTTCAATCTGTTTTGAATCAAGATTTTCTTGATTGGGAGTTGATTATCATCGATGATGGCAGTACGGATTCTACTTTCGAAGTCGCCAATCTTTACGCTCAAAGCGATTCCAGAATTAAGCTGATCAGGCAGGAAAACAGGGGTCTTTCTGCTGCACGCAATGCAGGATTAGAATTGGCATCGGGGGAATGGGTTCACCTTTTGGATGCAGATGATATTGTTTTAAATAACTCTTATAAAGTTGTCCAAAAGGCAGTACAAAATTCTCAGGCAGATGTGCTGGTAGGTGGGTATTCATATTTTGATAAAACTGGATACATACATACTCATTTTTTTGTCGATGAATTTTTAGATACTCAGCGTATTTTGAGGGCAAACATAGCTCCACCGGTAGCTTTTTTTTTCCGAAAGGAGTTGATTGCAAATATTGGAAATTTTGATCCTGCGCTTAAAAGTTGTGAGGATTGGGATTTTTGGATTAGGGCTGTAAAGTTAGGGGCTAAGATTCAAACAATTTCGGAAGTGATTGTAGGGTATCGGTATGTTTCATTAAGTATGAGTAGGAATCCTATTATTATGTACCAGACTCTTTCCGAGGTAAGCCAAAGAGCATTTCAAAAAGATTCTAAATTACCAAAAACAGCCATATTAAATATTGATCTCAAAGTTGATCTTGCTTCGATTCAGAAACAGCATCTTATTAGATGCCTAGGAGTCATGATCCATCAGGGAAAATCCAAAGAAGCTGCTCGATGGTTTAAAGAAGAAAAAAAAAATTGGAGTTGGGAGATATCTTTAGAAGATTGGTTGGGATTAAGCTCTTCCCTTTCTTGGAGGTATTTGTTAGAGCATAATCAGATAAAGGAAGTTCTTGAAGAGGTAAAGATAGATCTTCATGTTTTTTTCACTGAATTAGGCTATTCTTCCCGTGAGACACATCACCTTATCTTCGATATTCTCCGTTCCCAAAGATATCGGATGAATCATTATCGATATGGGAAATGTCTTGGATCGACTATTAATCGTATCTTTAAATAAGATTTATTTTATAAAATGAATTATTTAGATAAAAGATTTAACTGAAATGTTTGGAAAATACTTAAAATTAAAAATTAAATTTTTCTTAAACAGATTTCGCTATTTCTATGGAATGTCAGAACAGCTTGAAATGTATCAAAATTTATCTTGGAGGCCTCCAGGGCATTTTTATAGTCCTGTTTTAAATGTAGAGGAGATACTGAAAAGAAAAGAAAAAATATTTAAGAATACTGAAATAGTATTACCGGGGATTGAATTAAATATCAAAGAACAACTGGAACTTTTGGATTTTTTTTCAAGATTAAAGGAAATTCCATTTACGCCAAAAGGAATAGAACAATTTAGATATTATTATGAAAATAAATATTTCACATATTCAGATGGATTCTTTCTAAAATCTTTTTTATTGTATTTTCGGCCTAAAAGGATTATTGAGGTTGGTTCTGGTTTTTCTTCTGCTTTGATGGTTGATCTAAATGAAAATGAATTTTCAAGGTCTATAGATATAACCCTTATCGAGCCATTTCCTGAAAATCGATTAAATAAACTAATTAGAGAATCAGACAAGGTTACAATTATTAAAGAGTTTGTTCAGGATTTGGATCTTAATATATTTAAGGAATTGGGAGAAAACGATATATTATTTATTGATTCTTCGCATGTATTCAAAACAGGCAGTGATTTAAATTTTTTATTTTTTGAAGTATTTCCAATTTTATCACGTGGAGTTATAGTTCACATCCATGATATTTTTTATCCTTTCGAATATCCGATTGAATGGGTTTTAGAAAAAAGAAGCTGGAATGAGATCTATTTTTTAAGGGCATTTTTAATACATAATCCAGAATTCAAAATATTGATTTTTAATTCTTTTTTAGGAAAGTTTTTTGAAAAGGAAATGTTGACCTCATCAAACTTATTAACCAAAGAATCAGGTTCTAGTTTATGGATTCAAAAAGTTTGATAAGTCTCAAATTCTATAGTAATGATCATCAATAGAATTTATTAAAGATTAGATTACAACTTTCATTTTTGAAATCAATCTTGTTTATAGCTTTTTCTGGTCCATATCCTCCTATAGATGGGAAGAAACAGAGGACCCTTGCTCTCCTGAATGCATTGGAAATTAATTATGTTGTCGATTTTTTGATTATTGGTCATCGAGTGGACTATGAGGAAGCCATTCTTCAAAATACAAGTGACACAATCAAATTTCATTTTCTGGATAATAAAGCTTCCTTTAAAACCAGTTGGCTTAAGAAATTGGGTTTTATCTTTATATATCCGTCTAGCTTGAAGAAAGATGTTATTGCCTTTTGCAAGAGAAAAGAATATGCTTTTGTCTTCTCAAGATACTTAAGCCCCTTGATTATGATCCCATCAGGAATCAAGCGGATCGCCGATATAGACGATGATTTCAATGAATTGTATACTTCTAGAATCAAGCAGGCTTCTTCTCGATATAAGAGATTGAGATTAAGGCAGATTCAATTGATCAATCAATCCACCTATAAGAAGTTACTCATGAAGTTGGATTTGGCAATAGTGGTAAAGAAAGAAAACCTTGCGATTCCACAGTTAATTATGGAAAATCTGCCTTTTCAAAGCCTGTTGAATAAGGATTACGAATTCCAAGCTTCTACCCGCACCACTTTACTTTTTGTCGGGAAATTGACTTATGAGCCCAATGCATTAGGGCTTAGCTGGTTTTTGAAGAAGGTTTTTCCAAGACTTCTAGCTGAAGTTCCTAACCTGACTCTTCAAGTTATTTCCAATGAACTTCCTAGAGATGAACAGTTACTTTCACTTTTGAATGGGACGAATATCAATGTGAATTATAAGGCCCCTAATCTTAATGAATTCTATGCTCGATCTAGCGTAGTGATAGCTCCGATATTTCAAGGTGCAGGATCTAATTTGAAGGTGGCGGAAGGAGTAATGCATGGGCGGCCCGTGATTAGTACGAATTTTGGCTCTAAGAGCTTTGATCGTGAGAGGAATTTAGGTTTTATATTAAATTCAGATTCCCCAGATGATATGGTATCAGCTATCTTACAGCTTTTGAGTCGCCCAACGGAATTAGCAATACTTCAAGAAAGGATTTTTACTTGGGCAGCAGGGAGTTACTCGCTTGAACACTGGAATAAAAAATTACTGAATGCCCTCTGATCTGAAATTCTTTTCGATTTCGGTAATAATTCCCACACTCGAAAGAGAGGTGCAACTCGAAAGATTGTTGAACTTATTAGCATTTCAAAAGACTTTGGGAATAGAAGTGGTTATTGTGGATGATTCTAAAACCAGATCTACTATTGAGTTTGAGAAATTTAATTTTGAGGTGAATTATTTCTTCAGAGGCAAGAAATTCGGTGTAAGCTCCGCAAGAAATAGGGGTGCTTCCGAAGCAAAAGGAGAATATCTGATTTTTTTAGATGATGACGATAGCTTTTCAAGTGACTGGCTGAAAGACTTTGTAAATTCTTTAAATAAAAATCCAGATTTGGTTTTTTGCAATATGATCCGGACAGAGCCCGATGGCAATCGATCCATTACCGAATGCTCGGGTGAAGAGGGAAAAAGTAATACTATTGTAATACCTGGTGCTTGGATGATTAGAAAGTCTATTTTTGAAAAAAATGGAGGGTTTGATGATCGTCTGCTTTATGCTGAGAATACAGAGTTTTTTATAAGATTTAATGAGTTGATCTTAAAGACAGTTTACATTCCAAAAGGTAATTTTCACTATTTTCCTTCGCCAAAAGGAGGTTCCAAAAACCTCCAGAATATGGTTGATTCACTTTTGATCATTTTGGATATGCATCAAGATACCCTATCCTCGCATGTCAAGTACCTCTACCATCAGATTATAGGAGTGAACTATATGAGGTTTCAAAATTTCTCAGGAGCAAGAAAACATCTCCTCAAGGCTACATCATACAAACCTTATAAACTAGGAACCCTAGCCCGTCTAGGCATTTCGCTTATACCACCCTTGGCAAAGAAATTATACCCTAAAGAAATGAAGCTTTGATCCGCCTCTTTGGTTTTGTCATTACCTACAACCGATCAGAGATTCTTAGTGATACAATTTCGCAAGTTTTTGCCCAAACTTTTCCCCCGGAAATTCTGTGGATTATTGATAATTCGGATAATCTTCAAACCGATCATTTGATCGCCAGTATGCAAAATCCTCGAATTAAATATCACAGAATGGGATATAATGCTGGTCCGGCAGGCGCTGCTACAGTAGGATTGGAATTGTGTAAGAGAGATGGGGCGGACTGGATATATTGGGGAGATGACAATGATCCACCTTTCAGACCCGATTGTTTTGAAAGACTGATTGCTATTCGCAATGAGAATCCATTTTGCGGAGTACTAGGAGCGGTGGGACATTTTTTTGACCGAAAAAAGGGTGTGATGAAACGGATTCAAAGCAGACTTTTAGAAAAAAAACCTTGGGTGGAAGTCGATTCGATTGCTGGAAACATGTGTATGCTTGTTTCTTCGGAGGTAGTCAAATCTGGAATTTTCCCGGATAAGGAGTTGTTTTTTGGATTTGAAGAACTTGACTTTTGTCTGAAGGTGTCTCGGAAAGGGTTTACTTTGATTGTTGATTGTGGCTTGTTTTTAGAGGCTAGGCAAAAGAGTAACCGATTAAATTATACCGAATCGACCTATCACAGAAAAGATAATCTTAATAGAGAATATTATAGTCTTAGGAATTTGCTCTTCATATCTGATAGCCTCACGCTAAATTCAATGAAAAAACAGCTAATAATTAAGTGGTTTGCAAAATCACTATATGGGTATCGCTATGGGCCTAGATATGGGTGGAAAAATATGAGCCTGATTTATCTTGCTTTTTTTCATTATTGGAAAGGAATAAAAGGAAAAACAATTTCCCTTGGGTAAGCTCAAGATTTTATTTTTGATTGACGGACTTCAGACTGGAGGGGCAGAAAAAAGCCTTTTAGAACTATGCAAACGGTTTCAGAGAATTATACCCGTTATCGTAGTATTATCTGATTCTTTGGAACTTAAGCCTGAATTTTTAAAAATTGGGATTCATGTCTTTGAATGTCTTCTTCCTCGCAATTATAGATTCGCTAGAAATGCCAAAGCTTTAATTCCACTGCTTGAGGAAATCAAACCTGATGTTATTCATTCCTTTTTATTCCATGCAGATATGACCCTAAGGTATTTGAACTTTGAGGGGCCAAAAATTACTGGATTAGTAAGTAATTCCTATTCTCACAGACGAGTAGATCAATTGCCATGGGAAATAGCGCTAAAGGTTAAAATCTTGAAAATTTGGGACAGATTGACGTCATCCAAAATAGATTTCTTCATAGCTAATTCACAAATAATCAAAGATGCATATGTTAAGGATTTATCGATTAAAAAGGAGAAGATTAAAGTAATCCATAGAGGGAGGGATATTTCAAAGTTTCAGAGAAAGTCTAAGCTATTTGAAAATGAGCGTCAACGTAATTTCATTTCAGTAGGTAGGCTTATTGAGTCAAAAGGCTATAGCGATTTGATAAGATCATTTTCCCTTTTAGAGCGAGAAAATAAGAAAGTTTCACTCACAATTTGTGGAGAAGGGCCTGGTAGGCTTCGTTTAGGAGATTTAATCAAAGAATTGGATTTGAGTACTAAAGTGAGACTTGTGGGGTTAGTTAATGACATCCCTAAGAAACTTCAGGATTCAGATTATTTTATTTTTCCAACCTATTATGAAGGCTTGCCAGGGAGCATTATTGAGGCTATGCTATCTGGTATTCCTATCATTTGTTCTGATATTCCTGAGAATAGGGAATGCATTAAGGATGGCATGGGGCTATTTCACAAGGTTGGAGATCAAACAGATTTATATTCAAAAATGAAAGAAGCTATTGTGCTGGATGACTGGGATATTCGAACTCAAAAAGCTTATGCTTATGCCGTGGAGCATTTTGAGATTGGAAAGATTGTGGAGCAATATGAAGAGACCTATCTCAAGCTCTTAAGTAAATGAAAATCATTCAACTTATACAAAAGCCTCAGCGAAGAGGAGCAGAGATCTTTGCTGCACAGCTAAGCGAGGCAATGCGGCTCTCCGGACATGAAGTGTTGTTGGTTAGTATTTTTGAAGGTGATTCAGACTTGCCTTTTAATGATGAGATGATCAAATTAAATAGACCGATAAACAATCGGTTTTTTGATTTTAAAGGTTGGAATGATTTTGCTAAAATCGTAAAAAGATTCAACCCTGAGTTCATTCAGGCAAATGCTGCGGATACCCTGAAATTTTCTGTTTTTTCCAAAATATTATTTCGATGGAAGACTCCTATAATCTATAGAAATGCAAATCAGATGGGAGATTTTATCAGAAATGGGTTACATCTAAGTTTTAATCAATGGCTTTTGAATCAAGTTTCAGGAGTAGTGTCGGTTTCAAAGGCTTCGAAAGATAACCTTCATAAAACATTTAGACTCTCAGTTGAGAAATCTATAGTCATCCCAATCGGAATCGATAAAAAACACATTGAACTTTCATTGAAAGAAGCTCCTCATAGTTCATTGCCGGAGAGCTATTTGATTCAAATTGGGGGATTGGTTCAGGAGAAAGATCCAATAGGGATGCTGGAAATCTTTGAGCAAAACGCAAAGAATAACCCAGAGCTCCACCTCGTGTATGTGGGTTCGGGTCCTCTTGAAGCAAGTTTGAGAGAAGCAATTAAGGTTCGGAATTTAGGGCAAATCGTCCATCTGATACCGAACCAACTCAATATTTTCCCCATCCTTTCTCGCGCGAAAGCCATGGCAATGCCTTCTAAAATAGAGGGATTACCTGCGGTAATTCTGGAAGCCATGTACTGTAAAATTCCTATTGTGGCCTATGCAGTAGGAGGGATTGGGGAAATCATTCAAACTGATAAAACAGGTTGGTTGGTAGAAAAGGGGGATAAAGCTGGATTTGGAAAAGCAATCAATCAGGTACTTGAAATGCCCTCAGCTCAATTGACTCTGATTACAGACTATGGTAAAAAGATGGTTTTAGAGAAATATACACTGGAAAAGGTAGCCCATCAGTTTGAGGCGTTTTATAAAAACCTTCCCGCTAAAGCGAGGGATCAAACGA
>Ga0136639_10000251_pt1 | contig 17018 bp, 12 predicted proteins | sample AntDrymUQ8592106_2_FD_113739 | JGI IMG/M metagenome (GOLD analysis project Ga0136639, IMG submission 113739) | Polar desert sand microbial communities from Dry Valleys, Antarctica - metaG UQ859 (21.06) | ecosystem: Environmental > Terrestrial > Soil > Desert | place: Antarctica: Dry Valley...
AGGCCAGGACACACTTTACTTTCCATGCGACGGAAATCCACTTCGTCGCGTGACACACCGCCAGCCGTGACAAATTCTTCCTTGAAAACACCCTTTCCCTGCACCTTTAAAACAGTCGCTGTCAGGCGTCGGGCGATCTCTTGCAGAAGTTTTTTGCTGGCCTCGCCATAAAGCTGAGCTTCATGAACACCAGATTCTCGAAGCAGAGCTTCCCAAAAGCGGCGTGTGCAGGAGAAGGGATTCTCATTGCTTATTTTCTTTTTGGGATGCTGCTGCTTCAAACTTTCCAGTTGCTGCAGAGCGGCATCCAACTTTAAAGGGTATTCCCAATTAATCTGTGCCTGAGCTTGATATTGGCTGATGAAAAGTTCCCGAGCGGCGAACGCTGAAAGTTTCAGCACAGCCGGTCCACTCAAACCCCAATGGGTGATCAAGCATGGCCCTTCTTGCTGAAAGACGGCCGTTGATTCCTGAATTTTTAGGCTGATATGAACCTTGGGAAAACTGGTTCCGGACAGTTCTTCCAACAGCGGATCTTTGATTTCAAAAGTGAAAAGCGAAGGGACAGGATCCACTAGGTGATGCCCAAGCCCTTCAGCGAGGCATTGACCGTAGGCCATGCTCCCCGTGGCCAGGAGCACAAAGGGAGCGCAGTAATCGAGACCTTCCTTGGTGCGAACAATAAAACCCTGATCCTTTCGCTCTACTGATTGCACCAGAGTTTTGGTTTTGAGCTTGATGCCATTGTCTCGTGCTGCCCGATCCAAGCAGTCAATAATAGTTTGCGAAGAATTCGTAACGGGAAACATGCGCCCATCATCTTCAATTTTTAGTTCCACACCATGGGCTGCAAACCAAGCCACGGTATCGCGTGGTTGAAAGCGATGAAAGGCACCGATCAATTCTTTCTGTCCTCGTGGATAATGCATAATCAATTGCTTAGGATCAAACTGATGATGAGTCACATTGCAACGACCACCGCCGGAAATTTTTACCTTGGTCAAAACGCGAGGCGTCGCTTCCAAGATAACAATGCGGCTGCCTTTTTGGGCTTCCGCACAGGCGATCGCTCCAAAATATCCTGCAGCACCACCACCGATGACGATCAAATCAAATTCTTCCAAGGTCCTGTCTCCAGATCAAAGAGAGTTCACCCTTTTTCAAGGCGTTTTCGTAGAAACTGCGAGATGGTTTTGCAATTTCATCACTCGCATGCCAGTAAATGCGTCGGGGTCGCTGAAGACCCGACAAAGAGCCCTGCCAAAGTTCAAGAATACGCGTCACATCCGGGTTTTGAGGCGAACGCACAAGCAAGACGGGTAGCTGCCCATATTCAGCATCGGGCCAGGGGAGGACTAAAAAATCGGCTTGGGCGCGAAGCGGTTCAAGGGGATTGAGGATATCCTGAGGAGCTACATTTTCTCCGGCGACTTGAAAAATTCCATCCGCACGACCCAAGACAGTTAATCGACGACCTCGACACAAAATACGGTCCGGCAAGGTCATCCAACCCGCGGAATCCTGTCCTGGATGCCATTGCCCCTGCTGATAAAATCCCAGCATGGCGGCTGGACCACGCAAGCGCAGAACTTCCCCCTCACTCTGAATATCCCAACCGGGCAAGACGTCTCCAACATCGCCGGAATGTTGCGGCAGTTCACCGGGCCGCAGTGCCGTGCATTGTGCCGAAGTTTCACTGGAACCATAGCTTACGGAAATTGCCAGCCCATGAAACTTGGCCTTTTCCAAAAGCGACATCGAAGCTGCCGCTCCACCCAAAACAATCGCCTTGCATTGTTTTAAGACAGCCAATGCTTGAGGATTTTCCATCAAACGATAAAGTTGGGTCGGAACCAGTGATAAAAACTGAGGGGATATTTGCTCCAAGGCAACATCCATGTTTTTTGGTTCTGCCAGATGCACACAAATACCAGCGGCCCAAAAACAGCGGACAGCAATATGCAATCCACCAATATGGGCCAAATCTAGGCTTAAAAGCCATTTTTCATCCGGTCCAAATTGATAGAACTGATTGGTAGTGAGCGCCGAACGGCTCAAACTTTCCCAACTGTGCACGATCGCTTTAGGAACTCCGGTGGAGCCTGATGTGAAAATGCCCACGGATGGTCGCCGAGTGTCCCAGGTCATGGACCCTTCGCGATGGGGACACTTGGAGTCAAGATCCATGGAATCGATGGGAAGAATTCCTCGGAGAGGAATCTGGGCCAGCATGGAATCTTGAATCGACGGCGGCAATCGATCGGGGAGTGGAAAAAGAATCGCTCCCTGCCACAAGCCCGCCAGTATCCAGGTAAACGTTTCAAAAGCAGGAGCACCGCCAATGGCCCAGCATTCGCCTGCCTGTACACCCCATTCTTGCAAAGCCCAGGCCCGACGACGAATCAACTGTTCCCACTGATCGTAGGTGAAGCTGCCTTGAGCCGTTTGCCAGGCGAGATGCTGACGCCAAAGATTGAAATGCACTTGCATGTTCATGCTTGAACTCTCGGTCTTGAGGCAAAAGCTTGCGCAGGAACCGAAACCAAGGGCGCCGAAAATTGCGTGCTTTGCCAAATATCTTCCGGTAAAAAACGGGCCGTTCCAAAACCAAGTGCCTGGGGATTGGCGCAAAAAGCCGCATAAATCCAGGCGAAGCAACGCAGACTCAAACCAGAATCAAAAGCATTGCTGAGCACACAGATTCGATTGTATTGTCGGGCTCTTGTCAACAGCGAGACGGTCCGAGAGAGAGTCAGACGCGAGGGCTTAAGGATCCAAACCTCACCCGGTTCAAGCAAAGTTTCTGGTTCCGCATCCCAAAGGCTTTCATCCCGCGCTAATGGATGCATCGCCTCCTGATTGGCTGTGGGCTCTTCCCAGTAGGCAATCGGCAGCGAGAACGCGCTCTGCTTCCATTGCTGACTATCCTCGTTAGAAAGATTTTGATTGGCGTCTAAACGCAACTGCAGATCTGCGCCAGCAAAAGCATAAAGACGCCGCAGAAAACGAATTTCGTCAGCCGCTGGATTACGACCAATTTTACATTTAAGGACTCGGAATCCTTGTTCCCAGAGGTCAAGGAATTCCTGCCAATTGACGGCCCCTTCTTTCGCAGGACGGATAGGAAGCAATGCGGAACCGGGCAAGGATATCGGTCCCGGCAAAGAAAATTCTTCAGGGTTTTGCTGCTGAGCCCATCCGAGCAAAAGCTGTTCGGCTGCTGTCTGCACGGACGTCATGGAAGAAGGAGGGACGGCCAACAGACCAAACCAGGGCTTCTGCCAATCCCATGCATGCAAGGGGAAAGATTCTTGAAGGAGCAAGGGCTCACACTGCTCTTTCCAAAGTGCATAGGCATCATCCAATGATTCTGGATGAACCCCTGGGCATGGACCCAATTCTGCCTCGTAATGTCTGCCTTCAGCATCCATGGCTTCCACAATCCAACGGGAGCGCAGCATCTGCACGCCCATCCCCTGCTGCAAGGGCCACTTCCAGGGAAGCTCCTCCACGCGCAGGATGATCGAACGGAAACTCATAAAAGAACCAAAGAGGAGAAAAGCAGAGCGTAAAATAAGTTAAACAGCGCGGTGAATTTGAGAGCCTCGTTGAGCATCATGCCCTCGCCTTGCAAACGGGGGGTAATTCGCCGACGAATAAACATCATCGCCAGCAAAGCCCAAGGGGCAGAGATGACAATCTTATTATATTCAAAACCATAAGCGGCGAGGAGCATGGCGCTTCCCAGCAGTAAAAACAGTGGCAATTTTCGGCCTAAGTCTTCGCCAAAGATCGTCGATAGAGTATGCTTCCCGGCTTCCTTATCGCCCTTGCGATCGCGTAGATTATTGATCGACATAATCGCCGCTGCAATGAGTCCTGAACCCAGTCCCCAAAAAGCGCTATCCCAATGGATTATGCCGGTCAAAAGATAGGCTGTTCCCATCACAGCGACAGGCCCAAAGAATATGCAGGCCAGGACTTCGCCCATCGCATAGTAAGCTAAAGGGAATGGTCCCGCGGTATAAAGATAGGCGGCCAGGGCACAGGCCAAGGCAACTTCCAGAACGATAACATCCTGTCGAAACCAGAACAAAAGGCCAGTGAGAAGACCCGCTAGCATAAATAGAATGCGATAGGCGCGATGCACCTGTGCTGCCGTCAGCAAACCGCTTTGCACAACCCGAATAGGCCCCAGCCGCTCGCCCTGATCAATGCCTTTCTCGGCGTCCTTGGCATCATTCACCAGATTCGCTGCGGCTTGCAGGAAAACTACCAGCAAAAGTGCCGCAAGTGCAGGAAGAATGATCAGAGGAGAGCTGAGATCAAGCTCCGTATTTCTATGAATACCCAAACTGATTCCGATCAACACAGGTCCCAATCCAGCCAAGAGAGTGGGCGGCCGGATAGCCTGTAGCAAAGCTCGCCAGGAATTGGCAGGGATCACGGACGCGACAGAGACGGTTGAACTCGATGTTTCCATGGGGAGCACTCCTCTTGCTTAAAGTCTGGCGATAAAATTTTGATCCGCCGTGGAATCCTGAAGGCATTCCAGCAAAACGCTGCGACCTGAAGCAATCGCAGCCGCATAGGCGTCGCGGAATTCCGCTCGCGTGTGGCAAAGGCGGTAATCAAGTCCGGCCATCTGAGCCACTCCATCAAATTGAAAGGAGTGGGGTGTCGTAATCAGTGGATCTTTCACCCAACTATGAGCCCCGATCGGCAGAAAATCAAAGATCCTGCCCCCACTGTTATTCACAAGCACCAATAGGATAGGCGAGATGGATTGAGGCAGCGAGAGAACAGCATTCAAATCATGAATCAAGGAAATATCACCCACCACGGCTGTCCAAGCGTGACCCGTGCCGGAGGATAAACCAAGGGTTGTCGACAAGAGACCTTCAATCCCGTTCACTCCGCGATTGGCTTCCACCAAGGGCAATCTTTTTCCCTGCAGATCACACCAGGAATCAAACGCTCGAATCGCAGTAGAATTGCCTAGAAAAAGCCCATGATCACGAGTCGGTAAAGCCTCGACAATTTCCTGAGCGACATCGGCAAAAGAAAATTGTTCTGCACGCAAGGATCTCAACTGCGTGCGCGCTATTTCCGCGAGATCCCAAAGGGCGGTATGGACGGATCCCGGAATAAAAGGCGATCCAGACCAGATTTCAACCAGCGAGCGAATATCGGCATTGAGCTGCCGACGCTGCGGGAGATGACTGGGATCCTGGACACCTTCTTCACTGGAGAACACCCAGTAAGCGCGTGGTTGCATGCGTTGCAGATAGCTATCAAAGAATCCTGTGACGGTTCGACGACCGAGATGTAAACAGACGTCAGGCCGGTAGACTTCCAGAGCAGCAGCCATTTCTGGCAGACTAGGATTACCGATCTCGCTTTCCAAGCGGCCTTTCATACCCGAAGTGATGTCGGCAAAGCAGGGCCATCCCAGTTTTTCTGCCAGCGCCGCGGCAGCTCGCTGTTCATCGCGGCCTTGAATGCGTCCCAGTATAATCAACCCGCGTTCGGCACTCAGCATATCGTCCGTCCACTCCCGCCGTGTGGCGATCGAAAGACTGGTATGAAGGGCGGGATGGGTGCTGGGCCTGAGAGCTCGAACCATCGCCTGAGCCTGTTCGAGATCTGTCTGCTGGGGTCGATCCGCTGTTTCTATCGGATCAAGCGGCAGACGGAAAGGCAGATTGATATGCACAGGTCCTGGTCTGCCGTCCATACTCAGGTCGACCAGCATGCGTGTATACGATAGCCAAGAGGCTGCATCGAGTGTGGGGCTCGGCGATGGAAAGTCCAAACTTTGTTTCACAAACTGTCCGAATATCTGTCGCTGATCAGTCACCTGTTGTGCTGCAGCATAAACCAGTTCGAAAGGACGATCCGCGGTGATCACGAGGAGGGGAACCTGATCCGTTTTAGCTTCGATCACGGCTGGAAGATAGTTCGCCGCGGCGGTGCCCGAAGTGCAGATGAGCACGGCTGGCTGCCTCGTTGCTTTTGCATAGCCTAAAGCTTCGTAGCCTCCTGCCCTTTCATCCCAGCAGGAACGCAGGTACAAGCCCGGTATCGCCTGCAGAGCAGCGATTAACGGCGCATCCCGGTAGCCTGGCGAAACAAAAAACGCCCGGACTCCAAGCCTATCCAGTCCATGAATCAGCAAGGAGCTGGCGAAGGTGTTCCAATTTTGGGTTAACCAAGGATGGATAGACGAACTCATGGCAATGACTCACTCGTGATGGGCACTTTCGGCCTGTAGAAAGCCAAGAAAGTTTTGCATTTTTACTTCGATTTCCTGCCATTCGGCATCGGCAAGGGATCCCGGAACAATTCCAGCACCGGCATATATATAAAGCTTAGAACCATCCAACAGGGCGGAACGAATCCCGATCGCAATATCGCCTTGGGATCCTTGAAAGACGCCAATACCGCCGCTAAACCAACCTCGCTGATAACCTTCCTCGCGCAAGAGAAAATCCAGCGAAGGGGCCAAAGGATAGCCGCCTACGGCCGGAGTCGGATGCAAAAGCGGCAAAAGCTCGGCGCTTCTTCGGCCTTGAGGCATCTCGCCTTTAAATCGAGAACGCATGTGCTGGACATGCTGCAGGCGGATAATCTGCTGCTCATCGATTTGTTCGAAAGGAATTCCTTCCAAGCGCAGCATATTGGTAATCGCTCGACCCACCAACTGATGTTCGTTCTGCTCCTTTGGTGATTGCTGCAGGTCATCGGCAAACGCCTGATCACCTGGAAAAGAAGAGCTGCGACCCCGGGTCCCGGCAATAGCATCGAGTTGAAACTGGGCCCCATTCCAAGCCAAAAGCCGTTCCGGAGAACGCCCCATAAAGCAGCGTCCCGATGGACTCTGACAAGCAAAAACAAAACTTTCTTCCTGCAGACTCAAAAGTGAATGCAGCAAGTCTGCAGCCGGCACATCCTGATGAAAATTCAAGCTTGCGCGACGACTGAGGACAACTTTGGCAAAACGCATGTCCGACATGCTTTGCTGAGCGTTCTCTATCATATTCTGCCAGCGAGCTCGCCCAGGAAAATCCTGTCTCTGCACATAAGCTGGCAGGGAACTGCAACTGACGGCCGAAGCCTGCTGGAGTTGCTGCATAAAAACCCAGGCTTCAGCAATAACCTTCCGCTGCCAAGCATCGTCATTGCTTGCCGCCCTAGCAAGATGAAAAACTTCCAGTTCCGCATCTTCTCCGGATTGACGCCAGAGAAATTTCGGAACAAACCATTTTTCTGCAGAAAACTCGTGCCACTCCGATTCTGGAGAGGTCGAAGCGGCAAAGGGAAAACCGCCAAACACACTGATAGCAGGATCAAGCTCTTCGGTTAAAAGTTCGTCCAGGGATAAGGCTTGGGTCATGCCCCAAGCGGCCTGCCAGGAGTTTTGTTCTTTATTTTTCCAAAAAAAGGCCCAGTCCTTTGGCAAACGCAAGATAGCTTCTGCTTGCAAAACAAGGCGCAAGGTAACGCGCGCTCTTAAAAATCGATGCGACCCAAGGCTGGCTTCGGTCCACTGCCAGCCCATCCGTTCGAAGTCAACCTTGGCAAGCAGATCGTTCTGCAAGCGGAAAACTTTCAAGGCTTGTCACCCCGATATAACTGAACGATTCCTCCGCTCAGAGGGCGATGACCGGCATCGGTAAAACCTGCGTTGGTCATCCATTCTGCGAAGGCAGCTCCGTAAGGGAACTCCTCAATCGTTTGGTTGAGATAGCTATAGGCCGTGGCGTGTCCCGAAAGAACACGACCCAAACTTGGCAAAATATGTCGCAAATAAAAAAGATGAGCCGATCGAAGCAAGTTATTTTTTGGCAATCCAAATTCTAAAATCAGACAGCGTCCACCGGGTTTCAAAACGCGATAGATTTCACTCAGGCATTGTTTAACATCGGCCACGTTGCGAATGCCAAAAGAGATGGTGACTGCATCGAAAGAAGCATCGGAAAAAGGAATTTTCTGAGCATCGCCCACTTCCAAAACGATTCGATCCTGGTACCCTGCCGCGGCGACTTTATCTCGTCCACGAGCGATCATGCCCTTGGACAGATCCAGGCCTTTCACTTTTCGAACATGGGGGTTCTTGATCAGCTCTAAGGCCACGTCGCCTGTGCCAGTGGCTAGATCCAGAACTGTCAAATTTAACCGCTCAGGCAAGGACTGCCGCAGCTTGCGACGCCAGACACGATGCAGCCCGCCAGAAAGAACGGTATTTATGATGTCATATCGACCAGCTATAGCGTCAAAGATTCGATAAGATTCAATTTTCGCATGGGGCAGTGGCATGAGTCCGGTTCCCTATGTCGGTGTTCACAACTATATAAACCTTTTGCAAGAGCAGCTTCAACCAAAATCCCGGACTTCGGGACACGCAATTTTTGGTCCGATTTATGTTTTTTAAGGAAGGGACTTGCCTTCAAGCCGTGATCGAGGAATAAATAGAGACACTGGAACCAGGTGTCATTTTTCTGGTTCAGCTTTTCATGAACTCTGGCTGACAGGATCCCCGAGTGAGTATTGCATCGATTGCCCATGCCATTTCACCATCTGTACTGCGCAGCATTCAAAAACTCGACTTTAGTTTGAGTGAATGGCAACGCAACCCCCGAATTGGTGATCTCCTCGGCAAGACTGTTCTTTCCGGTGGCAAACGCTTGCGTCCCCTGATGACCTTTATGATGGCCGATCTTTTTGGTGTCGAACATGAGAAGATCGAACCCTTCAGTCGCTATATTGAACTCGTCCACGCCTCGACTCTGGCCCATGATGATGTCATTGATAATGCTGAGTTCCGTCGCGGCGAACCGTCCATTAACATCGTTGCCAGTAACAAACAGGCTGTCCTCGCCGGGGACTATTTGCTCGCCTACGTTTTGCAGGAAATTGCCAGGACGGGCCGCAACGATTTAGTCAGTGAAATGGCAGCCATCATCGCCGATCTTGCGGAAGGCGAGTGGCTGCAGATCGAAAATAGCCAGAAAAAGGATCTTTGTTGGCAAGACATTGAGAACGTGGCATTGAAAAAAACGGGAAGTGTCCTTCGTTGGAGCTGTGCAGCGCCGGCCCTGCTTGCTTATCCGACGGGTCATCTGCTGCCAGAAGCAAGGCGACTCGGTGAATCGATCGGAATTGCTTTTCAATTGACGGACGACATTCTCGATTTCAAACGTCAGGATGGATCCGAGGGCGCCGATATAAAAAACCGAGTGATTAACGCGGTCATCTTTGAAGCTCTTTGTCTCACCTTTGATAGCGAACAGCTCGATATGACTGAGATAGCCTCGATTGAGCCAGATTCCAGGACTTTGGACCAAGCGATTGATCGCGTTCGTCAGCGGGTTGATATCCTGGTCGACGAAGCCAACGCTCTTTTGGAAATGCTCGCCGAGTCAACAGCATCTCATCTAGGTCGCCGTGACCCTCAATCACTTGCGGCCCTCAAAATTCTTGTAAGTTACTTGGCTCAACGCATATGAAAAAAAAAGAAGATCCTCGCCTTCTCCCTGAACTCGAAGAATTTGCCTCAGAAGTAGGACAATTCATGGAGTATTGGGGTTTTAAGAAAGTTCATGGTTTGATCTGGAGCCATATTTACTTGTCGCAAAAACCTCTTGATGCGACCGAGTTGATGCGTCGACTGCAGATATCCAAAGCCTTGGTCAGCATTTCTCTGAAAGAGCTGCTCGATTTTGCAGTCATCGAGGAAGCTGGCAAAAGTGAGCGAGGTACTCGTCTCTACAGTGCGCGCGAGGATCTTGGCGCGACCATACTCGATACTCTGAGGCGTCGCGAGCGCAAGATGATGGCGCGAATCCGCACCTCGCATTCGCTCCTGGAAAGACTGGAAGCCGATGAGCTCGAATTCCACGGAATCGCACAGCAGAAAGTGGCTCTCCTTGGAATGTTGATTCGTCTTGTCGAACAGAGTCTTGATCACATGATTAAAAGGCAAAACGGCTCTGTTTTTGAATTAGTAGGTTTGCTTTCCCAGAATTTTTCTTTGGGCGGTTTTGCAAAAAATCCTGAAAATAGTCCTACCGAACCCAGTTGATCTTTCTGGATCAATACAACTAGGGCATCTCTATCTTTCATCGCTTGGATCAGTTTCCATACCGTTGAAAAGCACTTCCTCCGTCTCAAGGACGTTCTGGCTCCAAAAGCCAAGAACACTTAAACCCTCTTTCGACTTCTTCCATCTTTGAGAGAGCCACTCAACCCGGCAATTTTTGCCAGGGCTTGTCCTGTATGATGAAAGAAGCATCTGCACAGTTTCTATAAAAAGGTTTAGCTCTTCATGCGCTTCGGACTCTGCAAACATCTGCAGTTCTGCCTGCTTATCAGCAGTCTGTGGCTCTTTGCATCCGCATGTCAGGACGATTCCACCATCAATTTGAAAAAAGATTCCAGCTTTCTCATCATGCCCGAAGCTCTCGATCAAGCAATCGATTTTAAAGATTTAAAGAACCTTGCAGATTTTCGCACTGCTCAATCGATCGATCATTTGGATGCCTATCCTAGTGCCTGGATCAAGTATGAAATCCCCAACATAGCTTCGATACAGAGGCCAACTCTGATGGTGGGACTCTGCGGATCGCTAGACAAGATCGCCTGGGGTGATCAGCTGCTCGCCGATTTTAACTTGAAAAATACTTCCCCATTGGACATCGTCAAGTCTCAGAAGCCCTACTTTCTTCTGAATACGAATCAAGAAAATCAAACCCTCTATTTTCGAGTCTTAAGATCGGAGCGGACCGGCTTTCAGCCCAGTTGCCGCGAACTTATTGTGGCTTCTGAAAGTCAAGCGGTCAAACGCTTTATCCTCTTTCAAAGCTTAGAAGTATTGACCTCTGTTATCATCCTCTTTTTAGCCGCTATGAGCGGCTTCATCTGGTTCTTCAAGCGTGAGCCGATTTTTTTGCATTTCTTCTTTTTCACCACTTGTATTGGTCTCACCTTCGTAAGTCTGGCCCACCCCGTGCACTTTGCAATTCCTGGTGTCTCCTGGATACTCTTGTGGAATATCAGTATGATGCTGGTTCCGCCGAGTTTTCTTGGCTTCTTTTATTGGATTCTCCCAACTCGCATCCCTTTGTTAAGAATCATGGCGCTTCTGAATTATATTCCTCTTCTTATCGGTATTATCCTCTGGAGCAGTGGCAATGAAGCACAATTAGGTCGCCTGCGCATGCTTTTCTTCCTAGCCTTGGCACCCCAGATCATTTTTACTCTGGTCATCGCTGGCAGGCACCTTCTCCGAGCTGCTTTTCCTGCGCCCATCCTCGCTTTAGGCCTAATCACTCTTCTGCTTGGCGCTGCAGTGGATACACTCAGCTATGTATTGAACCTTGCCTTCATTCAGGGAACCTGTATCGCTTTGATCTTCTTTATGGGCTTCTTGATTAGCTACCTTATCCTCCTGCATATCGATAAAGAGAAGCAACTTGAAAAAGAACGAACTCAGAACCTGGAAGACTATAGTAAAAAGCTAGCTATAGAAGTCGAACAACGTTCGCAGGTTCTGCATGTTAAAACGGAAGAACTGGAGCTCTCCAACTCAGAATTGGAAGAAAAAAACGTTCTTCTGAGCATCAGCCATAGGCGATTGGAAGACTTGATTGGGCAGAAAGATGCGCTCCTCAAAAAGGTCGCAGAAATTAATCAGGACCTTCTACCAAGCCTTCTGGAATCACTCACGCAACTCTATATCAACCAGGATAGAACCTCCCTCCAAAGCCTGAGTATTGAAGCCCATAAAATAGCCAGTCAACTGGAACCGGTCGCCCGTCTTCACAGCAACAATGAAGCGCTCAAAAGTCGGAACATTTGGCTTCTAGAACCAGAAAAGCAACTCCTCCTCGTCACCAAAATGGCTCTTGGTGGCAGTCGAGTGGAAATTAAATCCTTCTTGAATCCGGACGAATTTACCTTGGCTTTAACGCAAGAAAAGCCTGATCTTGCGGTCATCAGCACCGACTTTTCCAATTTCCCTCAGCTGCTGCATCTCCAATACCCGGAAGTCGCGACTGTACTGACGACAAAACACGAGTTAAGCCATCATATCGATCTTCTTGCCACCCATCCGAGCCTCTGCCATGTCATTTATCAAGATAATGAAGAGCGGACACTGACTCAGAAAAACCTGCTGGTGACCGTCACAAAGATTCTAAGCAACGATATTTTCGGACTCGAAAAATACTTGAACTGGGGTGTTGATGTGAAAGAGTACATCATCACATCCAGCCACAATCGTTCCCAATTTTTGGAAATCGTCGAGTCCGAACTTAGCAAGGCTGGGATCCTGACTTCGCATATTCGAAATGCCACCCTGATCACCGATGAAATTCTTATGAATGCCATCTACGATGCGCCTGTCGATCGCCAAACAGGTCAGTCCAAATACAACCACCTATCCCGACGCGTGATGGTGGAACTGGAACCCACGGAGTATGGCAAGCTGAGATTTGCTTTTGATGGCTCCACGATTGCGCTTTCCGTTCACGATCCTTTTGGAGCTCTCAAGCGCGAGACAATCACCCGCTATCTGAAGTCATGCTTTGATGGACATTTTGGGAAGATCAATGAGCATGAGGGCAAGGGCGGCGGTGGTATGGGCTTATTCCAGATTATTTCCACCGCCGATTTGATGATCACCAATATCAAGCCAGGGGAAAGAACAGAAATTATCGCTTTGCTTAATGTCGCTGGAAAAACGCAGGCACGAAAAAGACACGGGTCTTTTCATTACTTTGTGGAGCGCTAGACTTTTTTGCGAAAGATTCATCCCACATTTCTGCCCTTTTTCAGTCTGCTCATCAGTCTGATTCCTGGCATAATGGGCTGTCGTCAGGAGCGAGGTATCGATCTTCGACAAGATGACAAGACCCTGTGGTTCTATGATGGTAAAAATGCGTTAAGCGCGCCACCTGAAGCCCTCGATGCTTGGCAATTGCTAAGCCCGGATTCTTTTGACGACAAACCGGCCAATCCGGAAGCTCGTGCTTGGTTTTCTTTTTCCATGCATGAGGACCCGGCTCTCCATTACCTCATACTCACCAAATGTACCAACGTGATCCGAATTTTTCAGGATCAGCAGCTGATTCTGGAAAAAAATCCTCACATCACCTATCCGCGAACTGTTTCGATCCTGGAAGGGGAACCCTTCGCGATCATGCCCAACGTGACCCGACCTTCACGCATAATCCTGGAAACCTACTATTCTGAAAAATCCGGCTACTTTCCGACCTGCCATATCATGAGTCTCACCGATCAGGAGACTGCCCTTTATAAATTGAGTACCAACGAATTTGGCGACCTAGCAGCCGGCGCTATCGTTCTCTTTATGGGCATTGCTAGCATCCTGCTTTTTGTTGTCAAACGTATGAAGTTGCTGCTCTATTTTAGCCTTTCCATCGTGGCCCTGAGCACCGCCTATGTCCTGGGATCTGATCTTGCCTTTATGCTCTTTGCCCATCGCTCCGAATGGCAGTTCATATGGCACTCTCTACTGACTTTCGCGCTGATTCCATTTTTTCTTTTCATCGAAATCATTATGCCATCGCCCAGGAAAATCGCTCTCCGTCTTGCGCAATTTAATCTGCTGTTTTTCCTGGCTATTTTACTGGGATACTTGTGGGATAGCGGTCTCAACTACGACATCACCAAGCGCAGCTACTACAAAATACTCATTCTGGAATTCCTAGTTTTTCTGCCTTTTTCCATGAAAGCTATGTTCCAGAAGTCGCCCTTTGCCCAACGGCTAGGCACAAGCCTTGTGGTACTTTCGTTAGCCGCCGCCCATGACATCGGCGTCCTGCTCTTTATAAATGCTTACCAATTTATGATCTTTCCTTGGGCACTCATTGGCTTTATTACGATTTTGCTGTCTATCACCGTTCAAAAGACGATTCAGCATGAAGCCACCTTGCAAAGGACCAAAGCCAAGCTTATCGCAGATCGCAACAGCAAGCTTCAATCCGAAGTTGATCGAAGGACGTCTGACTTGAATCGACGCAACTCCGATCTGGAGCAAATACATATCGAGTTGGAGGGTCATCATGAAATCCTCGCCAACCAAAAAGAAAAAGTGGCCACGATCGCCCGCGATAAAGATGCTCTGCTGAGTCGCATCGCTGATCTTCGCAATCAATCCATTCCCAAAATATTTGACTGTCTGCAGGCGCTCCATTTAGGCTTCGACAAAGATTTGTTTGCAGTCCTTAGCAGCCATATCAATCTTTTGGCAAAGACTTTGGAGCCAGCGGCAAGGCAGTATGAAAAGAGCTACTCCATCAGCAAAAAGCGCCTTTTGATTCTGGATGCCGATCGCAAGCATCAGCGCATCTATCGTATGGCAATTGGCGGCAGCAAAATGGAGATGAAGCTGGCGGAAAATCTCGAGGAGTTTGCAAAGCTTTTGGAAAAGGAGGCTTTTGACCTTGTGGCCTTGCATCATAGCTGGCTGGGGATGGCCGGGGAAATCCTTAAGGCCTCTTCACATGGGACGATCGTGCTCTTTTCTTCGGAAGATACCCTCAAAAATCTGGCCATGCTGCGCCAGAATCCAAGCATTGCTCACATCATTCCCGTTTATTTGCCGCGATCCGTATTGCAACAAATGCTGCTTATTCACCTCAGTAAACTACTGACCAGCGATATCTTTGGCATCGAAAAATATCTCGCCTGGGGCTTCGATGTCAAAGAACGCCCGCTTCCTACAGCAGAGCATAGTGATTTCCTGGTTCGGCATATTCGGGAAGACCTCGAAAAAATGGGTCTGGAAGCCGATGGTATCGATTCCATAGCAGAGATTACCAGCTGCCTGCTGAGCATTAAAAAAGCTCATGCACTGGTGAGCAACTGGAGTCCGAATCCAATCAGCGCTCCCCTCCAGCAATTGCGCTATGGCTTTGATGCGAGCCTTGTGGCTTTGTCGATGGATTTACGTGGGAGGTTACTCAGCCAGCAGGAATTGATTATTTTTCTGGAAAGACACATCCAAGAGTCAGAAGCAGGCCGCAATCTTCCGAGCCTATCCCGGCTCTTGCAACTCGCGGATGCCATGATCATCAATAGCGATGGTGACAAGCGCCATGAGCTGATTATTCTCATCTTCCTCGAGAAGACCAACCAGGCGCATCAACCGGCTGCTTATTTCCATTTCGAAGCGCACTGACACCTAAGAGCCGCGTTCAATCACTGCCACGGTCAGGGTCACCTGAGCGATCATTTTTCCCGTCAGCTTTTCTCTGATTTGGGTTTGCCAGATCTGTGATCGGCGTCCGACATGCAAGGCTTCTGTGGTCGCTTCCACGACCGCCCCAGCGCGGGCCGGACGCATATGCAGAGCTTGCAAATTTTGTCCAACCACGGCGTGACCTGGATCTTTCAAACACATGTTCCCTGCAATGGAACCCATACTTTCGCCGATCATGCAGGAAATACCACCATGCATAATACCATAGGGCTGCAGCATCAGATCTTTCACCGTGAACTCGGCTTTGAGCACGTCACCCTCAATAGCCGTGACCTGTAATCCCAGACTTTGTTCCAACTGAGGCAACCAATTCTTATTGATGCCTTCAACGGTCAGTGCTTCTTGAAAAAGGCTCATGTTGACCTTTGTTTTATAGGGCCAAGGTATTCAGCAGATCCAAAAGACTCCGATCAAAATCGTTCCGCTTGTTCAAGCATTCCGACAAAGGAGCCAGGGTGAATTTTCCGTCACGGACTACGGTTGCCACGGCTACTTCGCCTTTAGCAATGGCTTTCACTGCCATATTGCCCATGAAAGAGCCGAGGAAGCGGTCTCTCGGGGATGGATTCCCGCCCCTCTGGATATGGCCTAGAATACACAGTTTGGTATCCAGTTCGTATTTTTCCTTCAACTCTTTCTGGTAAAGATGGCTCAGGCCTTCTTTCTCGCCCTCGGCGACAATAACAATTGAAGATTTCTTACCGCGTGAAACACCGCGTTTAATCGTATAAGCGACGGACGCGAGGTCAACGGTCAAATCGGGAAAAATCACCGCCTCGGCACCCGTTGATATGGCGACGGTAATGGCAATCAATCCGGAAGAGCGGCCCATCACTTCCACCATAAAGGTTCGGTCGTGAGACGTTGCCGTATCACGGATTTTATCGATCGCTTCCACTGCGGTATTAAGAGCAGTGTCGAAGCCAATAGAAAATTCCGTGCCGCTGATGTCATTGTCAATCGTTCCTGGAATACAGGCGACGGGAATCCCATGCTCGTTATGAAGCAAGGATGCCCCATTGAAAGAGCCATTACCACCGATGACGACTAGTCCACAAACACCCAGCTCCTTAAGAAATTCTGCAGCTTGAGTCCGGTATTTAGCTTCCATAAAGCGGGTGGAACGCGAACTGTAAATAACGGTTCCCCCCCTTTGAATAATATTGCCAACCGAAGATAGATCCAGATGGGCAATCGATTTATCCAACAGACCTTCATAGCCTTTGTAAACACCGTAAACGTTGATGCCTTCATAGTAAGCGCTACGTACTACGGAGCGAATCGCAGCATTCATGCCGGGACCATCACCACCACTACAAAGCACCGCAATCGACTTTTTCGTCATATTCTCTCCGCTCTGGCGATTCCGAGGAACTGGGTCACCCAAGTTTTAATCTTTTCAAGGCTTCCACTCAACAGCTTTAGCAGCATCCTATCAAAGACCGCAAAATCATGGCATCAGGAGCCTACGCCTCAGAAGCTTGCCTGTAGTCAGGATTACTCGCCAAAAAATTGGCTTATAAAGGGGGCGTTAAAATTCTGGGAAACAGCTAAAATGCTAGAGAATTTCGGTGAGATGAATGGGATGGCCCTCTTTCGCGCCACTACGCCGCTTCATAGAGGCATAGCCTTGTCATAGAAAAGAGGGTCGTCGGTTGCAAACAGTTTCCTTAGATAAGAAAGGCCATTGCCGCCAGAATCGTGAAAGGCAGGGCACCCAAAAACAGACCAA
>Ga0136639_10000252_pt1 | contig 16941 bp, 16 predicted proteins | sample AntDrymUQ8592106_2_FD_113739 | JGI IMG/M metagenome (GOLD analysis project Ga0136639, IMG submission 113739) | Polar desert sand microbial communities from Dry Valleys, Antarctica - metaG UQ859 (21.06) | ecosystem: Environmental > Terrestrial > Soil > Desert | place: Antarctica: Dry Valley...
CGCGCAGGCCCTGCTCCTGGGCAGCCGACTCGAAGCAGAAGTGCCCGAAGCCGAGAACGCGCCCGTGCAGCGGCCGCACGACGCTGATGTCGAGGATCCGGCTCAGCGGCATGGTCGCGCGGTGGGTCGAGAGCACGCCGTGGACCCGGAAGACGCGCATGTTGGTGATCACGAAGCGGTCGCGGCGCTCGCGCAGGATGCCCCACGCTGCCCGCAGCCCGAGCACCGCCGCGATCAGCAGGAGCAGCCAGCCGATGTCGACATGGACGAACGGCACGGCCACGACGGCGGCCAGACCGAGCATCCCCTCCAGCACCGGGCGGAGGTAGGCGACCCAGTGGTGGCGGACCTCGTCGACGATGACCTCCCCCTCCTCACGCAGGAGGTGGCGGGAGATCTGGGGATCGCCCAGCGAGGTCAGGAACCCCATGCGCAGGGCCTAGAGCTCACCGAAGAAGTCGATGACGGCGCTGAAGAGCTGGCCGCCCCAGTCAGCGACCTGGCCGCCCGCTGCGCCGGTGGCGTTGGCGAGGCCACTGGGGTCGGTGAACATCCAGAAGCCGAAGAAGAGCACCACAAGGGCGATGAGCACCTTGTTCATCGAGAGAATCTCCATCGTGAGCTGAGAGTACGGAACGCCACCTTGGTACCACTGTTCACTCTCGCCCCGCGGCAGGCGCGCGGCAGGCGCGCGGCAGGAGGCTCAGTCGGTGAACGACTCGAGCAGCCGGTCGGCGGCCGCATAGGGGTCCGACTCCCCCGCCACCACGGCGGCGGCGAGCTCGTCGAGCTCGGAGCGGCCGTGCACGTCGCCCCAGCGCCGGCGCAGCGCGGTGAGCGCGATCGCCTCGATCTCGTCCCTCGCACGGCGGGTACGACGACGGGTGCGCTCACCGGTCGACTCCAGCCAGGCCAGGTGGTCGTCGAGTGCCGAAGCGACCTCGTCCACCCCCTCCCCCAGCTGAGCGATCGTCTTGAGGATCGGCGGCTTCCACGCGCCCTCGCGGCGCTCGCCGAGGGCGAGCATCGAGCGCAGGTCGCGGCGTACCTGGTCGGCGCCGTCACGGTCGGCCTTGTTGACGACGTAGAGGTCGCCGATCTCCAGGATCCCGGCCTTGGCTGCCTGGATGCCGTCACCCATGCCTGGCGCGAGCAGCACCATCGTGGTGTCGGCGAGGCCGGCGACCTCGATCTCGCTCTGGCCGACGCCGACGGTCTCGACCAGGATGACGTCGCAGCCAGCCGCATCGAGCACGCGCAGGGCCTGGGGCGTCGACCAGGCAAGCCCGCCGAGGTGGCCGCGTGAGGCCATCGAGCGGATGAAGACGCCCGGGTCGGAGGCATGGTCCTGCATCCGCACCCGGTCGCCGAGCAGCGCTCCTCCGGAGAACGGGGACGAGGGGTCCACCGCGAGCACGCCGACCTTCTTGCCCTGACGGCGCAGCTCACCGACGAGCGCGTTGGTGGTGGTCGACTTGCCGACACCGGGCGATCCGGTGACGCCGACGACGTGGGCCCGGGGACCGGTCGCCGTGAGAGGCGCCAGCGCCGCCATCACCTCGCGCAGCAGTGGCGACTCGTCCTCGACCAGCGAGATGAGGCGGGCGACGGACCGGGCCTGACCGGCCAGTGCCCCGGAGACAAGATCGGGGACCGACGCCTGACGGCGCCGGCCCCCAATGGACTCGAAGGTCACTCAGGCCTTCGGCACGCGCACGATCAGGGCATCGCCCTGGCCGCCGCCACCGCACAGGGCAGCCGCACCGATGCCGCCGCCACGGCGCTTGAGCTCCAGCGCCAGGTGCAGCACCAGGCGGGCCCCGGACATGCCGACCGGGTGGCCCAGGGCGATGGCGCCGCCGTTGACGTTGACCTTCGACTCGTCGAGCCCGAGTGCGCGGGCCGACTCGATGCCCACGGCCGCGAAGGCCTCGTTGAACTCGACCAGGTCGAGGTCGGTGGGCTCGATGCCCTCCTTCGCGCACGCCTTGGCGGTCGCGTTGGCGGGCTGCATCTGCAGGGTCGAGTCGGGGCCGGCGACCATGCCGTGGGCACCGATCTCGGCGAGCCACTCCAGGCCCAGCTCCTCGGCCTTGGCCTTGCTCATGACGACCACGGCGCAGGCACCGTCGGAGATCTGTGAGGAGGAGGCCGCGGTGATGGTGCCGTCCTTGGAGAAGGCAGGCCGCAGGCCGGCGAGGGACTCGGCGGTGGTGTCACCGCGCACTCCCTCGTCCTGGCTGACGACGACCGGGTCGCCCTTGCGCTGCGGGATCGAGACGGGCACGACCTCGTCGTCGAAGACACCGTTCTTCCAGGCCGCCGCGGCCTTCTGGTGCGACTGCGCGGCGAACTCGTCCTGCTCCGCGCGGGTGAGGCTCATGCCCCCGGCGTTGCACTGCTCGGTGAGCGCACCCATGGCCTGCTGGGTGGTCTGGTCGTAGAGGGCGTCGTAGGCCATCGAGTCGACCAGCGCCACGTCGCCGTACTTGAAGCCCTCGCGGGACTTGGGGAGGATGTGGGGCGCGTTGGTCATGGACTCCATGCCGCCCGCCACCACGATCTCGGCCTCGCCGGCACGGATCATCTGGTCGGCCGTCGCGATGGCGTTGAGGCCCGACAGGCAGACCTTGTTGATCGTGATCGAGGGCAACGAGAGCGGCAGGCCAGCAGCGAGGCCAGCGGTGCGCGCGGGGTTCTGACCGGCTCCGGCGAGGATGACCTGGCCCATGATCAGGTAGTCGACCTGGTCGCCGGTCACGCCGGCCTTCTCCAGGGCACCCTTGATGGCGTGCCCACCGAGCTCGGCGGCCGAGAGGCCCTTGAAACCCCCGAGCAGACGACCGATGGGGGTCCGAGCCCCTGCGACGATGACGGATGCTGACATGGGTGCCTCCACGGAGATGAGCGGTCATGAGATGGGTCGCTCGTGACGATACCCACGAGTCACTTCCTGGTGTGAGGGTGTCCGCGACCAGGCCGTGAGGGACACGTCACAACCGGTCGCGACGAGGGGCTCGTCAGACGACCATGTGCCCATGACCGCATCCTTCGACGTCCCCGCTCACCTGTTCACCGCCATCGACCACGTCGGGATGGCGGTGCCGGACCTCGACGAGGCGATCGCGTTCTACCGCGACACGTTCGGCATGACGCTGGCCCACGAAGAGGTCAACGAGGAGCAGGGCGTGCGCGAGGCGATGATGTCCGTGGGCGACTCCGGCTCCTGCGTGCAGCTGCTCGCGCCGCTCAACGAGGAGTCGACGATCGCCAAGTACATCGGCCGCTCCGGTCCCGGCTGCCAGCAGATCGCCTACCGGGTCACCGACGTCGAGCAGGTCAGCGCGATCCTGCGCGAGCGCGGGCTGCGCCTCCTCTACGACGCCCCTAGGCGCGGCACGTCCGACTCGCGGATCAACTTCGTGCACCCCAAGGACGCCGGCGGCATCCTGGTCGAGCTCGTGGAGCCGGCCCCTGGTGGGCGCGGCAGCACCGTGCACTGAGACAACGCGCACACTCCGGCCCACCGATGGTTACTCACCGGTATCTTTCGGCGCGGGCCGCCGGATCAGCCCCACGAGCGCCATCGAGCAGAGGAAAGAGACGCCCATGCAGAACATCCTGGACGCCATCCAAGCCGGAGACACCAGCAGCGAGGACTTCGCCAACCTGGAGATCCCCGCGTCGTACAAGGCCGTCACCGTCCACAAGGACGAGGTCGACATGTTCGAGGGTCTAGCCTCGCGCGACAAGGACCCCCGGCTGTCGCTGCACGTCGACGAGGTCGCCCTGCCCGAGCTGGGTCCGGGCGAGGCCTACATCGCCGTCATGGCCTCCGCGATGAACTACAACACGGTGTGGACCTCGATCTTCGAGCCTGTCTCGACGTTCGGCTTCCTCGAGCGCTACGGACGGATCTCCGAGCTCACCAAGCGCCACGACCTGCCCTACCACGTCGTCGGCTCCGACCTGTCCGGAGTGGTGCTCAAGACCGGCCCCGGGGTCACCAGATGGAAGGCCGGCACCGAGGTCGTCGCGCACTGCCTCTCGGTCGAGCTCGAGGACTCCGACGGTCACAACGACACGATGCTCGACCCGCAGCAGCGGATCTGGGGCTTCGAGACCAACTTCGGCGGCCTCGCGACCATCGCACTGGTCAAGTCCAACCAGCTGATGCCCAAGCCCGCCCACCTCACGTGGGAGGAGGCGGCTTCTCCCGGCCTGGTCAACTCCACCGCCTACCGCCAGCTCGTGTCCAAGAACGGTGGCGCGATGAAGCAGGGCGACAACGTCCTGGTCTGGGGTGCCAGCGGCGGCATCGGCGGCTTCGCGACGCAGTACGCCCTCAATGGCGGCGGCACCCCGATCTGCGTGGTCTCCAGTGAGGAGAAGGCTGCGATCGCCCGCTCGATGGGAGCAGAGTTGGTCATCAACCGCTCCGAGGAGGGCTACAAGTTCTGGAAGGACGAGCACACCCAGGACCCGAAGGAGTGGAAGCGCTTCGGCGCCAAGATCCGTGAGCTCACCGGCGGCGAGGACATCGACATCGTCTTCGAGCACCCCGGCCGCGAGACCTTCGGAGCCTCGGTCTACGTGACCCGCAAGGGAGGCATCATCACCACGTGCGCCTCGACCTCGGGCTACATGCACGAGTACGACAACCGCTACCTGTGGATGAACCTCAAGCGGATCATCTCCTCTCACTTCGCCAATTACCGCGAGTCCTGGGAGGCCAACCGCCTCGTCGCCAAGGGGATGATCCACCCCATTCTCTCGCGCACCTACTCCCTCGAGGATGTCGGCCAGGCGGCACTGGACGTGCACCACAACCTGCACCAGGGCAAGGTCGGCGTCCTGTGCCTGGCCCCCGAGGAGGGCCTGGGCGTGCGCGACCACGAGATGCGTGCCCAGCACCTCGACGCGATCAACCGGTTCCGCGGAATCTGAGCCGGCTCGGTCCAGCGGTTCCGACAGGTGACCCGTCCCCCATCGTGGGGGCGGGTCAGCGTCGATTTCCGGGCCGTTCCCGGCCCGACCAGCACCGGATCCGGCTCGTGACACTCATCCCTGAGACAGCCCGAGTGCCGGGGTGGGTTCTCCCAGCCGGATCATGGAAGATGGGCCTAGTCACCCACCCCCAGCGACGAGGAAACTCCCCCATGAGCGACCAGGGTCTGTCCATCTTCGATCACGAGCCCGATGCCGCCGGCAAGGGGCCGGACGCGGAAGCGACACAGGTCATCCCGGTGCGGCCTGAGCAGAAGGGCGCACCCACACCCCCGGCGAACCAGTCGCCGGCCCAGCAGCGTGCCCAGGAGCGGGCCCAGGAGCGGGCCCAGAAGCCCGTGATCCCACCGACGGCCGACCGCACCGCCAGCCAGCCCGTCCTGCCCCCCGCGGCTGCGCAGCCGGCTCCTGCCCCCGCGCGCGCCGCGGCCCCCCTGTCGAGTGCGTCAGCGGGCGGGTTCCCCGTCGTGCGTCGCGGCGGCTACGACAAGGCCGCCGTCGACAACCAGGTCAACCAGCTCGCCCGTGACAAGGCAGGCCTGAGCGCGAGCCTGACCGAGTCGGAGCGTCGGGTCCTCGAGCTCGAGGCCGAGCTCACCGGCGCCAAGACCCAGATCGCGGAGAACCAGACTCCCTCCTACGCCGGTCTCGGCGGTCGTGCGAGCACGATGCTGCGACTCGCCGAGGAGGAGGCGACCGAGATCCGGGACCTCGCCGAGCGCGACGCCAACGAGATCCGTGAGCAGGCCTCTCGCGATTCCAAGGCGATCCGGGCCGATGCCTCCCACGAGGCAGAGGACATGCGCTCGGTCCAGCTCCAGGAGCTCGACCAGACGCGCGTGCGCGTGCTGGGGGACGCCGAGCAGGAGCGCACGCTGGCGAAGTCGGAGGCCGAGGACGTCCTGGCTGCCGCGCGCCGTGAGGCCGAACAGCTGCGACTCGCCGCCCAGCAGGAGACCAGTGAGATGCGCACCTCCGCGACCCGCGAGGTGGAGCAGGCTCGCGCCGCTGCCGACCGTGAGGTCCAGGAGGCACGCCGCACGCTCGCTGTGGAGAAGGAGCGTCTCGCGCGCGAGGCGACCGACCACCACAACTCCGCGACGGCCGAGACCCGACGCCTGGTCGAGGAGGCCGAGCTGCGAGCCGGCGCCGCCGAGGAGCGGGCCAGCGAGGCGAGCAAGCAGGCCACCGAGAACCGCGCCGCCGCGCAGACCGAGGCCGAGGCCCTGGTCTCGCGGGCCCGTCGCGAGGGTGAGCAGATCGTGGCGACGGCCCGAAGCCAGGCCGAGTCGGTCACCACCACGGGCGCGGTCGAGATCGAGCGCGAGATCGCCGCACGTCGCGCCGAGCTGGATCGCCTCACCAAGCGCCGCGACGCGATCGCTGCACAGCTCGCGTCCCTGCGTGACGTCGTGGCCGGGTTCGGCGAGGACGAGAGTTGAGCAAGGACCCGCTCGGCGCTGACGAGGCCGCCGAGCGGGCCGAGGTGGCGGCCGAGCACGCCGAGACCGCCGCCGAGACCGCCGAGACCGCTGCCGGGCACGCCGAGGCGTCGGTCGGCGGTGTGCTCGAGCGCGATGACAGCGACGACTACGGCACGCCCGGCAAGCCCTTCGAGCGACGCTCACCCTTCTTCGTCGGGTTCTTCGGCGCCCTGGGGGTGCTGCTCGCCTACTTCCTCTGGTCGGCACTGCTGAGCATCGCCTCAACGCTGATCCTCATCATCGTTGCCCTGTTCATCGCCGCGGGGCTCAACCCATCGGTGGAGTTCCTCGAGCGTCGCGGGCTGCGACGCAGCCTCGCAGTCACCGCGGTCATCGTCGCGTTCCTCGGAGCCGTGGCACTCTTCATCGTCGCGATCGTGCCGGTCATCACCGACCAGGTCGCCGCCCTGAGCAAGAACGCCCCCGGCTGGCTCGACGAGCTGCAGAAGAACAAGCAGATCCAGAAGGTCGACAACGAGTACGACATCATCTCCAAGGTCCGCGACTACGTCGCCAACGGCGACTTCGTCAGCGGTATCTTCGGCGGGGTCCTCGGGGTGGGGCTGAAGATCTTGGGCGCGCTGTTCAACGCGTTCATCATCCTGGTCCTCACGCTCTACTTCCTCAGCTCGTTGGACAAGACCAAGAACGCCTTCTACCGCTTGGCGCCCGCCTCGCGTCGCCACCGGGTCTCTCTGCTGGGTGACCAGATCGTGCGCAACGTCGGCGGCTACGTCTCCGGCGCGTTCATCGTCGCGCTCGCTGCGGGGATCTCCACGTTGGTGTTCCTCTTCGCGGTCGGTCTGGGCGAATACGCGGTCGCACTGGCGTTCGTCGTGGCCCTGCTCGACGTCATCCCGATGATCGGCGCCACGCTCGGTGCTCTCGTCGTGACCGCCATCGCCTTCGCCACCGACGTCAAGACCGGTCTCATCTGCGCGATCTTCTTCCTGATCTACCAGCAGCTGGAGAACTACGTGATCTACCCGCGGGTCATGTCGAAGTCGGTCGACCTGCCCGGTGCGGTCATCGTCATCGCGGCGCTCGTCGGCGCCGGCCTGCTCGGGGTCGTCGGTGCGTTGCTGGCCATCCCCACCGCGGCCGCCGTCCTGCTGATCCTGCGAGAGGTCGTCGTACGACGACAAGACGTGAGGTAGGCGGGCCCCCGCCGAAGGGGTCGTGTGCCCGAGGCCGCGCTGAAGCGCTGGCAGCGACCCACGACCCGCTCCAGGCTGGACCACGTCAGCGGCGCACGGCCTCGATCTCGAGTCGCACGTAGTCGACGACGGGTGCGCTCAGGGCTCGCCGCACCTCACGCACGAACGCCGCGTGCTCGTCGGCCGGACGCGCATCGAGGTGCGTGCCCAGGACGACGGTCGCGAGGTAGGTCTCCAGGACGACCTCGTCCTCGCACCGGAAGGGATCCGGCCGCAGCCGGACGTCCTCGACGGCGAAGCCCGCGGTCTCGAGCCGCGCCCGGGTGCCGACGTCGTCGGCGAACTCCCACTCCGACGGCTCCTCCCCGGTCACCTGCGCGATGGCCCGTGTCACCTCGGCGACATTGCCACGCCCGCCACAGTCCGAAGCCAGTCGGGCACCGGGCCGCATGACCGCCGCGAGGTGGGAGAAGAGGAGGTCGTGGTCGGGCACCCAGTGGAAGGCCGCGACACTCATCACCGCATCGACCGGCTCCTCGACCGGCAGCGGCGCCATCAGGTCGGCCTGGACGTAGGTCACCCGCTTGTCGCCCAGGCGGGTGCGCGCGACCTCGAGCATCTGCTGTGAGCCGTCCAGCGCCACGAGGCGTACGCCGGGCCACCGGGCGCGCAGCGCGGCGGCGTCGCGGCCGGTGCCGCAGCCGGCATCGAGCACGACCTCGTCGCCGGTGAGTCGCAGCCGGTCGAGGACTCCACGTCCCCACTGCTCGTGCGGCAGGGTCAGCGCGTCGTAGGTGGTGGCATCCCATTCGCGTGGCATGGCACCGAACCTACGCGGGCAGCTCCGGGGTGGAGGGCAAGGACCGCTCCCCGAGCTTGACCGCGACCACGCCGGCCATGATCAAGATGCCACCGACCAGCTGGATCGGTCGCGGCAGCTCCTCGAGCAGCAGCCAGGCCCACAGCACTCCCATCACGACCTCGATCAGCGCGACGAACGACGCCACGCGCGAACCGAGTCGGCGGGTGGCGGCGATGCCGGACACGTAGGCGATCGCGGCGGTCACCAGGCCCAGCAGGACCAGCGGGATCCACCAGGAGACCGAGGAGCCAGCCATGATGACGTCCTGGGTGGTGGCGGCCATGGGGAGCAGGCCCACCAGCCCGAGCAGGCCCAGGGAGAGCCCGCCGATGACCAGTCCGGAGGCCGCCAGGGCAAGCGGCGGTAGACCGTTGTCCTCGTCGGCGGAGATGATGAAGTAGGTCGCGCAGCCGACCATGGCGCCCAGCGCCCACAGCACGCCGGCGAGGTTGAGCTCCGCACCGCTGATCAGGTCGAGGACCAGCACCAGCCCGAGCGCTGCCAGGCCCGCGCCTGCCAGGGTGAGGGCACCGGGACGCTCGCCGTGACGCAGCCACAGCCACACGACGACGGCGGCCGGCGCGGTGTACTCGATCAGCAGCGCCGGTCCGACCTGCATGTAGCCGACCGCGGAGAAGTAGCTGAACTGCGCTCCTGCGACCGCCAGCAGCCCGTAGGTGAGGACGAGACCCCGATTGGCGCTCAGCAGGTCCCAGCGCCCGCGGAGCGAGACGTAGCCGAACGGAGCGACGACCACCGCCGCGAGACCGATGCGCACGAGCACGACCGAGCCGGGCGTCCACCCGGTGTCGAGGAGGCCGCGGGCAAGCGCACCGGACAGGCCGAAGGTCACCGCCGAGAGCAGCGCGAGGAGCAGCCCGGTGACGGTGCGCGACGATCGGGCCGCCACAGCATCGTCACGAGTCAAGGTCGTCATAGGTCATGACGGTAGAGGTCGTGCGGTAACCTGTCAACGTGGTTTTTGCTCATGACACTGAAATGTCTCTCCAGTCGGCCGTGACGCTGGTCAACTCCGAGGACCCTGCCGAGGACACCCTGCAGACGATCGGCGACCTGGAGCGGTTCTACGACGACTTCTCTTACACCGGCCGATGCGAGGCCGACCAGGCCGAGCTCGACGCGGTCCGGGCCCTGCGCGCCCGCCTGCGCGAGCTGCTCACCGCGACTCGCGACGAAGCCGTCGAGCTGGTCAACGAGATGCTGCGCGAGGGGAGGGCGCTCCCCCAGCTCGTGCGCCACGAGCCTTTCGACTGGCACCTGCACGCCGTCGGCAACGAGGCACCGATGGCCACCCGCATCTCCGTCGAGACCGCGATGGCCATGATCGACGTCATCCGCGCCGACGAGATGTCACGCCTGGGCCACTGCGCCGACGAGGAGTGCCACGGGGTCGTCCTCGACCTCTCCCGCAACCGTTCGCGACGCTTCTGCTCCACCCCCTGCGGCAACCGCAACGCGGTCGCGGCCTACCGCGCCCGCCAGGCAGCCGACTGAGCTGCAGCCCTAGGTCTGGGCCGGACCCGGGACGGGCACGTCGCGATAGGCCCCCAGGTTGTGCGCGTTGTAGGCCGAGGTGTCGGCGAGCTCCATCGGGCCGTCCCACTCGGTCGGGAGCGGCACGGTGACGTCGGGGGCGATGCGGCGCACGATCTCGTCGAGGACCTTCTCGGCGTCCCCCACCCACAGGTGCTTGCTGCCCGCGAAGGGCACGACCTCGGCCTGCGGGATGGCCCCGAACCGCTCGACCGCCTCGGGCGGCTGGAGGTAGTCGTCGTGCTCGGGCACGAAGGCGTGCACCGGCTTGCCGGAGGTAGCCCACGGCTCGAGGTGCTCGGGCTCGCTGAAGCGCAGGGGCGGGCTGAGCAGGATCGCGCCGCGCACGGCCGGGTCCAGGCCGTGCATCAGCGCCAGGTCGGTGCCGAACGACCAGCCCACCAACCAGATGTCGGGCAGGTCGTGGAACTCGGCGTACTCGATCGCGGCGGCGACGTCGAAGCGCTCCCCCACGGCGTTGTCGAACGCCCCTTCGCTGGTGCCCTGCTCGCTCCACGTGCCGCGGGTGTTGAAGCGCAGCACTGCCACGCCGGCGAGGGCCGGCAGCCGGAAGGCGGCCTTGCGGTAGATGTGGCTGTCCATCATCCCGCCGTGCGTCGGCAAGGGGTGCAGGCAGATGATCGTGGCCACCGGGTCACCCTCGAGGGGCAACGCCAGCTCCGCGACGAGCGAGAGACCGTCGGCCGTCTCGAGCGTCACCGGCTCGCGTCGCGCGGGCAGGACGGAGTTGGCGCGGATCTTGTGGCTCACCCGCCCAGGCTATCCAGCGCTCAGCACCAGCGGTGCACGCCGTCGGGGCTGAGGTCCAGGTCACGCAGCACGATCGCGACGTCATCGCCGTGCCGACTGCAGGCGGCGCGGAAGTCGCGCAGGCGGTACTCGATCATCAGGACCTGGTCGCCGAAGTCGTCGACGTAGGCACCGCACTCGTTATAGTGCGCGCACGACTCGGAGACCGCGAAGTCGAAGCCGATGCGCGTGCCGTCGTAGCCCGCCAGGTTCTTCTGCCCGGCAGCCAGTCCCTCGACGTGCGCTCGCCGCACGAGCAGCCGGGCGAACGCCAGACCCTGCGCGCGGGTGATCAAACGCCCGCTGCGCGTGAAGGAGTCGAGGTTGTCGTACTCCACGGCGGCGAAGCCGTCGCTCGCGCAACCGGCCGTCCAGCGCCCCACGATCCGGGCCAGGGCCTGTCGCTTGCGGACCGTCCGCACGTCGAGCAGCCACTCGCCCCAGGCCTCGTCGACGACCGGGCGGCCATCGCGCTTGAGCACCAGGTCCCCGTGCCGGCGCCAGAAGCGCTTCGCGTCGGGCTGGGTCTGGAAGCCGTTGACGTAGCAGATGTTGTAACGACCCGCCTGCGGCGACGAGGTCCGGTCACGCACGATGATCCCGACGTGCGCGGGCAGGTCGCGGTCACCCCCGAGCTGGTAGTCCACGTCGGTGCCGACCGGCAAGCCCTCCCGAGCGGCGAACGACGGTCCCTGTCCGAGCATCACGACCAGGGACGCCGCGAGCAGGACGCCGATCACCGCGCCTCGCCTCATGGATCCACCCTACGTCGTAACTCCGACGGGCGGACCTGCGTTAGCAGACCAGTCCACGAAAGGGATCCCCGATGTCGCACCTGCGCTCACGGTTGGTCGCGCTCACCTGCGCCGCAGCCGTCGCGCTCCCCGTCGCCGGCGCCACCAGCGCCGCCACGGGAGCCTCAGCCAGCAGCTCCACCCCACTCTCGACACGCGGCCCCGATGCCCTGCGCGCGACCCACGTCGGCCTCGATCGTCTCCTGGCCGCGGGGACGTACGGCAACAAGGCGATCGTCACCTTCGACTCGGTGCCGAGCCCCGGCGACATCGCAGCCCTGCGGGCGCTGGGCCTGGTGGTGCAGCCGATGCAGCGCCTGCCGCTGGCCCTGGTCGCGGGCACTGTGCCCCAGCTGGTGAGCGTCGTCTCCAGCGGAGTCGGCCTCGATGTCTACCCCGACGAGCAGCTGGACTACCTCGACACCGCATCCTCCGACGTCGTGTCGTCGTCCCCCACGGCCGCCCGTGCGCTGCGCGCGAAGGGCCTCACCGGCAAGGGCGTCACGGTCGGGATCGTGGACTCCGGCTGCGACGGGACCCACCCGGACCTCGCGGACCACATCACCCACAACGTGGTCCTGGTCAGCCCGGAGTACGTCAACGCCGGCACCAGCCCGACGATCGTGGCTCCCCTCGACCAGGGCCCCTACACCAACACCGACCTCGGCAGCGGCCACGGCACCCACGTCGCCGGCATCATCGCCGCCGACGGCACCACCGGCCGCGAGCACCTCGGGGTCGCTCCCGATGCGGAGCTCGCCTGCTTCGCCATAGGTGCCGTCATCACGACCACGGCGGTGGTCACGGCGTTCGACTACATGCTCGACCAGCCCGGCATGCTGGGCATCGACGTGGTCAACAACTCCTGGGGCAACTCCTTCCGCCAGTTCGACCCCCGCGACCCGGTCAACGTCGCCACCGAGGCGGTCGCGAAGCGCGGGGCCGTGGTGGTCTTCGCGGCGGGCAACTCCGGCGCGGAGGACGGGGAGGCCAGCGTGAGTCCTTTCAACCAGGCGCCGTGGGTCGTCTCGGTCGCGGCCAGCGACCTCGCGCGCGAGCGTGGTGGCTTCTCCTCCAACGGGCTGGCCTTCGACAACGGCCGCGCGGTCCCGATCGGGCGCGGTGGTCACACCGTCTTCACCGGCGACCGGGTCGGCAACACCCAGCCCGACATCTCAGCACCCGGCGTCGACATCTCCTCCACCTGCGACACCACCGGCACGGTCATCGGCCCCTGCCCCCCCGGTGACAACGCCAGCGCGTCCGGTACGTCGATGGCCGCGCCGCACGTCGCCGGCGCCGCCGCAGTGCTCACCCAGGCCAACAAGCACCTGAGCGTCGCCCAGCTCCAGGAGGCCCTGACGGCGACCGCCACGCCGCTGCTGGCCGACGGCAAGCGCCTGTCCTCCTCGCAGGCGGGCTACGGGCACGTCAACCTCGACCGGGCCGTGGCGCTGGTGCGCTCCTCTGGCTGGAAGTCCCGGCTCGCGACCGCCCAACGACGGGCCACGGCCCGGCTGCTGGCCCAGGACCCCTGGAGGGTCACGCGCTCCGACCTCTGGCAGGAAGCGGCACCGTTGCTCACCCTGGGCGGCTCCTACACGCGCACCCACACCGTCACCCTGGCGAAGGGCTCCACGGCACTCAAGGTCGCGCTGGTCTATCCGACCCCCGGCACCGCCGCCAACCTGGCCGCCTTCACCGGCACCGTGCGCAACGCCGCCGGGAAGGTCGTGGGCACCACCCGCACGGACATCCTCTACGCGACCGGCATCACCACGACCCTGGTGAAGGGGCTGCCGCCGGGTCGCTACAGCGTCGAGGTCACCGGTGACTACGCGGTCTCCGACCCCGACACCGTCGACAGCGACTCCGTCAACGGGCGGGTCGTCTTCCTCCAGGTCGCCCAGCTGCGCAAGCGGGCGTAACCCACAGCGGCCCGCGCCGTTAGGACGTGCAGGTGACAACGACGCTGAGCCGGGCGATCGCCTCATGGGGTGGTGATCGTCCGCTCAGCGTCGGCCGAGGTCCTCGTCCGTGCGCCCAGGTGCGGGCCCACCTGGTGGTCGGGCTGACATGATCGCTGTCGTGACCGACACCCGCATCGAGACCAGCCGTCGTATCGCCGCTCCCGCAGCCGACGTCTTCGCGCTCCTGTGCGACCCGCAGGGCCACGTGGCGATCGACTCCTCCGGCATGCTCCAGGACTGCACCGGCGATCCGGTCCGCGCGGTCGGCGACAGCTTCGCCATCCACATGGACCGCGAGTCGCTGGGCGACTTCCCCGAGATGGGCCGCTACGACGTCACCGTCACGATCCGCGACTTCGAGCAGGACCGGCTGATCTCCTGGACCATCCTGGGACGCGTGCGCCCCCAGATCGGTCACGTCTACGGCTACCGGCTCGAGCCGGTTGACGCCGGCGACGACGAGCCGGCCGGGACGCTCGTCACGTCGTTCTACGACTGGTCCGACATCGCACCGGAGTGGCGCGAGATGGGCATCTTCCCGGTCATCTCCGAGGGTGCCCTGCGCGGCACCCTCGGCATCCTCGACCGCACCGTACGACGGGGCTACCCACGCGCCTGAGAGTCAGCAGATGCCGCCCTGGAGGTCGGCCCCGGAGCGGCCCGCCCGCAGCTCGTCGGCCAGCTCCCAGAACACCTCGGGGTAGTCCCCCACCTTCTCCTGGGCCACCAGCAGCGGCCACTCGCGGCTGGAGTCGAGAGCGGCCAGTGCCCGCTGCCGGATCGCTGCGTCGCCGGCGTCGTAGGTCTCCAACCACGCGCAGCCGACCGCTCCGGCGACCGTCGTCATCGCGTTGTAGCGGTCCTGGAAGCCGGTGAGCGCGAAGTCCGCACCGGTGAAGCCGTCGGGGGCACTCACACCCTCGAGGAGCCGCAGGACGGCGCCGTCGCGCGTCTCGGGCGTGACGGTGCCAGGTGGCACCGTCCTGGCGAACACCTCGGCGTCCGTCGACTCGAGCTCGTCGAGCAGCTCCTCGTAGGCAGCGAGGTCCATCCCGGCGCCCCGCACCTCCACGAAGGTCCCGTCCTCGGTCGGACGGATCGTCGCGTGGTCGCGGGCGGAGTAGGCGACCGTCGTCGACGGCATGCCCAGGAGGGTGCCGCGTCGGGGTGCACTGACGTCGAGCCGGTCGTCGAGCCGCTCCTGGTAGAGGTCAGCGGGATACTCGTTCAGCTCCAGCGCCAGGTCGCCCTTGGCGAACTGGACACTCAGGAGTCCGTCGGACTCCCCGACGGTGGTCACCTCCCAACCGGCTGCGTCGAGAACGACGTACGACGCCTCGGGGCGCTGCTCCTCCGAGCTCGTCGACGACCCGCTCGCGGGACCGCTACCGGGCGCCTCGTCCGAGTCGCGCAGCGTGGGGACCAGGGCGATCGCCGCGATCGCGGCGGCGGCTGCCGGGATCGCCAGCCAGGTGGGGGCGAAGCGTCGGGCGCGGGTCGAGACCTTGTCGGCGTGGTCGAGATCAGTGGCCATGATGTCCTCCAGGAGGTCGGCCCGCCCGGCGTGGACCGCGAGCGCGGCCACCTCGTCGTCGGTGATCCTCGGCGTGGGGTCGTTCATCGGTCCTCCTGTCGGACGAGCTGCGGGTGTCTGAGGGGGACATGTCCGGGCGGCCCGGGATCGTTGCCGGCTTCGTCCACCTGCGCCCGCAGCCGGGCGCGCGACCGCGAGAGCCGACTGCGTACGGCGATCGGCGAGATGCCCAGCACCTCCGCGATCTCACGGGGCTCCAGGCCCTCCCAGGCGCTGAGCTCGATCACCTCCCGGTCCCGGTCTGCCAGCCGCATCAGCGCCGCCCGCACGGTCTCGCGCTCGCTGACCGCGCCAGCATGGTCAGGCACCGCGGTGGCCAGGTCCTGACGCAGCCGGTCGCCGAGCGCGCTGCGTCGACCGGCACCGCGTCGGTGGTTGGCCAGCGTGCGTCGCGCCACACCGTAGAGCCACAGTCGGGCCTCGTCGCCCTCCGGCACGTCGTCGATCCGGCGCCAGGCCACCAGGAACGTGTCGGCCACGACGTCGGCGGCGTCCTCAGGCCGGTCGACCCGCCGCAGGGCATAGCCCAGCAGCGGATCGAACTGTCCGGCGTACAGCCGTCGGAACCGCTCCTGGCGCTCGCTCACGACAGGCTCATGTCCGGCAGCGGGCCCATCGTTGCAGCCCACCTCGACCAGGTCAGCGGGCGCTGTAGTCCCGGAAACCGCGCTTGGTCTTGCGACCGAGGTAGCCAGCCGTGACGAGGTGCTCGAGCAGGGGTGCCGGTGCGAAGCCGGGCTCACGGAACTCCAGGTAAAGCTCGCGCTGGATGGCCAGCGACACGTCGTTGCCGACCACGTCGAGGAGCTCGAAGGGACCCATCGGCAGCGCACAGCCCTGCTTCATCGCCAGGTCGATGTCGTCGGCGGTGGCGTAGTGCGCCTCGAGCATCTTGACCGCGTCGTTGAGGTAGGGAAACAGCAGCGCGTTGACGATGAACCCGGCACGATCCCCACACGACACCGCCACCTTGCCGACCTTGGCGCACAGCGCCTGGGTCGTCTCGGTGACGTCCTCGGAGGTCGAGACGGTCGAGACGACCTCGACCAGCTTCATGATCGTGGCCGGGTTGAAGAAGTGCATCCCGATGACGTCCTGGGGACGCTTGGTGACCTTGGCCATCGCGATGATCGGCAAGCTGGAGGTCGTGGTCGCGAGGATCGCGCCCGGCTTGCAGATCTCGTCGAGGTTCTCGAAGAGGGTGGTCTTGATCGCCAGGTCCTCCGCGATCGCCTCGACGACGATGTCGACGTCGCGCAGGTCGTCGAGCGAGGTGGTGCCGCTGACGCGGGCCAGCACCTCGGCCTTGGCCTCCTCGGTGGCGCGCCCACGCTGGATCTGCTTGTCGAAGTTCTTGGTGATCGTGGCGGTCACTCCCGCGACCTTGTCGGCGCTACGACCGACGAACAGCACCTCGTGGCCGGCCTTGGCGAAGACCTCCACGATGCCGCTGGCCATGGTCCCGGTGCCGACGACGCCGACCAGCCTGATGTCGTGCTTGAGCTGGGGCTTCTTGTCGGCCGAGGGCGTCTTGTCGTCGGCGACGACGACCGAGGTGTCGGGGCCTTCGTAGGTGTAGAAGCCGCGACCGGTCTTGCGACCGAGCAGCCCGGCGGTGACCATCTGCTTCAGGATCGGCGTGGGCGCGTGGAGGCGGTCGCGACCTTGGCGATACATCGTCTCGAGGATCTCGTAGGCCGTGTCGAGAC
>Ga0136639_10000253_pt1 | contig 16933 bp, 12 predicted proteins | sample AntDrymUQ8592106_2_FD_113739 | JGI IMG/M metagenome (GOLD analysis project Ga0136639, IMG submission 113739) | Polar desert sand microbial communities from Dry Valleys, Antarctica - metaG UQ859 (21.06) | ecosystem: Environmental > Terrestrial > Soil > Desert | place: Antarctica: Dry Valley...
ACTACACAAACAAAGTCTGCCTCCGCAGACTGAAGAGTAAAGTTGATATGATTTTTATTGTTGATTTTCTAGGGCAGCCAGCGGGGGCGGAATCCTCTTAAAGTCAATTCTTCAGGTGATGGATAATTATTAGATGCCGGTACGTTTTTTAAGTTTACAAGTATGAGATTTGAAGAGCCGATCGCACTTCCGCCATCTGTTCTCAAATCTCCTGTGACTGGTTCCGATTTCTTGGTAACTACCCGGTCTAATAGCAATTCTAACCCATCGGGCGACAAACTCATTTTTGTCTCCACTTGGTCGGGCAAAACTAACAGCGGTTTTACAGCAAATGTTTGCAAATTAATTGCTTCGAGAGTAAGTTGCTCGGAAAAACCTGTCCCCGGCTTCCGCCTGGTTAACAAGCAATAAAGCTGAGGATTTATGGTGTCAAATTGACAGTTTATAAATTCTCCGAGGGTGCGGATTAGTTATTTTTGAAATTCGTGATTTGTTACCAAGAATATTGATTGACTAAAATCACTGTTGTACTTCAGCATTGCTGATTCTCTACCGTCTGGACTGAAGCTAAAAACTCTCCGAAATGATGGTATGAATTCTAAAGGTTTGACATTTGGCGTCAGGGATAAAATAGCGATGCCGTCTGCTTGGGGATTGGCGTAAATCCCGCCAACGCTAGCACCCGAATTTCCCCAAATCCAACCATTGATTCCAATAGCAAAATCGCAGTCAATCCAGCAACAAATCAAGACGAAAGCCAATAGTCGCTACCAGAAATCAACTCAGACAAAATAGGAAACCTCGCCACCATAACTCTAGGCTGCGACTGCGCCGGCTGTCGAACTCAAGTTCTCCAAATGATCCAACAAGGACAACTGATACTTCCTCAGTAACGTAGACAGTAAGTTACAAAGCAAGCAAAACAGAAGTCACAGAAAACAACCCATTAATTCTGGATTTAGATCGTCACAAATTTAAAGTCTAAAGTCAAAATAATTAATTATTATTTCTACTTTTGGCTTTTGGATTTTTATTTGTGAAACTGACAATTCACAACAGAAGAAAGAAATTTTAACCATACAATATTTCTTCCACAGGTGGCGTTGCGTCTTTGGGATCAAACTCTTTTAGTTTCAAAGATTGCAGCAAAAACAGCCAGATATAAAGCGGATTCAACAAAACATAACGCTGCCAGAGGCGCTTTGGTTCTTTAACCATCCGAAACAGCCATTCCAAACCTATTTTAGATAAAAACTCAGGAGATTTCGCCAAATTACCCGCATGAAAATCGTAAGCTGCACCTACAGCAATCAGCGGCATTGATAGCTCGTCCCGGTATTCGTAAGCCCAAACTTCTTGTCGCGGACACCCCAAACCGACAAAAGTAATTGCTGCACCGCTGTTGCGAATTTCCTGGGCAATTTCTTGCTTCTCTTGGGGTGAAACGTGCCTAAATTTAGAAGGCTGAGTTCCCGCAATAATTAGCTTGGGAAAACGCTCGCAGAGATTGCGAGATAAAGCTTCCAGTACAGAAGCTTTAGAGCCGTACAAATAGATAGATAATCCTTCTTCGGCTGCACGTTCGCAAATTTGTAACATCGCATTTGGCCCACAAACTCGATCGGGCAATTCAGTATTGTAGAGCAAATTTAACGCCCATCTTACAGGTTGTCCGTCTGGCAATACTAAGTCAATGTGATTGATCCGATAGCGATGAGTGCTGTCAAGCACCCCAGTCATTACCCCGTGAACCGCTAAAGCCGAAACTGACAGTGGTGTTCCGGCACTGGCTGCCACAATAATTTTGTTGACAGCAGCTTCATAATTAACGGCATTTACTAATATGCCGAGTACATTCTTTTTCCCTTTATCAATCATGGAACACCTCTTTAAGCCAACGCTCGGCGTTACAATCATAAATCTCCTGTAGAATTTGTTTAACGTTGTATTTCATTTTCCAGTCAGGATAGTGACTGGCGAATTTGGAATTGTCGCTAATCCACCAAATGTGATCGCCAACGCGATTTCCTTCAGCATAAGTCCAGTTGAATTTGCGTTCCGCAATTTCCTCACACATCTGGATAGCTTCTAGCATTGAACAATTACTGTATCTGCCACCTCCCATGTTGTAAACTTGTCCACTTCTCGGAGCTTTATAAAATTCATAAAATGCTGAAATTAAATCTGCACTGTGAATATTATCACGAACTTGCTTGCCTTTGTAGCCAAACACGGTGTAAGCAGTCTCCGTCGCCGCGCATTTCATTAAATAGGCGAGAAAGCCGTGCAGTTGAGTTCCAGAATGATTCGGGCCAGTCAGACAGCCGCCGCGAAAACAAGCGGTTTTCATGTCAAAATAGCGGCCGTATTCTTGAACTAAAATGTCAGCAGCTACTTTGGAAGCACCAAACAAACTATGCAAACATTGGTCGATGGACATATCTTCCCGAATGCCACCTTCGTAAGTATGACCAGGTTCAATTTCCCACCTGTGTTCTAATTCAACTAAAGGCAATCTGTTTGGTGTATCGCCATATACTTTGTTGGTAGAAGTAAAAATGAAAACTGCTTTGGGGCAGTACAAACGAGTTGCCTCTAAAAGATTGAGAGTACCGTTGGCATTGACGGTAAAATCTATTTTAGGAGCGCGTGCAGCCCAATCATGGCTAGGTTGGGCTGCCGTGTGAATCACTAATTCGACATCCTCACCGTACCGCTGAAAAATATTAGTGATCGCTTCATAGTCACGAATGTCAACATCTAGGTGAAAATACTTTGTCCCCAAGGACTTTTCTAGTTGTTGACGGTTCCAATTTGTAGAAGCATCTGCACCAAAGAAGAACTGGCGCATATTGTTGTCGATCCCGACAACATCGAAGCCTTGTTGAGCAAAGAATTTACAGGCTTCAGAACCTATTAAACCTGCGGCTCCAGTAATAATTGCAACGCTCAATTTTGACTCTCCTCACAAATATATTTTTCTGTTTTTGCGATCGAACAAATCAGAAGTTATCGTGATTTTTCGTTGAGTACATCTTCGCACAATTCGGCAAAAAATTTACCTTTTACATTCCAATCATAAATTTCCCTGACGCGCTTTTGACCCGATCGACCCAAGCGCGATCGCAATTCATGATCGTTGGCTAAACACACTATAGCCTCTGCTAGACCTTTCACTGCGCGATTCGGGTCAATAGCAGCCACTTTGATGCCGGTTTCAGCAGTCACTTGAGTCGCAGGCCCACCCAAATCCAAACAAATCGTCGGACGCCCAACCCCCATCATTTCCGTACACACAAAACCGCCAGAGTCATGCAAACTCGGATGGAGGAGAACGTGAGACTCCCCCATTTTTAAAAGGGTTTCAGCGCGCGGTAAAGCTCCCCAAAATAATACCTTATTTGCAATTCCTAATTCTGTTGCTAAAGCTTCTAAACGCTGCCTTTCTGGGCCGTCTCCCACAATCCAATATTCCGATTGTTCCAGCTTCGCCTCCGCAAATGCACGGAGTCCCAAGTGTACCCCTTTCCAATGTAGGAGACGACCAACACTGATAAATCTAACTGGTTCCTCCGGCGGAATTGGAAATTTCCCTAATTCCTGAATTTCCTGCTGCGACAAACCAACTTGCGAGAAAATTTTCACGTTTTTTGCTTTGAGAAATCGCAATCTGGCTGCGGTTTCTTCCGTAGTCGCCAGCGCGACGGCACTGCGGCGTGCCGTCAGCCCCACAAACGGGTCGCGTTCTCCGACGCTTTGAGCCAATGCTCGGAGCGTTTCGTAAATTTTGCCCCGGCGACTAAAATCTTGCCAAAAAGGCTTTGGTGCTGCTTCTGCACCCCCTACAGGCCCCCAAATAAAAGGATGTGGCAACAGTGCTAGGAAACTGGGAGACCAATGTTTGACATAGGTTACGTGATGTACTATATCAAAACCGATCGTCCGATCGAGCTTTCGAGCGATAAAATAAGCCCAGATTTGCCACAAATAATAATGAAGTTGCAGCAATCCCTGTTTTCCCTTCCAATCTTCGCTCCACCCAAACGGATCGAAATAAACGAAATGTAGGTTTGGTACTGGATTGCGTTCTAGTTCTGCTTCAATGTACGATCGACAAAACGTCCGAGTAAATACCCAACTTTCGTGATACTTCGCAGATTGGATAACTGTATTCCATCCCACTCCCTCTTCAGAGCCGAGATTTGGTTCGCAAGCAAAAGCAGATAATAGAACTTTCATCGGCAATTGGTAATCGGTAATTGGTCATTGATAATCTGTCATTTAAATCCGTTAAATCCGTGGAGCGAATCCGTTGCCGAACCTCACCTCTTCCCCATCAAAAAAGATGTAACTTCAACATAAGCTTTAGCTGCTGTTTCAGGAGTTTTTTGAGAAATGAGCTGTCGCGAACACTCCCCCATCGATGCAATCAAATCAGGACTATCTATAAAAATCCGCATTTTTTCTGACAACTCCTGAGCATTGCTAGGATCGAAAATATAACCATTTTTACCTTCCACAACTAACTCGCAGGAAGCAGCACCATTAGAACACAATATCGGTTTCCCAAACACCATAGCTTCCGGCACCACCATACCCCAAACATCCTCAAAAGTCGGAAATACAAAAATATCAGCTTGCTGAAAATAAGCTCCCAAACTTCCATAATCAACCCATCCCACCCAGTTTACTTGCTCAGGAAAATCTTGCTCTTTAATAAAAGCTTCCAAATCATCTTGCTGGTCACCCTTACCAACAATTAATAAAGTATAATCAGAATATCCTTGCTTTTTGAGGATCGCACAAGCTTCTAACAGCGTCTTAATTCCTTTTCTAGCTGTAATCCGTCCCACATATAAAAAAATTGGCTGCTTCAGACCTAAATTTTCCACCTTATTGGCTGACAAAGGTTTCAGTAGCGTTTCCGCATCAGGAACCAAATAAGTTCTAGTAAAAACTTCCGCTTCCGGTACATTTAGCGCTTCCACCAGATATCTTTTTCCGGCTTGGCTGTTAGAAACAAAAGCATCAGCAAACTTAGCTAATATGCGTCTGACAAACGTCCGAAAACCCGAATCTCGAAAATCCGTATTCGGGGAACTACCATCATAAATAATTGCAATTTTCCAGCCACAGAGAGGTTTTAGCAGCACTACCAAGACAGTCCACAGAGAAAAAGCTTGAGGAAAAACGATCTGAGGTCTAAATTTTAGCAAATGACCGATGATGCTAGGTGATACTGCGATGAAACCGCGATCGTACCCTGTTTCGATCTTCGTCGTCTCAACAAACTTCGTCTCGCCTACCAACTGAATTGCTGATGCTCCCGGTAGCGTCGGATCGAACCCAGACCAAACGCGACCAGTATAAAATACAGTATTCTTAAATACTTTTGTAAACTCTCTCAATACAGGCTGCCAATATGCACCCAATTCTACTTCTGGAACCAGCCAAGCCACACGCAAATCACTTCGATTTACCATCCTATTTACCTTCAGTCTTGTTTTTAGTTAATCCCAGCTTGCTCAGAACTGAAAACCAAACTAACCTTCTGTAAGGTAGCAACCAATAGATTGGCCAGAATAAACCACCGTGACGCTGAGCAAATACTTTCCATTCTTCCCACGGTTGAAGGGTAGCATCTTGAAAAGTTAAACCTTTCGGTTGGTTCATTTTTTCTAAGCCTTCACTCATACTAGCAGCAGCCACTTTTGTAGCTTGGGGATTGGCCGAACAAGTTCCTTGATAGCCGGGAGCTATCCACACTGTACAGCCTTTCTGTCTGGCGCGCAAGCCATATTCCCAGTCTGATAAATAATGGATAAAGGCTGGATCGAGGTTGCCAACAAGTTGAACGACGCTGCGGGGAATTAGTACGCAGTTACCATTCATGCTGTCACAAGATTGAGGTGCTTTAGTCGGATCGATAAACCTAAATTTAAAGGGAAGCAACGGAGTAATTTTAACGATACCGCCGTAAGTAAATTCACCAGTATCAGGGTCACAAGTAGAGCCGGCAACGATCGCCTTTTTTTCTCCTTGTTCAAATAACTGACGGCTGGTTATCAGCAGCGAACTTAAAGCCTCTGGATAAAGTATCGTATCGTCATTCAACCACAGGTAATAGTCTGGATCGTCTTTGATTGCCTCACTGAAGGCGACACGCATTCCTCCATTCCAAAATAAATTGCCATCCCCTGAAAAAATCTTGACATCAGGATATGCTTGCTGTACCGCTTGAGCAGTGCCATCAGTGCTCCCGTCATCTACCAGATAAACTTTATGTGCAGTTTCATTGATTGATATTTGGTGGAACAGGGACTCTAGAGTGGCCAGAGTCTTTGACTTGCGGTTGTGGCAAGTCATCAGGACTGCTATACTTATTTGCTCCATCTATATTAAAGATTGGCTGTTTGCAACAAACTGTCCTCTGGCGATCGACCATGACGATCGCAGGCGAGCACAATACAATTATTAACTTAATTTGCCACACTATCAACAGATTGAAAAGAAAGTTTATTATTGGAGCAGCATCTAGATACGCGACTTCTTAAAGCCTGCGAATATCTGGATATTTTTTTTCAGTGGATTTACTTAGCTGCTTGCCAAACTTCTTCATACAGTTTTTGATACTCACGAGCTTGCACTTCTAGTGTAAACTTTGCTTCAACCTTCAGGCGAGCATTGCGACAGAGCTTTTGATGCCTTTCGGAATCTTCTAAAACCCAAGCAATACCTCGCGCTAAGTCTTCGCTATCATAGGGTTGAGCTAAATAACCGTTTTCGTGGCGATCGACAATATCTTTTAATCCCGTCACATCAAAAGCCACCACAGGCGTGCCACAAGCCAAAGCTTCCGATGCCGTCTGACCAAAAGCTTCATACCGCGACGGTACAACCATCACATCCGCCGCTGCATAAACTTTTGACAAAGTAGCATCATCCAACCTGCCAAGATAATGAGTTTTAAAACCAACATCGATCGGACTTTCAGGCTCAGAACACCCAAAAACCACAAGTTCAATCCTATCCTTCCATCCCGACTGACTCAAACTTTGCAAAGCCGGAACCAGCAACGGAAAACCTTTCCAGCGATCGCCCGTTCCCTGCATCGCCCCAAACAACACCAACTGTTTATTTTGAGGCAAATTTAAACGATCCCTCACCTGCGGGCGATCCTGCGGTTTATAAACATCAGGATCGAGGCCATTAGCAATTACTTTAACTGGGTATTTTTGAAACAAAGAACTAGATTTTGCACATTCAGCCAACCAATGACTCGGAGTTACCAAAGTCAGATTCAAATTTTGCCAAGATTGAGCCTTGCGCTGCCAAATCCAGCGAGAAATATCCCCATCCTTAGTGCTATGCAGTTGCGGACAAGCACCGCAAGCATCCAGGTAGCGATCGCAATTTTCACTATAATGACACCCACCCGTAAACGCCCACATATCGTGCAGCGTCCACACCACAGGTTTATTAAACCTAGCCAGCGTTTCAATCTGCATATAACCCTCACAAACCCAGTGCAAATTAATCACATCAGGATTCATTTTTACCACTTCCTCCGCCAGGGAATCAGGAACCCACTGAGGCGAAAAAATCACCGGCCCCAGTTTTGGATAAAGCTTTAACGGCAACCTATTTAATTTAGATCTAATACCCTTAAAACTTTCTCCTAATCTCGTCGGCATCAACCGCACATTTTCATCATTACTAGACTTATAATTCACCAAAATTTCCGAACTCACCCCAATACCTTGCAAACCTTTATGCAGGCGATAAGTCGCCCTCGCAGCACCACCTTTAACATCGTAATTACTGACCAGTAAAACTTTCATCAAAACATCCTTAACTCAGGCTTACTTACTTTCTCAAAAATCCTTTAATTTTTCGCTGGACTTTCTTGACCAATTTTGGATCATAATCATATAAACTGTCCTGAGTAAAGTCATCAGCTTGCGCGTCCCGAATCACAAACGGAGGATGTTTGAGAGGAAATGCGATCGGTTCAACAGCCATATTATTGTAAGGACTATTCAGGTCATCCGTGTGAGTTCCCCCCGTTCCGTGTCCGATATTTGCAGCCAAATTGACATTAGACAAAATATTCAAACCATTTTGAATAAAACTAGCAAACGTCCACTGAAAATCCCAAGTATCAATAGTTTTTTCGTAACATAACTGACAAGTTTTAGTCCAAATTTTAGCAGCATGAGCATCTCCCAATATATCCATCAAAAAATTGCCATCCCGAACTTCCGGCCACAGCTTCATCTCTAAATCATAGTGTTTCCAAGCTCGCCTCCAACTCGCCCAACTCCAGCAGTGAGTGTATCGAGAAAAGTAGTAACTATAATCAGTTCGTTGCTTGCCAAATTGCACATTTTGTCCAGATATCGACATAACTCGTTCGTCGTATCGGTAGCGTTCGAGCAACTCTTCTGCAAAATAGAAAAATGTACTGTCAGGTAAGCAATCATCCTCAATAATAATCGCCTCTTCCACTGTATCAAACACCCAATCTAGCCCGCTAGAAACGCGATCGCGACACCCCAAATTAGTGTCTGCATAATTCCGAAAAATTTCGCATTCCCAATCCACCTGGTCAATAATAGCACGAGCAGCAGCGCATTGCAGATCCTCTCCAGGTCTATCTGGCCGGGGTCCATCAGCAACTACTAACAATTTAGGAGGCTTGACTTTCCGAATTTCTGCGAATACTCTCTGAGTTTCTTCAGGACGTTTGAAAATAATAAAAGCTACAGCAGTGTTTAATGATATTTCTGACATTTACATACTCTACTTTTTTGATCGTTGTATGCCAGCCTCGCCTCGTACAAGAACACTTTTAAGTATTTAATGCACTTCCTGCAATCCTACTTCTCTAAAAAGATTATTTTAATTATAGTCTTCAAATCGACTTAGGTATGACAACACAGATTAAATATACAATATTTTTGTTGCTTTTTGTGAATTTTCTCAAACTTATAGCAACTCGCGGTTCCTGAGCGAGGCAGTGCACTGCCCTTCGACCCTTCGACTCCGCTCAGGATAAACTCCATCGAATGGCCTTCTTCCTTAAACATCTGCTATATCCATCAATTTTGTTTATTTCGTAGATAAAAATTGACGTATTTCTTTGATAATACCGATCATAAAAATGGCTTTCGTTTGCATCCAAAACATCTTGCGAGTTTGCGGATAAAATGCGTGGGCCAAATAAGAAGCCGCCATTTGTGCAATCAGAGTGGCAATACCTGCCCCCAAACCGCCATACCGGGGAATTAAAACGAAGTTCAAGATCACATTAACCACCCCACCCACAGCGGTTGTAGCGGCCGAAAGATTCAACAGCCCTTCCGTGATTAGCCATGTACTTCTGGCGATTCCCAAACAAACAAACAGCCCAGCCCAAATCAGGACTGCTAAAGAGGGAGCAGCACCAAGATAGTTTTTTCCATACAGAATATTCACTATCGGCTCCGCAAGCAGCGTCACAGGAATTGCCACTGCGTATGATATGACAGCCATTAAATATAAGAGTTTTTGCAGGCGGTCATTATAAACAGTTTCACCAATGTCTTTAGCTTTAACAATCGATGGAAAAACAGAGCCGACTATAGCCATAGGCACAAAATACCATAGTCCAGAAACTTTGACTGCTGCTGCATACAGTCCTAATTCTTCAGCGCTACTAAGCTGTTTCATCATAATCTGATCTATCTGCATATAAATGAAGATCATGAAGTCTGACAAAATCATCGGCCAGCTTTGTTGGAGCAGTTGCACAGCAAGCTTCCGGCTGAATTTCCACCTTAATATTTGATTCCCATTCACTTGATAAACAATCACCGATCCCAAAGCCCTCAAAGCAGACTCCGTAGCAATCACCCAGGAAAATGCGATCAGTGAAGCTCGGAGATTAATGAGTATAACTTTCACTATGCTCATAGTTAAATAAGCGAAATTTCCAGACATAACAGTATATTTTGATTGCACTTGCGACTGAAACCAGAAATCGATGGTTTCAAAAGGCTGAAACAGGCTGACGAATGCTGCTATCCCTACCAACAATTGAGTATAGGGTTCCGTAGGATTCAACAGAATCACTGTTCCTACCGTTAACCACAAAGCTATCAAGCTACCGATATTTTTTAAGACAAAAACTGTACCGAGAATTTCTTCCTTATTAGATGAATCTCTAGATAGGTCGCGAATCACGATCGAATTCAACCCAAGGCTAGCAATCGGAGCAAATAGTCCCGCTGTCGCCATCGCATAGTTGAGCAAGCCAAATCTCTCTGGTTGTAGGTAACGAGCGACCCAAAGCCCTACTAGCAGACCCACACCTAGCTGCAATATCTTGTCAGCAAACAGCCAAGTTGTGTTGACAATCACCTTACGCAGTCCTGGGCTAAGTCGATCGATAAACGCAAAGAGCTTGTCCAATATCATAAATTTTCGATCCGTTACACAGCAGGTGATTTTTTGAAAGAGCTCTCTTTCAGTTCAAGTCTTTTCTGAAACGTCTAGGCTAAGGCGGACTGACATAACAATGTACCAAAACCAAACGCTGGTTGTTCCAAAAAGACCTGTTTCCGTCAGGTTTGTCATTAGTGTATAGGTCAAGATGAAAAGAGGCAAGCCAGCTTCGGGCAGTCGTGCGCGGGTTAAATACACCACTCCCTTCACAATATTGTTTAAAAATGACAACACAAATAATATCAATCCCCCCCAACCTAAATCGCAGGCTAAGTCTAAAAAGCCATTGTGAGAATGGGGCGGGACAAATTGGCTTTTAACTATGATAATACTGTGAGCAGGATTTTCCAAACCGCGCCAAGATTGCCAAAAACCAGCAACTCCATACCCCAGTAGAGGTCGCTCATTGATTTTATCTACGATTTGCGGCCAAAATTCCGTTCGCCCCGTCAACGTCATATCTTTTTTGAGGCCATCGACAACGATCGCCTCCAGATTATTAATCACCACAATTCCCAGAGAAATACTGATAATCAGGAAAAGTATGACTGAAACGACAGCCCACTGTACCGGCAATTTTTTGATGACGCTGAGATAAAACCAAAGACCTAATAAAATAATAACCAAGATTCGACTTGCCCCACTACATCCTTTTTGGACTGCCAAGGAAGCCAATAAACCGAACACGATCGCCAAACGGCGATTTTTCGGGGAGTAAAAGGCAAACACAAACCACAAAATCGATGTTTGAGCCATGAAAAATGAAAACTGGTTCTTATGGCCTAATATTCCATTCCAGCACCCAGCCTCATCCCCATTTGTTTTGACCAAACTCCACAACAGGACGCATAAGTTAACCGTGCGCCACCAAGGATATAACTCTTGCCAACTATATTGTTTTCCTATGTAGATAGCGATAACTGTTGTTTCTAAAATCACTAAACCATGTTTCAAGCTAACATCAGTAGTCTCTGACCATAACACCGAGAACGATATCATGAATAAAAGCACTGCTAAAGACGGATCGCTAGTCATAGTAATCAATAATGCTTTTAAATAATCTTTCAGCGTCGAACGTAGACGAGGAGATAATATGAACAGGAAAGCACCATAAATTACGATCTGTCCGACAACAGTGGGCATAGTTGTGTCGCGGCCTGCCATCACAGCCGGATGCAACTTGGTAAAAGGCATAACTCCTGCACCAGTCGCTCCTGAAATAGCAAACAGAAATATGCCAGCAAGAATTTTTTCTACATAAATTCCGATTTTTTTATCCCTGGCTACTCCTTGATACATCAACATCAGTACAATAACTGCGATCGCCACAATAATCAGCAAAAATAAAGGCTCGCGGAGAATTTCTTTCATTTCTAGTCCAACTTTAAATATTTCTCTTGATTTGGCTGTTTCTTCACATTATCAGGACTCTTCGTGACTGAGATTCTGATTGATCGAGGTGACTAGCTGACACAGGATTTTTCTGTTCAAACGTTTCTCAATATTAGACATCTCCAAAAAAACCAATTTTGAACAGGCAGGATGCCTGCTCCACAATCATTATGCAAGATGTCTATTGTCAGAGCGATCGAGCCGGCGACTTAAGTATTTTCTCTTCTGACGAATGCTCTTTGCCTTTTGCCTTCTACTTAGAACCGATAGTTTGGCAGTTTTTTACTAACTAGGTTACGCTAAAGTAACTAATCAAATTACATTGTATATTGTGAACGCAAGTTTGCCTAGACAAATAATCCCAATACTGACCGGTCTGAGCCTGTTAGCTATAACTGATGTAGCTTGCCCACACCCGACAATCGCCCAACAGCCAACTTTACCGAATGGTGCGATCGCTCCTGCGAGAGTCAGATCCTCCAACGCAAGCGGTACTTACACTCTAGGAGGCGGAGACAACATCCGCATCGATATTTTCGACTTGCCCCAATTTAGTGGCAGCTACCAGATTCCGGCGGGTGGGGTGATCCAGTTACCTCTAATTGGCAGTATCTCCATCCAAGGACTGACTCTGGAACAAGCAAGTACGGCTATTTCCAAAGCCTATAGACCGATTCTCAAACGCCCCCAGGTTACACTCAGTCTGCAAGCAACACGGCCTCTCAACGTCTGGATTGCAGGAGAAGTTAACCGCCCAGGCTCTTATAGCATTGCCCTCAACTCAGGAGCAGGTAATGTCCCTTCCGTACAGTTTCCCACTTTAGTGCAAGCTTTAGAAAAAGCTCAGGGCGTGACCCAAATCGCTGACATTCGGCGGGTAGAGCTGCGCCGAAAAGTGGGCGGAGTGGGTCAAATCCAAACCACGACCTTCGATCTGTGGGAATACTTACAGACAGGCCGTGTGCCTGTGGATATTACTTTGCGGGATGGAGATACCATTTTCGTACCCACTGCGACCGCAGTGAATCTAGCAGAAGCCCGCCAAATTGCTGTTTCTACCTTTTCCTCCCCTGCCAATCAAGCTCGCACAGTAGCAGTGGTAGGAGAAGTAGTCCGACCGGGGCGGTATGTCCTAGTCGGAGGAGATACCGCCCCGGGCCAAGGCGCCCAAGGACTGCCAACAGTGACGCGGGCGATTCAGCTAGCTGGAGGTCTCAAGCCTCAAGCTGACATTCGCCAAGTTCTAGTGCGCCGCCCCACCAGTGCTGGCGCTGAACAAATCTTTACCGTCAACCTCTGGCAACTTTTGGAAAGCGGTGATGTCAATCAAGATACGATTGTGCAAGACGGAGATTCCATCGTCGTTCTGACTGCGACGGAAATCAATCCGGCAGAAATATCTCAAATCGCCGACGCTAGCTTTTCTCCGGCTAAGATTCAAGTGAATGTGGTGGGAGAAATAGTCAGGCCAGGAGTGGTGGAGGTGGCAAGCAACACCACCCTGAACCAAGCGTTGATGGCGGCTGGAGGATTCAATACCAGTAGAGCTAAAAAGACTTCGGTGGAACTCATCCGCCTCAATTTTGATGGAACTGTTTCTCGGCGTATGGTAGAAATTGATTTTGCTCAAGGAATCAATGAGCTGACCAACCCCGTTGTCCGCAGTAAAGATATCATTGTAGTCAGGCGCTCTACTACAGCCGGAGTAATAGACACCGTTAACCTGATTTTAAGTCCCATTGCTGCCGTTCTGGCAGTACCCAGCACTGGCAATGCGATCCTATCATTCCTGAATAACTTGGGACTTATCAGATTGCCTAGATAAAAATTGTTAGTGATGGTGGATTAACAGTAGGAGTAAGCAAAAATATGAGTACAGAATATAATTTCCAGTCAACAGCCTCGAAGCGCAATGGAGTTCAGCCTCAAGCAGCGCATGGTATCTCTCTAGGGAATTCTGAAACTAACGATGAGCAACAGCCTTTGGATTTGGGCTGGCTGTTTGCCGTAGTGCAAAGAAGAATGGGGATTATGGTGGCGGTCGCACTTTTGCTGGGCGGAATTTCTGGGTCGCTCGTACTGTGGAAAACGAAGCAAATTGACAGGTTCTATCAAGGTGGGTTCCAGGTTTTAGTAGAGCCAATCACGGCTGAAGGTCGATTGTCTCAATTATTGATCCAGTCTCAGAGTGCTAATTTTAGTGCTGATGAAATTACCAAAGTCGGTTCCTCTGTCGAAGACAGCAGTATGATAGATTATCAGACTCTGTTGCGAGTTCTAAAGAGCCCCAAACTTTTGATACCGCTATTAGAAAAAGTGCAAGCAAATTATGCAGATATTACCTACACGCAGATCAATAATCAGTTGAAAATTAACCGCATTACCTATGCCAAAGATGGAAAAGAAGCTGGCACGAAAATTATCGAGTTCACTTACCAGGATAAAGACCCGGCTAAAATTAAGTCTGTTTTAGGTACTGTTTCCAAATACTATCTAGAGTACAGCCGCCAAGAGCGCCTGAAGCATACGACAAGGGGTATGGCGTACATTAACAGCCAGCTCCCAGCGCTGCGGATGCGAGTAGATAAGCTCCAGCGGCAATTGCAATTGCTACGGCAGCAAGCTAATCTGAGCTTGCCAGATCAAAGCAGTAAAAGCTTTACTGATCAAGCGAGCGGTATTAGCTCTCAGCAAATTTCTCTGGAAGCGCAGCTTGCTGAAACGAGGAAGTTGTACAAAAATCTTAAGGAACAGCTAAGTCAAGGAAATACAGCCGGAGTAGTGGCGATCAATCCGAACATGTATGAAACATTAATAGGTCAGCTCCAGACGATAGAAACTCAACTGGCAGTTAGTTCTACCCAATATCGTGAAGATAGTCCGCCGATGCAGTCTTTGCGAGAAAAACAGAAAAATATGCGTCGCCTGTTGGAGAAAGAGGCGGAATCGACGATCAAGACTGTGGCAGGCCAAATCCAGCAGCTAGAAGCTCGGCAGCGGAGTCTGATGGCAAGTGAAAGTAGTCTGAATAAAGCCATCAAAGATTTGCCTTCGGTCATGCGACAGTATGGGGATTTAGAGCGAGAGTTAGGGGTGGCGACAGAGAGCCTGAAGGTGTTTTTATCTAAACGAGAAACGCTGAAGCTAGGTGCGGGGCAGCAGGACACGCCGTGGACGCTCATCAATGAACCATCGATCATGACGAATGAACAGGGCAGTCCTTTATCGGTGACTGCTACAAATAAGGGGAAAAATTTGGCGATCGCATTAGTGTTGAGTCTCCTGTTTGGTGTGGCAGTAGGTTTTCTTGTAGAGGTTCTCAACAGGGTTTTCCACACGCCGGAAGAGGTGAAGTGGGGAACTAAACTACCTATCTTAGGTGTGGTGCCCCGATCGCAAAAACTCAAAAGAATCACCAAAAAATCGAATCATCGTATACCAGCGGTGGAGAATTTTGCCGATCCGGCAAAGGGTCGGCAGTTACAGGCCGGGCGCAACAAGTTTCGCACTGATTTAAATTATTCTTTTCTAGAATCATTCGGCTCCCTTTATACGAATCTCCGGTTGCTAAGTCCAGGGATATCGATGCGATCGTTGGTAATTACTTCAGCGGTAAAAGGCGATGGCAAGTCTACCATTGCTTTTCACCTGGCGAAGACGGCGGCGAGTGTTGGTTTGCGAGTGTTGGTGGTAGATGCAGATTTGCGGTTGCCTCAACTTCACCTGTTGTTAGGCTTACCAAACGTGCGCGGACTCACGGATGTGATCGCCACAGACCTCAGCCTCAACGACGCGATTCAAAAATCGCCAGAAGAAAACAACCTGTTCGTGCTGACTGCTGGGCATAATCTCCATGACCCGATTAAACTGTTGTCATCCCAAAAAATGCTTTATCTCATGGAGCAATTTCAAACCTTTTTCGACTTAGTAATTTATGACACTCCACCGCTGGTGGGGCTGGCGGATGCACATATCCTGGCTGCTCAGACTGATGGCACATTGTTGGTGGTGAAGATCGATCGCACCGACCGCTCTCTGGTCACTCAAGCATTAGAAGGACTAAAAATTTCCGGTGCTTCTGTCTTAGGAACTGTTGTGAATGGGATTAAAGGCTCTAGACAAGCCTCGTCGCCTCGACCAATGGGTTTTGATACTGTCTACAACAATCAACTCCCGGTTTTGGGTAGTAAAACACCAGATACTCGTATCTGAGCTTGACCAAGAGGTCTACCGAAAGGTTGACCACCAACGATGCAGGGCTGTTTCATTTTCTGTGGATGGGGAGATGGGGAGATGGGGAGATGGGGAGATGGGGAGATGGGGAGATGGGGAGATGGGGAGATGGGGAGATTGCCCCTACAAGAGAATCAAACAGCTCTGTCCCTGCCCTTGATTGAGGTATCCTGCTAGCAGGGAAAAGGATACGGACAAAATCCGACTTTGAGGCAAAAATGCTATTCTTGAGATAACAGTGATAAACTAGCAAACAGAGCTAGCTCTGTCAACCGAGATTTCTCGGTAATTTTAATAAAAAGTAAGATAGTCAACAAAAGTGGGTAAGTTATGTTTAACCAAGGGTGTCAACAGTTGGCGTGATACTTAGTTCTGTCTAAGTTTTGCTGATAATCGGGTCAAATCTGTGTAGACAGCTACAGGAAAAAAAGTTAAAATTTTCACAAAAACGGTAATATATATAGCGGTACATTACCAGAAGTTCGTAAAAGTTTCAATGCAGAAACTAGGTGGAAATATGTTTGTTACCCAGGTCTAAATACACGCTCGTTTGAAAGAACAATTCCCGCAGGCCATATTGAATGGTCGCGGCAGTTAAAACTGCCCTGGTCGTGGCTAGCGCGGGCTACGTCGAACCACCCCTCTCAGGTCTAAAGACTCTGAGTTTCCCACTTACCGAGTATTTTTATGAGTGTATCTTTATGAGTACAGTTATGGTTGTTGATGATAGCGTCACTCTGCGGGAGATGATCGCCGACTTGCTCAAAGGTAGAGGACTCAACGTCACGGTAGCTAGTGATGGTGTAGAAGCTCTAGAGCAAAT
>Ga0136639_10000254_pt1 | contig 16896 bp, 11 predicted proteins | sample AntDrymUQ8592106_2_FD_113739 | JGI IMG/M metagenome (GOLD analysis project Ga0136639, IMG submission 113739) | Polar desert sand microbial communities from Dry Valleys, Antarctica - metaG UQ859 (21.06) | ecosystem: Environmental > Terrestrial > Soil > Desert | place: Antarctica: Dry Valley...
GCCTGAGCCCCCATGTTCTTCAGGTAATCCGTGTACATCACCGACACGCTGCGGGTAAAAGCATAGCTGAGGTCCAACGGCCCGTTGGTCACTGGATTTGTCGCGGGTACGATCGGAATCGGCTCATAGGAGACATCCGGCAGGTGCCGCACCCAACCGAGAGAAAACAGCCGCCGGGCCGGTTGCGGAATGTCCGATGCCGGGTAGCGAAGCCCTAGGTAAGGTTGGAGCCCCGGTTTCAAAGACTCTGCTGTCACGTCGCCGCTGCCATCGTCTAAGAACCGATAAGCCATTACGCGGTCAAATCCGGTGAACTCGCGGATTTGGTTCACCGCGAGATTCATGAACTCATCCAGACTGGCCGTAGCCTCCAGGCGACTCATGGCCGTGCGCAGCTCAGAATAAGGATCCAGCGTTTCGGCCGACGCATAGCCGGCCGTCTCCAATTCCAGGATCAGCACGCCATCGATCCGGTGGCCAAAAACATGAAAACGCTGCTGGTCCCCCACGTCCAAACGAAGCAGGTGCACGGGCGAACCGTCCAGCTGCGTCGAACCAAGTCGCTTGCGCAACTGATCTGTGTTTCGAGCCCCGAGCAAAGCTTCGGCATTGCTCGTCAGGAGATTCTCCATCGAGAGACTGAAGACCGCGGCGGCATTTGCGCTGGCTTGCAGGATGCGCAACTCCGGCTCATGGAACACAAGGAGCACTCCATGCGGCTGAATGGCTCCGGAGTACTGGATCAGTTCGCGGTCGCAATTGCTGAGGTCTACGTTTCCGGCTGTCACGGGAATTTCATTCGATTGTGCCGTTTTGGTTGCTTGATCCATGGGCGCTCCTTTTAATCATGCTATCCATGTTATGAGTTAGTACTAAGCCAAGTGTCGAAAGTCTGAAAGGTGGCGCATGCGGATTGAATGACGGCCAGTTTGTTGGGTTCTTCTGAGATGTTGTTTAGGATCTCGCTCAGACCTTTCCACATTGACCCTCGCTCGTCGCCGTAACTCAAGAAAAAGGCGCAGCCTGTTTCCGCGGTAATCCCGAGAACGGCGGAGACGTGGCGCGAGATGATCGCGCCTCCGAGCGTCGCCCCTTCGGTGACGTACAGAGAACCGAGCGCATCCGCTTCGGTATTAATCGCCGGTAGTTCCGTGCAGCGTGGCAGTTTGGCGACGGCATCGGCGGACAAACCGAGCTTACAGAGATCCTGTTCGAGGCGCGCCGTCTTCCTGCGCTTAGGATAATCGGGGCACGCCGCATTTAGGCTCGGCACCTGAGCCATGCGCAATTCGAGAGGCGCATAGAACCCATAAAACCGCCCGATCAAATGGCGGTACTCTGTTAGCGAAAGGTCCGGGCGGAGGACATCCACGTGCTGCTCAATCGCTGCGTGGAAGGGGCTCGTAGCTTGCCTGAGCCGCACTAGCAGGGAGGGTTCTAGCGTTTCTGACATCCTGTCTTACTGGACCTCGCTCGAATTCAACACCTTTCCGATCAGCGCGCCAAGCTCAAGAAAGCCGTCGAATGAAGAGGGCTTGCAGATAACGCGCGTGCCCTGGAATTCCGAGATTTCCATGCGGTCTTTAGATGATGGCAGTGAACTCCACACGATGACAGGCACATTTTCGAACGATGCCTGCTCCCTTATGAGCCGTAACAATTCCAGTCCACCGATTCGTGGCAAGTTCAGATCGAGGAGAACGAGATCGGGCGGGACTCTGTTCGGAAACCGGATGTAGTTTCGAGCAGTCTCTCCATCCTCAATCGAATGGAGTTCGAAACCGATCCCGGCCTGCTTCAAAGCATCCTCCATGAGGTAGACATCGGCGCTGTTGTCTTCGATCACGAGGATGCGATAAGGCATGTTCCCATTTTCCTTATCTTACTGATACCAGGAATACCGAAATGATCTAAATGGTACCCGACTGGGGGTATGCCTGTCAATCGGGCTACTCTCCCACGGTCCTAGTCAAACGGGTCATCCGCCTGGTTGGTGTTTGTGCTGAAGTCAATCTCAAGCGTGCGCGCGAGACGGTCGGTAGTTTTGAGGAACCCGCGCAGAACGGACACGCTCCGGCAGGGTGTGCGACATAAAAGTGATCGATCCGCGACGGTGTTCGCCCAACATGGAAATCTGAGCGTAGGGGCACGTCAGACTGGTGCCGGAACATGCGCGCCCGTAAGGTCCGCTCCCTCACGGTCGGTGCGCCAGGATAAGCCTGGCAGATCTAGTGAACGGAAGGAGTTCATCATGTAATAGCTCATTCAACATGTAGCCGGCGGGCGGCGTGAGGGGAAACCCAAAGCGTCGAAGCCCCGCGCAGGCAAGTCCGCGAGCCGCAAGGCAAGTGAACTCGATTCGGCCTCGTTAGGAAATTGGGATTGGCCAGTCCTCCGACCAGGATGAAGCCTGACACGGGCGGGGAAGCAATGAGCAAGCAGGCCAGTCAGGCCGCCTGCTTCCAGGACGGTGGCGTCCTCGGTAAGATCCCCCCAGCCGCCTCTACCAGACCGGCCAGAAAATTCTCGACCTGTTCCCCCTGCCGAACGTGAACGTCCCCGGCGTCGCTTACAACTACGAGGGCAACCGCCCCAACCAATCAATCCTATCGCAGCAGCCGGTACTCCGGATCGATTACCAGCCTTGGGACAAGCTCCGCGGCAGTTTCAAAGCCAGCGGTTGGAGTCAACAGAACGATACGATTATCGGCAACATCCCTGGCTTCAATGACTCGAAGCAGTACCGCCCCGTCATCACCTTGATCGCCACCACGATCAACTACAGCATCAACGCCGCGACCTTTATCGAGGGGACTTGCGGGCGCTCGCAGAACGAACTGGCCGGCTGCGGGCTCGCGCAGGGTGGGACCGGGCCCACCTTCTGTGAAGCCGGCCTGCCCACCAGCGAAAAGGCCAATCGCGATAAAGCGGGGCTCGGCGCACTGCCGTCGCTCTTTCCCGACGCCGGAGTAATCAACCCCGCATACTACGCCTTCCAGGCCCTCGAGACCAACAAACCGCCCATCTGGGATGGCAACCGTCTCCGCGCCGTGCCCATCCTGGAGGGTACAGGTGTAAGCTAGAAGGCCGATGCAACAAATTGGACTTGTAATTGGGCTTTGGGAGAACACGCGCACAACGGACTTGCTCCGGCAGGGCAAGATGAGCGAGTTCCTTGCCCGTTCGTGCCGTGCCTTCACGCCCTTTGCGCTTCTGATTGGGCTGTTGGTGGGTGCGGTGCAGGCGCAGGTGCGCCCTTTGCACACGCGGGATTTGACCCGTTTGAGTCAGGTGCAGGTGGGCGCTCAACTCGCGAAAAGCGACATCATCTTCATCCCGGTGGGGGCCGTGGAGACAAACGGGATCCAGCCCAGCGGGCGGGACTACGTCTGGCCGCTCGCCTATGCAATGGCGATGGCCGAAGAGACGGGCGGGCTGTACATGCCGGGCCTCGTATGGTCTTACCCCGGAACGACAACCGTCGCGCCGTCGACGGTTTACCTGAGTCCGCAGGCGGGGACGGCGTTCCTGAAAGACCTGGCGCATTCGCTGCTGAAACAGGGCTTTCGGCGGCAAGTCTACCTCTCGGCCAGCCATGGCCCCGCGCCGCTGACGGTGGGCACCCTTGTGCGCGAGTTCTTCGAAGAGACCCACGTTCCGATTCTGTATATCAACATGGACAACTACTTGCCTCGGTTGCAGTTGGCGGCAGACGCGCGGTCCAAGACCATGTACGGAGCTCATGCCATGACGGGACGTTTGGAGGACTTGGCGTTGGCGGGTGAGTACGGAGAACGGGAGTCGCACGCGGCGGGGCCGTTGCCGGTGAATGAGGGGTTGGCTACGCTAGGCAGGCTGGGCTTTGCGGGGAGCTTAAGCTTAGGTTCGTGGGTGGCGGACGTGATGGCGCACGGCGGGAGCGAAGTGCTGCCGAAGACGGCGGCGGAGCGAGTGGCATGGGGCCAGCAGGGGGAAGAGCAGGTGCGGGCGATCGTGAAGAGGATGCAGTTGCCGGAGGCGATGAAGGCGCTGCAGCAGCACGATCGCTACACCCGGGAAGTGGTTGTTCCCAAGTTTCGCGATCGGCTGCCGGCGGCGCGGTGAGCGCTAGAAGCGGAGGGTTAGGCCGATCTGCTGTTGCCGCTGATCCTGTTCGGCACTATTGACTTCGCCAAACTGCGGAGACTGCGCGTTGCCGTTGGGGTTGTTGTAGTGAGGCGTGTTCGAGAAGTTGAAGCTCTCGACGCGCAGGGTAAGCGACATGCCTTCGCGGACACGAAATTCGCGGTGCAGCGCCGCATCTACGTTGACGAAGCCGGGCCCTTGGATGATGTTACGGCCGGCGTTGCCGAGGGTGTTCTGGGCCGGGATAGCGAAGGAGCTCGTATCAAAGAACTTCTGCCCGGGGCCGGTGTTGCCGAGGTAGCGGATGGGCGCAATCCAGTTCGGCCGATCGGCGTTGCCGGGGGCGTTGACGACGCCGGAGACGCTGGGAGAGAACCACCCGCCGGTCATGACGCTGGTTAAGCCTTGCAACTGCCAGCCGCCCAGGATCCACATGGCGGGGCCAGACCGGGCGAAACGCTTCCCTTTGCCAAAGGGCAGGTGCCACATGTAGCTTTGCGTAAACACATGGGTGCGGTTGTCGCTCATGCGGCCTTTGTTCAGGGCCACGTTTATCGGGATCGCCAAACCACCGTCGTCTTCGGTAAAGTTGAGCCCTTTGCTAAAGGTGTAGGCCGTCGTGAGGAACAGGCCGTTACCGACGCGGCGATCGAGCTTCATTTGGAAGCCGTGGTACCAGGTGTTGGTGCCGATGACAGAGTCGGTGTTGGTGACGCGGCGGAAGGGAGCGAAGAGGGGCCGCCCATTGTTGCCGGAGCCTGGGATCATTGAGGCGTTCAGGTTGTAGCCGGACTGGTTGTTGACGCCGCGATTGCCGACGTAGGCGAGATCGAGGGCGAGTTTCCAGGGCAAGGCGCGTTGGACGGAGAGGTTCCAGCTTTGGATGTAAGCGCTGGCGAGATCGCGCGGGGTAACCCCGTAGTTGTTGCTGAGCGGCGGGTTCTGAATGATACCGTCAGTGGGCACGGCGAACGGCGAGAACGCGGGGAAACCGGAGGTCATGTTAACGGCGGCAGGTGCGAAGGCGTTGGGCGCGGGAAAGCCGTTATTTTGCAAGATGGGGAAGTTCGTCTGCGCCATACGACGAGGGATGAAGCTGATGCCATAGCCGCTGCGGATGACTGACTTTTCGTCAACCCGGTAGGCAATGCCGAGGCGCGGGCCATAATTATTGTTCGTGTTGGCGATGTTGATGGGGACGGAGCCGAGGCCGGAGAGTTCGAGGGTGTTATTAGCTGGATTGTAGTTCGAGAAGCCGCCGGCGAACCGGGGCCGGCTGCCGCGTTCGCGTTCATAGCGGAGGCCGAGATCGACGGTGAGCTTCGAGGAGACCTGCCACTTATCCTGGAAGTAGAAGTTCGAAATTAACTCGCGGCGGGCCGGGAAAACGAAGGGGAGGTCGCGACCGCTCTGGTTGGGGACATCGAGCAGGAAAGCGGCGAAAGAGTTGGCGAAATTGCGGCGAGTGTCGGAGACAGTACCCGTTTGCGCGGGCTGGTATTCGAAGCGACCGCGAGGGTTGAAGGTTTGGGTCTGGAGGAGATCGTTGCGTTCGCGGCGGAAGTCGGCACCGAAGCGGACGATGTGCTTGGCGAAGGTCTTCGAGAAGTTGTTAACGATGCCGAACGTAGTGACGGCGCGAGCCCAGGGCAGACTGGGCGAGAATCCGACGAAAGGTGAGGAGTAGCCATTGATGCGGATTTCGGAGAGGCCGCTGGTCCAAGCGTCGAGGTTGGCTCCGCGAATGCCGATCTCTTCGGAGGTCTTTAGACCGGTGTCGGAGGCAAGAGAGTCATTGCGATTGCGGACGACTCCGACGCGGGACTCCCACACGAGGGTTGGGTTCAAGACTTTGGTGTAGTTGATGCCAGCACTCTGGGTGCGGGCGGGACCGGTGCCGCCGAAACCGCCGTTGCGGAAGCCACCGTAGATACCGCCCGGGCCGTAGAGGCCGGGGTCGTCGACGAGGGCTTTTTGTAGACTATAGCGGACGGACAAACGGTCGTTGCTGCCGATCACCCAATCGACTTTGCTATCCATTTGGTCGAGGGTTTTGATGCGAACGCTGTTCTGGGAGTAGTTGATTTGACCTTCGGCAAAGCCGGGGAGGTTTAGGGCCGGGACGAAGCCAATGATCCGACGGGCAATCGGGCTGATGCGGCTTGGCGGGATGATGTTGCCGGCAAAGGCGGTTCGCCCATTTCCGGCGGCGTCGCCGGTAAGCGGGTCATAAATGGTGGAGCCACCGGCCGACAGATCGCCAGCGCGGAAGGCAGCACCGGGAACGTTCCCGCGGTTCACTTGGCCGAGGTGGTCGCGGCTGCCCTGATAGTCGCCGAAGAAGAAGAGTTTGTCGCGAATGATACGACCGCCGAGAGTGCCGCCGAACTGGTTATAGGTTGTGGGCGCTTTAGTGATGGCGAAGGTGTTGCGAGCCTGAATGTTTTCGTTGCGATGAAAGTGGAAAAGGCTACCGTGGTAGTCGTTCGCACCGCTGCGGAGGGTGACATTGGTGACGGCGCCACCGGCGTTGCCGAACTCCGGATCGAAGTTAGAGGTGGAGACGTCCACGGTCTGAATCGCTTCGGCGGGCGGCACGAGAGCGGTGAGATTGCCGTTATCGATTTTGTTTTCGATGCCTTCGATTTGGAAGTTGTTGAACTGGCGGCCTTGGCCGTTCACGCGAACGCTGAGGGAATCCTGCGAGTTATAGAATTCGGAGTGAGGCCGGAAAGGGCGACCGACGCCCGGGACGAGGAGAAGAAGGCCCTGGTAGTTCCGGTTGTAGAGCATCGGCATAGTCTGGAGCTGTTTTTGATCGATCTTGCCCCCGGTATCGGCGCGGTCGGTTTGGAGCAGCGGCGCGGCGGAGGCGCTGACGTCGATTGTCTGGGTGACGGCACCGGGAGTCAGTTCAAAATTGACGCGGGCAGTGGTGTTGGGCAGCAGTTCGACGCCAGAGCGGAGGGCCTTATTAAAGCCCGTCTTTTCCGCTTCGACCCGATAGGAGCCGGGATCCAGACTGACGAAGAAGAAGTTACCTGTGTCGTTGCTCTCACCGGAACGGCGGGAGTTCGTTTGCGTTTCGACAATGGAAACCTTGACGCCAGGAACGACGGCGCCGGATTGGTCGGTGATGACGCCCAGGATTTGGCCTTTCAGGACCTGGGCGGAAAGGGGAGCCCGGGAAAGACAAAGCGCGGTGATAAGAGCGAACGCTGCAGAGCAAAAACGTATCATGGAGAGTTATGCTATCACAGCCGTTGGCCACCATTGGGATGCCCGAGAGGAGTACGATGTGATTATGACGAGACGCGAGGCAGTGGCGGCGGCAGCCGCGGGAATGACCATCGTGACTAGCGTGCAGGCCAAACCGGCCGCGCTAGGAGGCGACCCGGTACGGAAGAAGGCGTTCCCCGGATGGCCCATCATCGGCCCCGCGGAGAAAGAGGGGATGCAACGAGTATTGACCAGCGGCAAATGGTACCGCGGCAATGGGAAAGAGGTGGCGACCTTTGAAGAACGGTACGCTCAGCTCGTCGGCAGCAAGCATTGCCTGGCTACCGCCAACGGGACGAGTGCGCTGATGGTGGCGCTGCACGGTTTGGATGTCCAGGCCGGTGACGAAGTGATCGTGCCGCCCTACACCTTCATCGCGACGGTTAACGCGGTGCTGTCCAAGTGCGCGCTGCCGGTCTTCATTGACACCGACGCGGCGACGTTTCAAATGGACGCGCGGAAGATCAGCGGGGCGGTGACGGAGCGGACGGTGGCCGTGATTCCGGTTCACATCGCAGGATCCCCGGCCGATCTGGACGGCGTTTTGGCGGCGGCGAAGGCGAAGGGATTGAAGGTGCTCGAAGACGCCGCACAGGCGCATTTGGCGGAATGGAAGGGTAAGCGGGTGGGCACGCTGGGCGACTGCGGAACATTTAGCTTTCAGGCGTCGAAAAACCTGAACTCCGGCGAGGGCGGGGCGGTGGTTTCCAATGACGGGGACTTCATAGAACGCTGTTATGCGTACCATACAAACTCCAATGCGCGGAAGCCGCCAGCGGGGAGCAGCGCGTTTATGAGCGGGTGGAACGGAGCGCCCACGGCACAGGGTGCCAACTTGCGGCTGACCGAGTTTCAAGCGGCGTTGTTGCTAGCGCAGATGGAGCGATTGGAAGCCCAGTCGAAGCGGCGCGACGAGAACGCGGCGTATCTATCGAAAAAGCTGCGGGAGATCCCCGGGATCGTGCCGGCGGCCTGGCACGCTGGGGCGACGCGCAGCGCTTGGCATTTGTACATGTTCCGCTACGACGCGGCTCAATTTGCGAGCTTGCCGCGGGCGACTTTTTTGAAAGCGCTGAACGCCGAAGGGATTCCGGCTTCGAGCGGCTATTCGCCACTGAACCGCCAGCCGTTTTTGGAGAACGTTTTGCAGTCGCGTGGCTACCAACGGATTTATGGCGAGGCGCGGCTGAAGCAGTGGCGGGAGCAGAACGAACTGCCGGTGAACGACCGTTTGTGCCAGGAAGCGGTTTGGTTCACGCAGACAATGCTGCTGGGTGAGCGGAGCGATATGGACGATATCGCGACGGCCATGGCGAAGGTACACGAGCACGCCGCGGAGCTGGCTACCAGTTCTCGGCCCGCTTGATGGCGGTGATCCTACCCGGGGTCCAGACCTCGTCGCTTTGGTGCTGAGGCAGAAAGTCATCAGTGCGGAAGACGCGCCATGGTTGCTCAGGCGCCCGCACGGATAGTACGAGTGCAACGGTGTCCCCGGGCCCCTGGAAGTAGGCTACCCGGAGCCGGTACGCTCCGCGGGATAAACGGGCGGAGGCGGTGAGGGCGAGGGGAGGATGGGTGCCATCGTTGTCAATCAGGAGGCGGTCATTGATCCACAGTTTTGCGCCATCGTCAGAGAGCAGGTTGAAGGCGTACTCGCCTGGATGTTCGATCCAGAATCGGCCCGTGTAGTCGATGGCGAACCACTCAAAGCGATTGGTGATGCCGGGAAAGCCGCGTAGGAACGATTGCGGGGGGACGTTCAAACTGGTCGTATAAATAGAACCGGCGGCAACCTTCGGATTGAAGCGAGGCAGCACTTCCGTCCCGCGGTTGAGCAGGTAGATTTTTCCATCGAGTCCGGCGGAAGAAGAGACGGTAGTACCGAATGTGTATTTCGGCGTCTCTTGGGCGAAGGTCGCTAGAGCCAACAGAAACGGAACGAGCTTGTGAATAATTCGCGCACAACGGACTCGCTCCGGCACGGCAGGATTGGCGAGTCCCTCGCCCTTTGGTGCCGTGCCGGAGCGGCCTGTGCGATTTAGCGTAATTCGCGCACAAAGGACTCGCTCCGGCATGGCAGGATGGGCGACTCCCTCGCCCTTTGGTGCCGTGCCGGAGCGGCCTGTGCGCTTCAAAGCAGTTGCCGCAGGGCGGCCATGCTGGTTTCGAGACTGGAGAAGACTGGAAGGCCGAGCCGTTGTTGCAGCGCGGGCACGAGGGGTCCCATGGACACTTGAGCGAGGACGAGCGCGCCGATTCCCTGCCCCGCCAGGCGATCTGCCGCGGCGGTGAGTTGCGCATCATGTTCAGCGCGATCACCGGCTAAGAGCGCGGCGATGGCGGAGGGGACTAACTCGGAAACAAGTTCGACCGGATGGGAGCCAGCCGCAGACTGGATTAGCCGTTCCGAGATCGGAAGCGTGGGCGGGAAGGTTACAAGCAGGCCGACCCGACGTGCCGCCGCTACGGCCATGGCGGCCATGGGCTCGTCGATCTTCATCACGGGGATTGGCGCGGCGGCCCGCAAGCCGTCCATCGCTTCGCGCGAGACGGCCGAGCAACTCACGAGCGCCGCCTGCGCGCCATAAACTTGGTATCCCGTTCGAATCATCTCCAGCAGGCGGGCGTGCGCGGGGTCCCAATTGCCCTCAGAGAATAGGCCCATTACGCCGTCGTCGAGAAGATTCGTAATCCGCAGTTCCGGCCAGTGCCGCGGATAGAAGCTCATAATGGGATCAAGCGACGGCCGGGCCGCGTGGACGAAGACAGCGCGAGGAGCCGACATGTTGAAACGCTAAGCGAGCACACCACGGGCCGGGCCAGTGCTGTCAGCGAACCGTTCGACGGGCGTGCCGAAGGCGTCGAGCATCGAAACGTAGAGGTTGGAAAGCGGGCTGTCGGGGCCGTAGATGAGGTGCTGCCCAGTGTTCAACCGACCGCCGGCCCGACCGGCCAAAACGACCGGCAGGTTGTGGGGATCGTGTTTGTTGCCATCGCGAAATCCCGCCCCGAGCAGGATCATCGAATTGTGCAAGACGTTGCTTTCGCCTTCACACATCGCTTGTAGTTTCGAAAGAAGGTAGGCGTATTGTTCGATGTGCCAGCGATTGATGAGTTGATACTGCCGCATCTGTTCGGCGTCGTCCATGTGGTGAGAAATCGAATGATGAGCGCCTTTAACCCCATCGACGAAAGTGAAATTTTGATTGCTCACTTCGTTATTGAACATGAACGTCGCAATGCGGGTGGAGTCGGTTTGGAAGGCCAGCGCCATCATGTCGAGCATGAGTCGAACGTGTTCGGCGAAGTCCTTGGGCTGCGCCTCTGGACGGGCGGCCAGGTCGAGAGGAACCCGGGGTTTCCAGTTGGCTTGGGTCGGGCTCGCCGACCGCTGCAACCGATCTTCGAGCGAGCGCACCACGCTGAGATATTCGTCCATGCGCACTTGGTCCGCGGTGCCTAGCTTGGACCGAAGCTGCTTGGCGTCATCGAGCACGAGATCGAGCAACTGCAAGTCCTGCTTGACGACATTGCCGGCGGGCCGAGTGGCGCGGAGCAAGCGCTCAAACACAGACCGAGGATTGATCTCGCGGGCCAGCGGGTTGCTATGGCCGCTCCAGGCGATGTGGGAGCCGTAGACGCGGGTGTACCCGACGTTGCGATCGACGCCGGTGGTAACCGGGCTAGTGGCCAGTTCAAACGAGGCGAACGGGGTGTTCTGGCCGGAGCGTTGGGCCGCCACCTGGTCCATGGAGATGCCGTTGCAATTCAGGTCGACGCCCAGGGTTTTTGTGACGGTCGTACACGTCAGAAAGCCGGACATTTTGACATAGTGGCCATCGCCCCCCTTGGCGGCTTGGTTCCACAAATTAGTGCCAATGATGAGTTCGTTCTTGAACGCCTGCAGAGGCTGGAGGGTGGGCGAAAGGAGAAAGTCACGGCCTTCCCCAGCGGGCGTCCACATATCGGGACGCACACCGTTGGGCATGTACAGCGCAGCCATCCGGATGGGCGGTTTGGCCGCAAGGCCCTTACCGGCCATGGCTTCGAACCAAGGCAAGGCCAAAGCGGCGCCGGTGCCGCGAAGCAAGGTACGTCGGGAAAGTGGCTTCATCGTTTGGACTCCTGCCGGAACGGGATGCTCCGGACCATCTCTGTAATTAGTGTATGCGCTCTATATCCGTCCCGCTCGACCGCCGCTACAATCTGGTCGACCGCACAATCGTCTTCGGCAGTGAGACCCCGACCTAGCGCATAACCGAGCAGCTTGCGAGTTAGGTTCTGGAAGACCTGAGTCTTCTTCGCGAGCAAAACCTGTTTCAATTCCACAGGCCCTTTATAGGCCGTTCCGTCGGGCAACAGGCCGGAGGCATCGATCGGCTGGCCGGCTTCTGTCTCTCGCCAGCGGCCGAGGGAATCGTAGTTTTCGAGACCGAAGCCCAGCGGGTCAATGCGGTTATGGCAGCCGGCACAAGTCGGATTGGCACGGTGTTGTTCCAGGCGCGCCCGGAGGGTCTGTGGGGTGGCTCCGGCGTGTTCCTTCAGCTCCGGAACGTCCGGTGGCGGTGGAGGCGGCGGCGTGCCGAGGAGCGATTCGAGGATCCATTTGCCGCGCAGAACGGGGCTCGTGCGGGCGGGGTAAGAGCTGACGGCCAGGACCGCCGCCATCGTCAACAAACCGCCGCGGTGCGAACCGGCGGGCATGTCAAACCGCTTCGGCTGCTGGCGGAGGTCCTTCGAAGGGATGTTGTAGAACCGCGCCAGCTTGTTACTGACGACGGAGTACGGCGCGTCCAGCAGATGGGTTAGGGGCTCGTTCTGCATCAACACTTCCTGGAAGAACAGAGCCGGCTCGTACAACATTCCCGACTGAATTTCGGCGTCGTAATATTCGGGGGAGACCTTGGGGTCGGGTTTGATGTCGCGACCCAGTTCGCGGATGGAAAGCCATTGGCCGACGAAGTTCTCGGCGAACTCGGTGGACTTCTGATCTTTCAAAAGCCGAATGGCTTGGGCAGAGAGAACAGCGGGATCGGACAGCTTATTCTCGCCCGCCAACTTCAGCAGTTCGGCGTCGGGCATCCCGCCCCAAAGGAAGTAGCTGAGCCGGCTGGCCAAGGCGAAGTCGTGCGTCGAGTTTTCGAGCCGGAACAGGAAATGGGGGGAAAGCAACACGCCCTGAATCGCGTAGCTGATGGAGTCGTCATAGCTATCGCCGCGCTGCTGGGCGGCATCGAAGAGTGCTATATAGCGATCGATCTCGGCTTGGTCGACCGGCCGCCGGAAGGCTCGGGGGAGAAGCGCGGTTAGGGTGGCGCGGGCGTCTGGCTCTTTTGTCAAGAAAGCGGCGCGCGATTTCGGATCCCGCATAGCGTAATCGAGGGCGATTTTGGCGGCTTCCAGATACTTCTCAGCGTGGATGGGAGACAGGAACAGCGTCTCGGCGGCGTTGTCAAAGCCCTCGCCTCCGGCACCATCGGCGGGTAGGTTACGTCCGGCGTTGACGGGAATATTGAGCAGGTCGCGAACGGTGGCCGTGTACTCGTTCCGGTTCAATCGGCGTAAAGGAAACGGGGGCGGCGTAATGCCGTCAGCGCAGGCGGCGGCGTGCAGTTTAGTGGTGACCCAACCACTGAACTTCTCTCGATCGACCATCGAAACGGCAGGCGAGCCCGGGGGTGGCATGTCGCCTTCCCGGACCCGATTGGCGACCCGGTTCCACAGCTTCGACCGAGCAATCACGGACTGCTCATCCGGGAACTGGGTCATATCAAAACCACCCAAGGCACCCTTGCCGGAGTGACATTTTTGACAGTTCGACCGCAACAAGGATTGCGCTTCGCCGAACGTGAACGGGTCGGCGGCAAAAGCCACTGGAGCCAGGAAGAGAAGAAACTTTAACATGCCCATCCGGCTCCAGTATGACGCAAAACATTCCGCGGGGCTAGCGGATTAAAAAACGAACCGGAGCCCGAATTGAATGTTGCGCGGGTTGCCCCCTAGGACGATTTGCCCGAACTGCGCACTGGCGACATCGGTGGTGGCACCGCGCGCGTCCAACGCCGGGGTATTCGAAACGTTAAAGAACTCGGCGCGGAACTGGACGTTAAACCGTTCGCGGAAGTAGGTGTTCTTGAGAAGAGAAAAGTCCACGTTAACCCGGCCCGGCCCGCGCAACCGTGGCTGGCTGACGCTGTCGGTGGGTAGCGTATACGGGGCCGCCCGTTCGAAGGCCGACGTATCGAACCAGCGGTTCAGGCTCTGCTGGCCATCCGGCAGCACCGGATCCTTCAGGCGATTCGCCCGTCCATTCGTCGAACTAAAGTTGAGCAGATTCGTCACGTCCGGTGCCGTGATTAAGACGGGTCGACCCTTCTGCAAAACCGTGATGTTGCTGAACTGCCAGCCGCCGATGAACTTCGAAGCCAGACCGCCTTCGGACAGGAACCTCTTCCCCTTCCCGAAGGGTAGGTCGTATAACATACTCACGACTAATCGCTGCGGCACATCATTGGCCTCGATGCCGCGGTTGTACCGTGCGTTGTACAGGCTGTTGGAGGGTCCGACCACCCAGGTGTTCGACTGCATCGTGTTGGCGATCGTCTTGGAGGCGGTGTAGGAGGCGCTCAGCGTCATGCCCTGCGAATACTGCTTCTCCAAGCGCAGGTACCAGCTTTGATAGCTCATGTCGCCGTAAGGATCGCGGAAGATCAACAGGTCGAGGAACTGGGGATACGGCCGCAGGGCTTGCCTGGCTTGAATGGTGGGCCCGGAGAGAGGGCCGGTGGGGATTTTCCCAAAGAACGGATTCGGCACGGGGGCGAGCAATCCAGTGCCTAACGACATCAGCGACGGATCGTTCTGGTTGCGTTGGCGATTCCAGTACAGGTGCGTCGCCTTGGATCCGACGTAGGCCGCTTCCAGCATCGTCGTCGAATTCAGCATCCGCTGGATTGAGAGGCTCCAATTGCCGAGGTAGGCGTTCGGCCGATATCGGACATCGGCGCGGACGTTCTGTCCGGCGAAATTGGTGTTGCGGTCTGGAATTGTGATGCCGCCGGCAAACGGGTTGGACCAGGAACCTCCCACCGGCGGCGTATTGATGAGCGCGTTGGGCTGGCCGAGGAACAGCGCGTTCGAGAGGAAGCTGCCGTTACCAAAGTCGGTGGCCGCGGCGTTCACGCCGAGGAAGCTGGCGTAGAAAATTGCGGCACCGGTGCGGATAACGGTTTTGGGATTCAACTGATAGGCCAGGCCTAAGCGGGGCGAGAAGTTCTTCCGGTTGGGATCGGACTGATAGCCACCCGGTTCGATGAGTTTGAAGGTGCCCTTCACGCCCGCCACTGGATCGATCGCGTTGAAATCGATGTAGCCAATCTGGCCGAACTTTTCGGCATAGGGGGTCGTGTACTCATAGCGCATGCCGAGGTTCAAAGTGAGTTTGTTGGTGATCCTCCAATCGTCTTGTATGTAGCCGGCCCAGTAGCGTTGGTAGAGGAACAGCGGCCGAGTGATCGTAATCGCACCCGCCTGCGGCACGCCGAGCAGAAAGCTGGCGTAGCCATGACCGGAGTTCAGGGCGGTCACGTTTGGATCGGGCCCCTGGCTATACAGCCGGTCGAAAATATACTGGCCTGAGGACTGCTGCGAATTGAACGCGTTCAATTTAATGAGCTGGGTTTCGAACCCGGCCTTGACTTTGTGACGGGTGCGAATCGTGGTCGCGTGATACTGAGCTTGCCAGGTATCTTGCGGGTTCAAGTTACGACCCACGCCACCGAGTTGATCGAACTCGTTCGGGGCCGCGCCAGTGACGGCCAAGCCTGCGCCCTGGGCGTAAGTCTGGATGGAGACCTGCGGAAACTGTTGAAAGAGGATGTTTCTCGTCACTGCCGGGGTGAAACCCAGCGACGCAACGTCGAAGCCTTCGCTCAGCGGGCTGGAGTCGAACTGGAGTCGTGTGTAGCTGATGCGACCTTCGCCCAAGAACGTCGGCGAGAAGGTCGACGTCAAGCTGATGAGGGCGCTGTTGGCCGGGTTTGAACTCAGCGACCGCGGGGGAAACGCCGGATTCAAGGCCACTTGCGTAGTACTCTTTAACTCGCGTCCGCCGTAGCGGCCGTACAACCGGTGTCGATCATTAAGGATGTGATCCACTCGGCCGAACCAGGAATCCGAGTTCGTAATTGCCTTCCCGACGCGGAAGTAGTTATTGATCAGCGCTGCTCCTTCGCCTTGGCGGTTGCCTTCTCCCCAGAAGGGCGCCACCTTCGCCGAGATCGGGTGAATGCGCGCCGACGGAATCCGGTTTCCCGGAAACGGGTCGCGGATCACGCCGCCAGGCACCGCTGGATTCGGCCGCGTGGTCGTGTAATCGTAGATCATGTTGAGCCGACCTAGCCGATCAAACGTCTGCGAGAAATCGCCCTGTTTCTGCGCCGCCGTCGGCACTGTCAACAACGCTTGGTCTGGGCTACCCTGACGGGTCCCTTCGTAGATCGCAAACCAAAACGTCCGATTTTTAATGATACTGCCACCCGCACCCGCACCGAACTCGTTCCGTTGAAAGAGACCTTTTGGCACGCGAGTTCGATTATTCTGCCAACTGTTCGCGTTCAAGTGGTCATTGCGGAGGAAATTATAAGTGACACCATGGAATTGGTTGGTGCCGGATTTGGTTGAGACGTTTACGATACCGCCGGCTGCCCGGCCGAACTCGGCGGAGTAGGTCGAAGTCTCGATCCTGAACTCTCCAACAGCCTCAAGCGGCACTGTGTAAGCAGCCCCGCCTTCTGTGGTGCCGCGGGATTCTCCGCCGTCGATCAAGACGCCGTTCTGCTGGGACAATCCGCCGTTAATCTGCGAAGTGGTGGCTACGCCGATAATGTCTTGTCCGGTGCCGCGCTGCCCGGAACTCGGGATGACGCCGGGCGCCGTAGCCGCGAGCGACAAGGGATTCCGGCCGAGCAACGGAAGCTCAACGATACGCCGCTGCTCCACCACTTTCCCCAACCCCGACGTTTGTGCTTCTAACTGCACTGCGGTGGCCGACACTTCGACCGCTTCTGTAACCGTCCCAACTTCGAGCGAAAAGTTGATCGTGGCCGTCAGGCCGACCGTCAGTCGCAGCTTGGTAACACGGGCCGGGCGGAATCCCGCCTTTTCGGACGTCACATCGTACTCACCCGGAGGCAGCGCCGGGATAAAGTAGAGGCCGGCGGAGTTGGTCGACGTCCGGGCCGTCACGTTCGTGGCAGTGTTTCGGATCGCCACGTTGGCCCCCGGAACCATCGCCCCGGAGGAATCAGAAACGGTGCCGGTCACGGTCGCTCTTTCGCCCTGAGCGAAGAGAGGAATCGTCGAGATGAGCAAAAGGATTTGAGGGATGAGTTTGCGTTGCATGGATCTCACAGTGACGTAAACTACATCACATGAAAGTTACGAATGCAACGGGGTACCGTACGCGCCCTAATAGCTTATTTTTTCCGCTTA
>Ga0136639_10000255_pt1 | contig 16833 bp, 13 predicted proteins | sample AntDrymUQ8592106_2_FD_113739 | JGI IMG/M metagenome (GOLD analysis project Ga0136639, IMG submission 113739) | Polar desert sand microbial communities from Dry Valleys, Antarctica - metaG UQ859 (21.06) | ecosystem: Environmental > Terrestrial > Soil > Desert | place: Antarctica: Dry Valley...
CGGCGGCGCGCGCCGATCGCAGCCGCGGCCTCGGAAATGTCGTGGACTTCGCGCGCTGGCGCCAGATCGAGCGGCTGATCGTATTGCTGTCGGGCGAGGACGTGATCGGCACCATACACTAAATCATTGTCCCGGCGCGCAATGCCGCGCTAAAGTCGCGTGATGTACGGGCCCGTCCGCCGGCACCGCGTTCTGGCCGCCGCCTGGCTCGCGCTCGCGCCGCTTTCCGCATTCGCGCAGGACGCGCCGCCGCTGCCTGCCCAGACGCCGCCGAACGACGCGCCGCTCGATCCGGCGTCGCCGATGGCGCCGCTTCCGGACATCGGCATCGACTGGCCCGATCTTTCGGCGCTGCCCGCCGAGGACGACTCCGCCTCGGCGGAGCGAGCCGCGATCACCAACGACACCCGTTACGACTATACCATCGCCGGGATCGACGGCATCGGCAGCGATCTGCTGCGCGAGCGATTCGACGCGGGCTCGACGCTGCGCGCCAACCGCGGCGATCCCGCCAACGCCGCGCAGGTCGATCGCCGCGCGCGCGAGGATTCGGCGCTGCTCGAAAGCCTGCTGCGCGCCGAGGGCTATTATGACGCGCGCATCGCCACTCGGGTCGAGCCGCAGGCGGGCGCGCTGCTGGTGACGATCGAGGTCGATCCCGGCGCGCTGTATCGCTTCGATGGCGTCACACTCGCCGGCATCGACCAGGCCGGCGCCAAGGCCGACGAACTGATCGCCGCGTTCGGTCTGCCCGCCGATGCCCCGGTCAACAGCGACGCGATCGCCGCCGCCGAGGATCGCCTGCGCATCGCCGTGGGCGAGGAGGGCTTCGCTTTCGCCAAGGTCGGCGAGCCGGAAATCATCGTCGATCGCGCCACCCGCACGGCGACACTCGCGCTGACGCTCGACCCTGGCGGCGAGCGCCGCTTCGGGCGGATCGTCATGGGCGACACGCGCATCTTCGGCCCCGACCATGTCCAGGACATCGCCCGCTTCGTGCCGGGACAGGAGTATGACGCTTCGGCGCTGGTCGATCTGCGCCGCGCATTGATCCAGACCGGGCTGGTCTCGTCGGTGACGGTCGATCCGATCGAGAGCGGCGACGCCGCAACCGTCGATGTCGCGGTCGCACTCGAACCCGCGCCGCCGCGCACGATCGCCGGCGAACTCGGCTACGGCACCGGCGAGGGCGCGCGCGCGGAGATCAGCTGGACGCACCGCAACCTGTTCCCGCCCGAAGGCGCGCTGACGGTGCGCGGCGTGCTCGGCACGCGCGAGCAGCTCGCCAGCGTCGTCTTCCGCCGCAACAATTTCCACGGTCGCGATCGCGTGCTGACCGCGCAAATCTCGGCCGCGCATATCGAGCGTGACGCCTATGAGGCCGATACGGTTACGATCGCCGCCACGCTGGAGCGCCAGACCAACATCTTTTTCCAGAAGACCTGGACCTGGTCGCTCGGCGCCGAACTCGTCGCCACCGACGAGCGCGACGTGATCCTGTCGACCGGCGCGCCGCGGCGGCGTACCTATTTCGTCGGCGCGCTGCCGACCAGCCTGACCTATGACGGGTCGGACGATCTGCTCAACCCGACGAGCGGTTTCCGGCTCGGCGGACGTTTCAGCCCCGAATTGTCGCTGGTCGGCAGCGCGTTCGGCTATTCGCGGATCCAGCTCGACGCCAGCGTGTACCAGCTTGTGACGCCGAGCGTGGTCGTGGCGGGGCGCATCCGCCTCGGCACGATCGTCGGCGCGCCGCGCGACGCGATCGCGCCGTCGCGGCGCTTCTACGCCGGCGGCGGCGCGTCGGTGCGCGGCTATGGCTATCAGTCGATCGGGCCGCGCGACCCCAACAACGATCCGATCGGCGGGCGCAGCCTCACCGAATTCTCGATCGAGGCGCGGGTCAAGGCGTTCGGCAATTTCGGGATCGTGCCGTTCCTCGACGGCGGCAACATCTACACTTCGCCGCTCCCCAAATTTTCGAGCTTCCGCTACGGCGCGGGCCTCGGCGTGCGCTATTATTCGAACTTCGGCCCGATCCGCATCGACGTCGGCACACCGATCAACCCGCAGCCGGGCGATTCGCGCGTCGCGGTCTATGTCTCGCTGGGCCAGGCCTTTTGAGCGAGGACGAATTTCCGCCACCACCGCCGCAGCGCGTCCACCGGCTGTGGATCGGGCGCTTCCTGGTACTGGCGCTGCTTATCATCGGCGTGCTCGTCGCGGCGGCGGCATTGCTCGATACGCAGCTCGGCCACCGCTTCGTCGCCGATCAGATCGCCGCGCAACGTCCCGCGAACGGGCTGCGCTATTCGGTCGGGCGGATCGAAGGGTCGCTCTACGGCAAGGCGACCCTGATCGACGTGCGAGTCCGCGACGTCGACGGGCTGGTGTTTCGCGCGCCCCGCGCCGAACTCGACTGGCGGCCATTCGCCTGGGCCGCGAACCGCCTGAACATCCGCAGCCTGATCATTCCCGCCGCGACGCTCGCCAAAATTCCGCGCACGCTCAAGACCGGACGCAAGGCGCCGATCCTGCCCGGCTTCGACATCTCGATCGGCGAATTGCGCATCGACCGGCTGACGCTGGCGCCGGCGGTGACGGGGGTCGCGCGCAGCGGTTCGATCGCGGGCAGCGCCGAGATCCGCGCCGGCCGCGCGATGGTCGATCTCGCCGCGGTGGTGCAGGGTAGCGACCGCTTGCAGGTGACGCTCGACGCCGAACCCGATCGCGACCGTTTCGATATCGACGTCAGCGCGCGCGGCAGCGATGCCGGCGTGCTGGCGAAACTGACCGGCATCGCCCGGCCGCTGGCGATCGAGGTCCATGGCGACGGTCGCTGGAGCGCGTGGCGTGGGAATGCGCAGGTCGACGCCGGCAACGCGCGGATCGCCGACCTGCGGCTGACCGCCGATGCTGGCCGCTACGGCCTGAGCGGCGATGTCGCGCCCGCGTCGATCGTCGGTGGCAAGCTCCAGCGGTTGACGGCCCCACGCGTGCGGGTCAACGGCGCGGCGACGCTCGCCAACCGTCGTCTCGACGGCACGCTCGCGCTACGCTCGGCGGCGCTTGCGATCGACACCGAGGGCGAGATCGATCTGGCGACCAGCGCCTATCGCAACGTCCGCATCGCCGCGCGGCTGCTGCGCCCGGCGGCGCTGTTCCCGAACATGACCGGGCGCGACATTTCGCTGCGCGCGATCCTCGACGGTGCATTTGCCACCGCGACTTTCGATTATCGCATCAGCGCGGCGCGCTTCGCCTTCGACGATACCGGCTTCGAGGGCGCGCGCGCGGCGGGACGGGGGCGGCTGTCGACGACGCCGGTAATCGTCCCCATCGCCTTCACCGCGCAGCGAGTCACCGGCGTCGGCGATGTCGCGGGCGGCATCCTGCGCAACCTCTCGGTGTCAGGACCGCTGCGAATCACCGCGCGCGAGATCACTGGCGACGCGCTGCGGCTGTCGTCGGACAAGCTCAACGGGCGGATCAGCCTGTTCCTCGATCTGCGCACCGGCCGCTACGAGGTCGGGCTGACCGGCGGACTGCAACGCTATCTCATTCCCGGCATCGGCCTGGTCGATGTCCAGTCGCGGCTGTCGGTCGTTCCCGGCGCGGGCGGCAAGGGGACTAGGGTCGTCGGCACCGGCACCGCCAGCGTCGTCCGGCTCGACAATGCCTTCTTCCGCTCGCTGACGGGGGGATTGCCGCGGATCGTCACCGGGCTGGAGCGTGGGGCCGACGGCATCCTGTACCTCAAGGGGCTGGTGCTCAGTTCGCCGGGGCTGAAGCTGAGCGGCAACGGCTATCGCCGCCGCGACGGCACCTTTTATTTCGAGGGATCGGGATCGCAAGCACGCTATGGCCCGCTCACGCTCAAGCTCGACGGGCGGATCGAGCGACCGACGATCGACATCGTCCTCGCCCGCCCGGCCGAAGCGCTGGGGCTCCGCGACGTTCGCGCGCGCCTCGATCCGACGCCCGAGGGGTTCCTCTTCACCGCCGCCGGCGGCTCGCGGCTTGGCGCGTTCACCGGCAATGGCGCGATCCTGCTGCCCCCCGGCGGGACGGCGCGCATCGCCGTCGCCCGGCTGGACGTCGCGGGCACGCGCGCGAGCGGCGCGCTCGACGTCGTCACCGGCGGCGGGTTCGACGGACGCCTCGATGTCGCCGGCGGTGGCCTCACCGGCACGCTCGCCTTCCGACCGCAGGGCGATATCCAGCGCATCGACATCACCCTCGACGCGCGCGCCGCGCGGCTCGCCAACGGGGTGAGCATCCGCCGCGGCCGGCTCGAGGCGACGGTGCTGCTCGATCCCGCCGGCGCCGGCATCGACGCGACCGTGACCGCGCAGGGGCTGCGCCGCGGCGCGCTGTCGCTCGGACGGCTCGCCGGCAATGTGAAGCTGGTCGGCGGGGTGGGGGAGGCGCGAGTCTCGATCGCCGGCAGCCGCGGACGCGCCTTTTCGATCCAGTCGGTGATCGCGATTTCCCCCGATCGCTATACGGTGCAGGCGCGGGGAACGGTCGATCGCCGCCCGATCGCGCTGACGACGCCGGCGGTGGTGGTGCGCGAGCGCGACGGCTGGCGGCTCCAGCCGACCAAGCTGACCTTCGCCGGCGGCGAGGGGCAGGTCGGCGGGCGTTTCTCGAGCGCGGAGATCGCGTTCGACGCCAGCCTGGCGCGGATGCCGCTGTCGGTGCTCGACATCGGCTATCCGGGCCTCGGCCTCGGCGGCAACGCGACCGGGACCTTGCGCTATGTCGATCGCACCGGGGGTGCGCCGACCGGCGCGATCAACATGACGGTGCGCGGGCTGACGCGATCGGGTCTCGTGCTGTCCTCCAAGCCGATCGACGTCGGCATCGCCGGCGTGCTCGACGCCAATCGCGCGGCGGCGCGCGCGGTGATGGCGTCGGGAGGCGCGACGATCGGACGCGCGCAGGTGCAGCTCAAGCCGCTCGCCGGGGGCGATCTCGTCGCCCGCCTGACCAACGCGCCACTGTTCGGGCAGCTGCGCTATTCGGGGCCGGCGGACACCTTGTGGCGGTTGACCGGGATCGAATTGTTCGACCTGTCGGGGCCGGTCGCGATCGGCGCGGATGTCAGCGGCCGGCTGTCCGATCCGCGCATTCGCGGGTCGCTGCGCACCGAAACCGCGCGAATCGACAGCGCGGTTACCGGCACCGTGCTGCGCAACGTCGCCGCGGTCGGGCGATTCGGCGGGTCGCGGCTGGTGATCGACCGCTTCACCGCGCAGGACGCCGGCACAGGCCGCGTTTCGGGCAGCGGCGTCTTCGATCTCGCCGCCGCGCGTGGCTTCGGGATCGACCTCACCGTCCAGGCCGACAACGCCCGCCTGATCGACCGCGACGACATCGCCGCGACCGTCTCCGGTCCGCTGCGTTTCCGCTCGGACGGGTCGGGGGGCGTGATCTCGGGACAGGTCGTCGTCGATTCGGGTCGATATCGTCTCGGGCGCGCGGTCCAGGCGGCGGCGGTGCCCCGCCTCAACATCCGCGAGGTCAATGTTCCGGGCGGCGATGACGACGATGACATCCGCCGCGATCCGTGGCGGCTCGATCTCGACGCCCGCATCGCCGACGGGATGACGGTCCAGGGCCTCGGCCTCGACAGCATCTGGTCGGGCGACCTCAAGATCGGCGGCGAGCCGACCAACCCACAGATCACCGGGCGGCTCGATCTCGTTCGTGGCGATTATGAATTCGCCGGTCGCGAGTTCGAGCTCGACCGCGGCATCATCCGCTTCGACGGCAGCGTCCCCGCCAACCCAGCGCTCGACATCGTCGCCAACGCCGACACCCAGGGACTGAGTGCCTCGATCCGCGTCACCGGCAATGCCGAAAGGCCCGAGATCGGTTTCAGCAGCGTGCCCGCGCTGCCCGAGGACGAATTGCTCTCGCGGCTGCTGTTCGGCACCTCGATCACCAGCCTGTCCGCGCCCGAGGCGCTCCAGCTCGCCGCCGCGGTCACCGCGTTGCAGGACGGCGGCAACGGCCTCAACCCGATCAACGCCGTGCGCCGTGCCGCAGGGCTCGATCGCCTGCGCATCCTGCCTGCCGATCCGCAGACCGGCGCCGGCACCGCGATCGCCGCGGGCAAATATCTGACTCGGCGGGTCTACGCCGAGATCATCTCCGACGGTCAGGGCTATTCGGCGACCCGCGTCGAATTCCAGGTCACGCGCTGGCTGTCGCTGCTCTCCTCGATCTCGACGATCGGGCGGCAGAGCGTCAACGTCCGCGTGTCGAAGGATTATTAGGAACCGTGCTGCGTCCGGTGGGTTCGGAGTGAACCAATGACTCTCCCCCAGATCCTGTCGGTCACCGTGCTTATGGGCATGATGGCGCTTTTCGTGTGGGGGCGCTTCCGCTACGACGTCACCGCGATCCTCGCGCTGCTCGCTGCGCTGGCGGTGGGCATCGTCAGCCCCGAGGACGCCTTCACCGGCTTTTCCGACGACATCGTCATCATCGTCGGATCGGCGCTCGTCATTTCCGGCGCGGTGCAGCGTTCGGGCATCGTCGAGCAGGCGCTCGGGAGCCTGTCCAGCCGGGTCACCCGGGTCCGCTCGCAACTGCTGCTGCTGACCGCCAGCGTCGGCTTCGCCTCGGCGCTGGTCAAGAATATCGGTGCGCTGGCGATGCTGATGCCCGCCGCGTTCCAGATGGCCAAGAAATCGAAGACGTCGCCGTCGGTGTTCCTGATGCCGATGTCGTTCGCATCGCTGCTCGGCGGGCTCATCACGCTGATCGGCACCTCGCCCAACATCATCGTCAGCCGCGTCCGCCAGGAGATGACCGGAGAGCCGTTCGGGATGTTCGACTACGCGCCGGTCGGCCTGACGCTGACCGTCGTCGGCCTCGTCTTCCTGCGCTTCGCCTATCGCCTCCAGGCGCGCGACCGGCGCGCCGCGCCGACGCTGGGCGAGGCGCTCGACATCACCAGCTACGTCACCGAGGCGCGGATTCCCGAAGGATCGGCGGCGGTCGGGCAGACGCTCCGTGAGTTCGTCGATCGCCACGACGGCGCGATCACCGTCACGACCGTCATCCGCGGCGGCATGCGCGCCGCGCCACGGGCCAATCTGGCGCTGAACGCCGACGATCTGGTGATCCTCGGCGGCGCCCCCGACGCGCTCGAGCGCGTGATCGCTGCCGACGCGCTCGAACTCGAAGGGCAGCATCGCGAGGCGACGCAGGCCGAGGGCACCGACGAGGTGGGCGTGATCGAGGCGGTCATCTCGGACGGATCGGCGCTCGTCGGCCAGACCGCCGGGCGGCTCGACCTCGCCCAGCGCTACGGCGTCAATCTGATCGCGGTGTCGCGCCAGGGCGAGCGCTTCACCCAGCGGCTGGCCAATATCACCCTGCGCGCCGGCGACGTCATCGTGCTGCAGGGAACGCTGGCGCTGCTACCCGAACGGCTCGGGCAACTCGGCGCGCTGCCGCTCGCCGAGCGCCAGTTGCGGCTGGGCAATTCGGGCAAGGGCTGGCTGCCGATCGTCATTCTCGGCGTGGCGATGGCGGCGACGGCAATGGGCTATGTGCCGGTGGCGGTCGCGTTCTTCGCCGCCGCCGGGCTCGTCATCGCCACCGGGGCGTTGCCGGTCCGCGAAGCCTATACCCATGTCGAATGGCCGATCCTGATCATGCTCGGCGCGCTGATCCCGGTCAGCGACAGCCTGCGTACCACCGGCGTCACCGAATTGATCGGCGACTGGTTGTCGCTGACCGCGGCGACGCTGCCGCCGTGGGGCGCGGTCGCGCTGATCCTGGTCGCGGCGATGGCGGTGACGCCGTTCCTCAACAACGCCGCGACGGTGCTGGTGATGGCGCCGATCGCCGCAACCTTCGCGACCGGCCTCGGTTATAGGCCAGAGGCATTCCTGATGGCGACCGCGGTGGGCGCAGGCTGCGATTTCCTGACCCCGATCGGGCATCAGTGCAATACGCTGGTGATGGGGCCGGGCGGGTACAGGTTCGGCGACTACGCCCGCCTAGGCGCGCCATTGTCGTTGCTGGTGCTGGTTGTGGCGACCCCGCTGATACTATGGGTGTGGCCGGTCGGCTGAGAGTTCACGAGACGAAAGGAATCTAGACATGCGTTCCCCCGAAGCCGTCAGCGCTATGCTCTGCCCGATATGCAAGATCGGCCTGACGATGAGCGACCGTCAGGGCGTCGAGATCGACTATTGCCCACAATGCCGCGGCGTGTGGCTCGATCGCGGCGAACTCGACAAGATCATCGAACGCAGTGAGCAACCGGCCCCGCAACCGGCGGCTCCGGCCGCCCCGGCGCCGTGGCCCGGCGGCGGCCATCAGAACCAGCATGGCGGCTATGATCCGCGCTATGGGCATCAGAAGCGCAAGAAATCGTTCCTCCAGGAATTGTTCGACTAGGGGCTGTGGGGCGACCACACTCCCCATCCTTGCCGCGATCGGCAGTCCGGCCGGTGCGCGACTGCCTGTCGGTCGTCGGGGATCGTCCGTCCGTTGCCGACCGTAGCGGGCGAGGATATCCGCTTGCGCATCGCCCACCAGATGATGACGATCGACGGGCGCGAGAGCCACGCGATGGTGCGCCGCTGCTGCGCGACTATAGGGAAAAGGGGCTTTTCGCGCCGCCAGATTCGAACACTCAGGGGAACGGGCAATGAAGAAAATCTTGGCCTTCGCGCTTGCCGTTGCAGTTCCGGGGATCGCGGTCGCCCAGACCGCGATCGTCGTGCATCGCGACCCGGGCTGCGGCTGCTGCGCGAAATGGGCGGCGATGGCGCAGCGCGAGCTCAAGCGCCCGGTGCGGATGATCGACAATCCGCAGCGCGCCACGCTCGCGCACAAGGCGGGCGTGCCGGCGACCTTGGGATCGTGCCACACCGCGATCATCGACGGCTATGCGATCGAGGGGCATGTCCCCTTCGCCGATATCAAGCGCCTGCTGGCGACGAAGCCGCGCGGGGTCCGCGGTCTGGCCGTCGGGGGGATGCCGATGGGGTCGCCCGGCATGGAGGTCCCCGGCCGGGCGGAGCGCTATGCGGTGATGGCGTTCGGAGCGCGCGAACCAAGGGTGTTCGCGCGCCATTGAGGTCATGGCGCCCCCGCCGCGACCGGGCGGTCGCCCCGCGTCTTCCACAGCGACCAGCCGACGCCCGCCGCCAGGATCGCGAAGGTGATCGATAACGACGCCGCCGGCGGGATCTTCGCCAGCCCGAATGCATCGGCGACGAAAATCTTCGATCCGATGAACACCAGCAGCACCGCGAGCGCATATTTGAGATAATGGAAGCGGTGGACCATCGCCGCGAGCGCGAAATAGAGCGCGCGCAGGCCGAGGATCGCGAAGATGTTCGACGTGTAGACGATGAACGGGTCGGTCGTGATCGCGAAGATCGCCGGCACGCTGTCCACCGCGAACACGACGTCGACGATCTCGACCATCGCCAGCGCAAGGAACAGCGGGGTCGCGAACAGCATGGGCTTGCCGGTCCCGGGGTCGTCCCGGCGCACGAAGAAGCGGTTGCCGTGCAGCGTCTCGGTCACCCGCAGCCGCTTGCGGATGAAGCGCAGCGCGCCGCTCGATCCGACATCATATTCCTTGTCGGCGGTCAGCCACATCTTGATCCCGGTCAAGATCAGGAAGGCCGCGAAGATATAGAGGACCCAGCCGAATTGCTCGACCAGGGTGGAGCCAACGCCGATCATGATCGCGCGCAGAACGATCACCCCGAGGATGCCCCAGAACAGCACCCGGTGCTGATAAAGACGCGGGATCGCGAAGTAGGTGAAGATCATCGCGATGACGAAGACATTGTCCATCGCCAGGCTCTTCTCGATGACGAAGCCGGTGACGAATTGCAGCCCCGCGGTCTCGCCGAGATACCACCACACCCAGCCGCCGAAGGCGAGGCCAAGGGTGATATAGCCCGCTGAGAGGACGAGGCTTTCGGTCACGCCGATCTCGCGCTGCTTCTTGTGCAGCACGCCCAAGTCGAGCGCGAGCAGCGTCACCACGATGGCGATGAAGGCGAGCCACATCCACAGCGGCTTGCCGAGCCAGATATAGTCCAGGAATTCCATCTGTCCGATCCGATCCGGGCGCTCCGTGCGGAGCGATTGGGTTCTGATCCGACATCGCGACCGGTCACGCGGTCGCCAGAGGGTCCCGGATCTCTGGTTTCAAACGGGGCGGCCGCCGGTTGAAGCCGGCAGCGGCGAATGTCAGTCGAACAGTTCCGACAGAAACGACTTCTTCCGCTTGCCGTGCCGGTAGCGGTAATCATCGTCATCGCCGCGATACCCCGGACGGTACCCCGACCGCGGTGGTTCGGCCTCGCTCCGCGCCCGGGCTGTATCGACGACGCCGCGGTCGATGATCTTGTCGAGCTCGCCGCGATCCAGCCAGACACCACGACAGGTTCGGCAATAATCTATCTCGACGCCGGCGCGATCCGACAAGGTCAGTCCGGTCCCGCAGACCGGGCAAGGCAAGGCGGCGACGGCTTCAGCGGTGCGCATCGCTCAGGCCATGCGCTGCCGGCGGCCGGCGACGAGCCGGGACATGCGATCCTTGATCGCTAGCCTCAGCTTCTTCAGCCGAAGCAGCCGCAACGGGTCGGGAAAGCGACGCTTGTGCTCGCGGCGGACCTCGGCGTCGAGCCGGGCGTGAACGAGCGCGAGCCGGTACAGGATGGGGTTCATAGCCTCTTTCCAATCAATGACTTGATCGATCGGGCCAGTCTCGACGCAGCCGCGCATATCACGCCCGCACCGTTGGCCCGATGCGGCCGACATCGCAGCTGTCCCATAGACAGCTGCCAGAGGGGCCCGGTCCGCAAGAATCGATATATACGCATCGGTGATAGACTACCAATCGACTTCTGCGCGTTGCGTGATAGGTTTGATCTATCGCGCGCAGGAACGAATGATCAGGAGATCAGCGAGCGCGCCTCGGCCTGAATGCGGTCGGCGATCGTCCGATAGGCGTCACGGTAGGCCGCTCCCGATCGCCAAGCGGCGGCGATGCTGCGCGAGAACGTCCACCCCCGGGGATCGAGCACGGTCACCCCCGCACGGCCGCCGACGTCGGAACGGATATAGAGCTCGGGGAGCACCGCCAGGCCGACGCCCGAAGCGGCCATCTGATGGACGCTGTCGAGGCTGGTGCCTTCATAATCGTGGAGCAGGATCATGCCCAGGTCACCGCAGATCGCGGCGACCTGGCGATGGAGATGGTGGCGATGGTCGAGGCTGAGAACCTGCGCGCCCCTGAGATGCTCGACATCCAAGTCGTCGCGCGACGCCAGCGGGTGGCCGGCCGGTGCGACAAGGAACAGCCGCTCGCGAAAGAGCGGCTGGACCTCGAGGTCGCCGCCGTCGATCGGGAGCGGCCCGAGCAGCATGTCGAGCGCGCCGCGGGACAAAGCGAGCGCCTGTTCGTTGGGGATACCCTCGCGGATGTGCAGCCTCAGGTCGGGCTGCTCGCGGTGCAGCGCCGCGACGATGGGCGGGAGCAGATAGGGTCCCAGGGTGGGGGTAACGCCGAACCGAAGCGTACCCGCGAGATTCTCGCTCGCGCGCCGCGCGAGGTCGCGAATGTCCTGGACGTCGACCGCGAGGCGGCGGGCGCGCGCGACGATCTCGCGGCCGATCGGCGTCAGCTCGGCCCCGGATGCGCGCCGTTCGATCAAGACAGCGCCCAGGCGCTCTTCGAGGGCGCGGAGTTGCTGGCTCAGCGTCGGCTGGGAGACGTTGCAGGCGTCCGCCGCGCGTCCGAAATTCTTCAGATCGGCGACCGCGACGAGATATTGGAACTGGCGCAATGTCGGCAAGCTCCGCCCTCCTCCCGATAGGCCTAACCTATCACCGCCCTATCGGACAATCGCCGGCTTGATCGCGTTGCGCGATCGGAGCGTTTGGCGCCCGCCAAATTCGGCGCGCTGGCGAACATCTGCTGCATCTGCTAACAGCGCGGCCATGCTCAACATCAACGGCATTACCGTTCGCCTCGGCGGGCGCCTGATCCTGGACGGCGCGAGTGCGACCTTGCCGCCGGGCAGCCGCGTCGGGCTGATCGGCCGCAATGGCGCGGGCAAGTCGACCCTGGTCCGGGTGATCGCCGGATTGCTCGATCCCGACGACGGCGGTGCCGAGATGCCCAAGGGCAGCCGCCTGGGCTATATCGCGCAGGAAGCGCCGCACGGTGACGCGACCCCGTTCGACACCGTCCTGGCCGCCGATACCGAGCGCGCTGCGCTGATGATCGAGAGCGAGGCCAGCCACGATCCCGATCGCCTGGGTGAGGTCTATGAGCGGCTGATGGCGATCGACGCCTATACCGCCCCCGCCCGCGCCGCGCAGATTCTGGTCGGCCTGGGCTTCGACGAGGAAATGCAGGGCCGCCCGCTCGACAGCTTTTCGGGCGGGTGGAAGATGCGCGTCGCGCTCGCCGCCTTGCTGTTCTCGCAGCCCGACGTGCTGCTCCTCGACGAGCCCAGCAACCATCTCGATCTCGAAGCGGTGATGTGGCTCGAGGATTTCCTGAAGGGCTATCGCGCGACGATCGTCGTCGTCAGCCACGAGCGCGATTTCCTCAACAACGTCGTCGATCACATCCTGCATCTGCAGGGCGGCAAGGTGACGCTCTACCCCGGCGGCTATGACGCGTTCGAGCGTCAGCGCGCCGAGCGCATGGCGCAGCTCGCCGCGGCCAAGGCCAATCAGGACGTGCAGCGCGCCAAGTTGCAGGATTATGTCGCGCGGAACTCGGCGCGCGCCTCGACCGCGAAACAGGCGCAGAGCCGGCAGAAGATGCTGGCGAGGATGCAGCCGATCGCCGAACTCGCCAATGATCCGTCATTGAGCTTCGACTTCCCCAACCCCAACGAACTGCGCCCGCCGCTGGTCACGCTCGACATGGCGACCGTTGGCTATGGCGAGACGCCGATCCTCAAGCGGCTCAACCTGCGGCTCGATCCCGACGATCGCATCGCGCTGCTCGGCCGCAACGGCAACGGCAAGACCACGCTGGCGCGGTTGTTGGCGGCGCAGCTGACGCCGATGGACGGCGACATGTCCGCATCGGGCAAGATGAAGGTCGGCTATTTCACGCAGTATCAGGTGGAAGAACTCGACACCGGCGACACCCCGCTCGAGCATATGACGCGGCTGATGAAGGGCGCGTCGCCAGCGGCGGTTCGCGGGCAGCTCGGCAGGTTCGGCTTCTCGGGTGACAAGGCGCTTACCAAGGTCGGCAAATTGTCGGGCGGCGAACGCGCTCGCCTCGCGCTGGCGCTCATCACGCGCGACGCGCCGCACATGCTGATCCTCGACGAGCCGACCAACCATCTCGACGTCGATGCCCGCGAGGCGTTGGTCCAGGCGCTCAACGACTATACCGGTGCGGTGGTGATGGTCAGCCATGATCGCCACATGCTCGAGATGACCGCCGATCGTCTGGTGCTGGTCGATAACGGCACCGCGCGCGAATATGACGGCACGCTCGACGACTATATCGCGCTCGTCCTGTCGGGCGACGGTAGCGCGAAGGGCGAGAAGCAGACCAGGAAGAAGGACCGCGTCGCCGCTGCGGTCGCGCGCGAGGCCGACAAGGTGTTGCGCAAGGAAGCCCGCGACGCCGAGGCCGAGCTCGCAAGGCTCAACGAGGATCGCAGCGCGGTCGATCGCGCGATGTTCGATCCGGCGAGCGCGACCAAGGCGCTGGGCGGGCTGACGATGACCGAATTGATGAAACGCCGCGCCGATCTGGCGACGCGCATCGAATCGCTCGAGGCGCGCTGGCTGGAGCTCACCGAGTCTCTGGAGCGCGAGGCGGCGTAAATCTTCCCCGGGACGGGAGGATTGAGCGAGGTTCAGCCCTCGCTCTCACTCTCGGCGGTCGATTCGTACCAAGCCTCGACCTCGCCACTCAGCTTGATCGTCAGCGGCTGGCCGTGACGATCGACCTTCTTGGCCAGCTGGACCTTGATCCAGCCTTCGGGGATCGAATATTCCTCGACGTCGCGCCGTTCGATGCCCTTGAAGCGGATGCCGATGCCGCGGCGCAGCGCGTCTTCGTTGAAATGGGGGCTGCGCGGATTGTTCGACAGCGTGTCGGGGGGTGAATCGCTCATGGGCAGCGGCCCTGCCCGACCTTGGCGCAAAAGAAAAGCGGCGCCGGTAGGACCGGCGCCGCTGATCGACTTAGTTGCAGTAGCGGACGCGCACGCGGCGGCCGATGTACGGATCATAGACGCGACGGGTCTGGCAACGCTGATAGCCGTCATACTGGTTATAATATTGGCGAGCATAATAGCCGTCGTTCGGATAATAGCCGCGCTGCTGATAGTAATTGCGGTCATAGTCGTAGCGACGGTCGTAGCCGTAGCCACGGTCGTAGCGATTCCCCGACGTCAGCGCTGCCCCGATCGCTATACCGGCGATGCCGGCGACGATCGCGGCTCCCCCATCACCGCGATGACGGTCATAATGGCGATAGCGCTGTGCGTCCGCGGGAGCGGCGACAGTGAGCGCGGCGGCGCCAAGGGTGACGCCGAGCGTGGCTTTGGTCAGCAAGTTACGCATTTCGAACCTCCTCAACACGCAAGGTCGATACAAAAAGGTACAACGCCGATTCGACCGTGCTTGTTGCATGTCTTAGAGGGGCGCGGCTGAACCGGGGTGGAATGCGTCGTTTAGCGGTTGTTCAGGGGAGGAGTGGCCGATGGCGTACTGGATTTTGCGGTCCGAACCCGAGACCTATGGGTGGGACGATCTGGTGCGCGACGGCACGACCGAGTGGGACGGCGTCCGCAACGCGACGGCGCGTATCCATCTGAAGGCGATGGCGCCCGGCGACACCGCGATGTTCTATCATTCGGGGAAGCAGAAAGCGTGCGTCGGGACGATGCGGATCACGCGCGGCTGGCGGCCCGACGGCGACGACGGCAATTGGGCCTCGGTGGAGGTGACGCTTGGCGAGAAACTCCCGCATCCGGTCACGCTTGCGGAGATCAAGGCCGAGCCGCAATTGAAGGAATTGATGATGCTCAAGCTCTCGCGGCTGTCGTGCAGCGCGGTGCGCGACCAGGAATGGGCCGTGCTGATGGACATGGCGAAGGCCTGATCATGGACGCCGCCGAAGCCGTGCACGCCAAATTCGTCGCCCGCGTTCGCGAAGGGCGACTGCCGGATGTCGGTCCAGACCGCGCCGGGCTTTCTCGCGAAGATATCGCCGAGCTGTTCCACAGCCAGGTCGCCAGCCGCCAGCTCGACCGGTTGTCACGCCGGTTGCAGGTGCGCGGCGAGGGTTTCTACACGATCGGCAGCTCAGGCCACGAAGGCAATGCCGCGATCGCCCGCGCCGCCCGCGTCACCGACATGGCGTTCCTCCACTATCGTTCGGCGGCGTTCCAGATCGAGCGCTCGAAGCAGGTCGCGGGTGAGACGCCGACGTGGGACATGCTGCTGAGCTTCGTCGCGTCGTCCGAGGATCCGATCGCCGGCGGTCGCCACAAGGTCATCGGATCGAAGCGGCTCGCAATCCCGCCGCAGACCAGCACGATCGCCTCGCACCTGCCCAAGGCGGTCGGCGCCGCGTTCAGCATCGCCATCGCAAAGCGAAACGGCATCCGCGACACCCCGCTGCCGATCGACGGCGTCGTCATCGCCAGCTTCGGCGACGCGTCGGCGAATCACTCGACCGCGCAGGGCGCGTTCAACACCGCCGGCTGGGCCGCGCACCAGGGCTCGCCGGTGCCGATCGTCTTCGTCTGTGAGGACAATGGCATCGGCATTTCGACGAAGACCCCGACGGGCTGGATCGAAACCCAGTTCCGCAGCCGCGCCGGGCTGCATTACGTCCGCTGCGACGGCACCAACCTGGTCGATGCCTATCGCGGCGCGAGCGAGGCGATCGAGTTTGCGCGGCGCACGCGCAAGCCGGTGTTCCTGCACATGGCCACCGTCCGCCTCTACGGCCACGCCGGCAGCGACGTGCAGGGGGTCTATCGGCCCAAGCACGAGATCGAAGAGGAAGAGGATCGCGATCCCTTGCTCGCCACCGCCGCGCTGCTGATCGCCGACGGCGTCCCGGCCGACGACCTGCTGGCGATCTACGATAATGCGGAAGCGACCCTGGCTCGCGCCGCCGAACTGGCGATCCTGCGCCCCAAGCTGGCGACAGCGCCCGATGTGATGGCGACCATCGTCCCGCCAAAGGTGGTTCCCACGCGCCGCAACGCCCCCTCGGCGGAGGACCGCGCCGCGTTGTTCGCGCGCGACGCCAGCCTGATCGACAAGCCCCAGCACTTGGCGCGGCTGATCAGCTGGACGCTCGCCGACCTGATGCTCGCCTACCCCGAAATCATCGTCGCGGGCGAGGATGTCGGGCCCAAGGGTGGCGTCTATAATTGCACCGCGAAACTGCACGAGCGCTTCGGTTCCGCGCGGGTGATTAACACCTTGCTCGACGAGCAGGCGATCCTCGGTCTGGCGATCGGCGCGGCGCACAACGGGCTGCTGCCGATGCCTGAAATCCAATTTCTCGCCTATGTCCACAATGCCGAGGACCAGATCCGCGGCGAGGCGGCGACGCTCAGCTTCTTTTCCAACGGGCAATATACCAATCCGATGGTGATCCGCATCGCCGGGCTGCCCTATCAAAAGGGCTTCGGCGGGCATTTCCACAATGACAACAGCCTTGCGGTCTTCCGCGATATTCCGGGACTGATCCTCGCGGTACCGTCGAACGGTGCCGACGCGGTCGGGATGCTGCGCGAATGCGTGCGGCTGGCGCGCGATGAGGGCCGAGTC
>Ga0136639_10000256_pt1 | contig 16808 bp, 15 predicted proteins | sample AntDrymUQ8592106_2_FD_113739 | JGI IMG/M metagenome (GOLD analysis project Ga0136639, IMG submission 113739) | Polar desert sand microbial communities from Dry Valleys, Antarctica - metaG UQ859 (21.06) | ecosystem: Environmental > Terrestrial > Soil > Desert | place: Antarctica: Dry Valley...
AGCAGGGTCTCGAAGCGGTCGAGCTCCTTCTGCAGCAGCTCAGCGGCCCGGGCGGTGACCGGGTCGAAGTCAGCCCGGGACTCGTGCAGGATGTCGCCGGCCATCCGCACGGTGGTGAGCGGGGTCCGCAGCTCGTGGGAGACGTCGGAGACGAAGCGGCGCTGCATCCGGCTCAGCTCCTCGAGCTGGTGGATCTGGCGCTGCAGGTTGGCGGCCATCTCGTTGAAGGACACCGCGAGCCGGGCCAGGTCGTCCTCGCCGGAGACCTTGAGCCGCTCCTCGAGGTGGCCGGAGGCGAGCCGCTCGGCGACCCTGCGGGCCCGCCGGATGGGCGCCACCACCTGCCGGGTGACCAGCCCGGTCAGCGCGACCATGAGGACCAGCAGCAGCCCGCCCGCGGTGAGCAGGGCCCGGGTGACCAGGGCCAGGGTGTCCTGCTCGTCACCGAGCGGGTAGAGGAAGTAGAGGGTGTAGGTCTTGCCGTCGGCCGGCAGGGTCACCTGGGAGCCGACGACCACGCCCGGCCCGGCCAGACCGGCGGTGGTGGGCGAGCCGTCGGTCGCGATCTCGGCGTAGGTCCATGCCGGGTCCGCCACGGTGTCGAAGCGTTGCTCCAGGGAGGCCGGCACGCTCGAGGTCTCCAGGCCGGGAGTGAACTCCGCGCCGCCCTCCCCGATCCCGTTGTCCGACTCCCCCACCGGACCGCCCAGGACCACGCCGAAGCCCCGGCTGAAGCCGCGCTCGATGATCGGGTCGATCAGGTCGCGCTGCTGGGCGGCGGCGTCGGTGTCGGTGCCCGGCACAGCCTCGAGGCGCGAGCGGGAGTCCCGGATCTCGCCAGCGGTCTCGGCCACGACCGCCTCGACGCGACGCTCCAGCAGGCCGTCGCGGGTCTGCTGCAGCAGGAACACGCCGACCAGGCTGACGACGGCCGCGGAGAGCAGCAGGGTGCTGATCGCGACCCGTGCCTCGATAGAGCGGCGCCAGAAGGGCAGGCTGCGCAGCAGCCCCCCGGGCCATCTTGGCTCACGCCGGGCCCGGAGCACGACTCAGCGACCCGTCACAGGGTGCCGGCCTTGTAGCCGACGCCACGCACGGTCAGCACGATCTCGGGCCGCTCGGGGTCGTGCTCGACCTTCGAGCGCAGCCGCTGCACGTGCACGTTCACCAGTCGGGTGTCGGCGGCGTGGCGATAGCCCCAGACCTCCTCGAGGAGGACCTCGCGGGTGAAGACCTGCCACGGCTTGCGGGCCAGGCAGACCAGGAGGTCGAACTCCAGCGGGGTCAGGCTGATCGACCGGCCGGCCCGGGTCACGGTGTGACCGGCCACGTCGATCGCGACGTCGCCGATGCTGAGACCCTCCTGCGCCGAGGTCTCGACCCGGCGGACCCGGGCCCGGATCCGGGCCAGCAGCTCCTTGGGCTTGAACGGCTTGACGACGTAGTCGTCGGCGCCCGACTCCAGGCCGACGACGACGTCGACGGTGTCTCCCTTGGCCGTGAGCATCACGATCGGGGTCCCCGACTCCGCCCGCATCTCCTTGCAGACGTCGATGCCGTCCTTGCCGGGCAGCATCAGGTCGAGCAGCACGACGTCGGGACGGTAGGCGCGAAAGGCCTCCATGGCCAGGTCACCGCGGGGGCAGATGCGGCTGTCGAAGCCCTCCTGGCGCAGCACGATCGACAGCATCTCGGCCAGGGAGGCGTCGTCGTCGACGACGAGCACTCGTCCCTCGGTCAGGAGATTGCCGCTCAGGTGCTCATCCATGGCGCCCATAGTGCCATCCGCCCGGACGCCCACCGGCCCCAGCCGCGAGGGCTGGGGCCGGCGACGTACGGGGTGTGGATCAGTAACGGTAGGCGTCGGCCTTGTAGGGACCGGCCACGTCGATGCCGAGGTAGGCGGCCTGGTCGTCGGTCAGCGTGGTCAGCTTGACGCCGAGCGCGTCGAGGTGGAGGCGGGCCACCTCCTCGTCCAGGTGCTTGGGCAGCACGTAGACGCCGACGGGGTAGTCCTCGGGCTTGGTGAAGATCTCGATCTGGGCCAGCACCTGGTTGGTGAAGGAGTTCGACATCACGAACGAGGGGTGACCGGTGGCGTTGCCGAGGTTCATCAGGCGCCCCTCGGACAGCACGATGATCGCGTTGCCGGAGGGGAAGGTCCACACGTCGACCTGCGGCTTGACGTTCTTGCGGACGGCGACGCCGGCGGTCTCCAGACCGGCCATGTCGATCTCGTTGTCGAAGTGGCCGATGTTGGCGAGGATCGCGTTGTGGCGCATCCGCGACATCTGCTCGACCGAGACGACGTCCTTGTTGCCGGTCGCGGTGATAATGATGTCGGCGATCGGGAGGGCGTTGTCGAGAGTGTCGACCTGGTAGCCGTCCATGGCCGCCTGCAGCGCGCAGATGGGGTCGATCTCGGTGACGATGACCCGGGCACCCTGGCCGCGCAGCGACTCCGCGCTGCCCTTGCCCACGTCGCCGTAGCCAGCCACGACCGCGACCTTGCCGCCGATGAGGACGTCGGTGGCGCGGTTGATGCCGTCGATGAGCGAGTGGCGGCAGCCGTACTTGTTGTCGAACTTGGACTTGGTGACCGAGTCGTTGACGTTGATGGCGGGGAAGAGGAGCGAGCCTTCCTTCATCATGTCGTAGAGACGCAGCACACCGGTGGTGGTCTCCTCGGTGACGCCCTTGATCTCGCCGGCGATCTGCGTCCAGCGGTCCTGGCTCTCGGCGAGCGAGGCGTTGAGGACGTTGAAGACCACCCGCTGCTCGACGGAGTGTGCCGTGGCCGGGTCGGGCGCGATGCCGGTCTTCTCGGCCTCGAGGCCGAGGTGGACGAGCATCGTGGCGTCACCACCGTCGTCGAGGATCATGTTGGCGAACTTGCCGTCGGGCCAGCGGAGGATCTGCTGGGTGCACCACCAGTACTCCTCGAGCGACTCGCCCTTCCAGGCGAAGACGGGGATACCGGCGGGGGCGTCGACCGTGCCCTCGGGACCGACCGCCACCGACGCGGCGGCGTGGTCCTGCGTCGAGAAGATGTTGCACGAGGCCCAGCGGACCTCGGCACCCAGCGCCGTGAGCGTCTCGATGAGGACGGCGGTCTGGATGGTCATGTGGAGCGAGCCGGCCACGCGAGCGCCGGCGAGCGGCTTGCTGTCGCCGTAGCGCTCGCGCATGGCCATGAGGCCCGGCATCTCGTGCTCGGCGAGCTGGATCTCCGTGCGGCCGTAATCGGCCAGAGAGAGGTCTGCAACCTTGAAGTCCATGAAAGCTCCTGATTCTGGCGGTGGGGGCGTGGAATCAAGGCTAGAACGCGTTCCCAGGAACCGAAGAATCCTCGCGACCCCCCTGTCTGCGCTCTTGAACCGGGGGTGTAGGGGGGCTGGTCGCGTCAGTGAGCGGCGGGCTGGGAGGAGTCGTCGCTCTTGGCGTGCCCGAACGGCAGCACGTGCATCACGGCGACGACCACGGCGCCGACGAGCAGTCCGGCCACCGCCGACAGGGCCGTGTTGACCAGCCACCCGAGGACGGCGCCCAGGGCACCGGTGGCGTCATGCACGGCGACCTCGAGATGGTGCACGGCGTCGTACGGCGCGTGCCAGCCGAGGTCCTCGAGCCCCACCAGCAGGATGTGCCCACCGACCCACAGCATGGCCACGGTGCCGACCGCGGAGATCGTGGCGAGCAGACCGGGCATCGCACGGACCAGCGAGTGGCCGACCTTCTGCGCGAGGCGCGAGGCGCGCTGGGTCAGCGCGATCCCGACGTCGTCCATCTTCACGATCATCGCCACCACGCCGTAGACGAGGATCGTGATCGCGATGCCCACCACGACCAGGATCGCGGCGCGGGTGAGGAACGGCTTGTCGGAGACCTCGTTGAGCGAGATGACCATGATCTCGGCCGAGAGGATCAGGTCGGTGCGGATCGCTCCGGAGACCATCGTCTTCTCCGCCTCGGCGTCGAGCTCGGCCACCAGCTCCTCCTCGGCGTGGTGCCCGGAGAAGCGCTCCCAGATCTTCTCCGCGCCCTCGTAGCAGAGGAAGGTGCCGCCGAGCATCAGGATCGGGGTGAGCAGCCACGGCAGGAACTGGCTGAGCAGGAGTGCCGCGGGAAGGATGATCAGCAGCTTGTTGCGCAGCGACCCGACCGCGATCTTCTTGATCATCGGGAGCTCACGCTGGGCTGCCACGCCCTGGACGTACTGCGGTGTCACCGCCGTGTCGTCCACGACCACCCCCGCGGCCTTCATGCTCGCGCGCCCTGCTGCAGCACCGACGTCGTCGACCGACGCGGCCGCCGCCTTCGCCAGCACTGCCACGTCGTCCAGAAGCGCGAACAGGCCACCGCTCACAGGTCGGCTCCGGTGGCCCCGGGTCCAGGCGTGGCTGCGATCGTCATGGCGTCATGCTACTGCCGGCCGGGTCAGAGTTTTTCGCGCTCGTCGGCCAGCTGCTGGGCGAGCTGGTCGAGGGCGGGTTCGGTGCGCTCATCGACGAGCCGGTCGACGAGCTGGTGCAGGACGGGGGTCTGGTGGTGCTCGTGGGCAACGACGCTCATGCCGACGCCGACAGCGTGGCGCGCGTGCCGCTCGGCGTAGCCGAAGGGGTCGACGAGCTCGGTGAGCCGCGAGGAGACGGGGTGCCAGGCCAGGAAGAACGAGAGGGCGAGAGCGGCGCCAGTGGTGATGACCTGGCCCTGGCCGAGGTGGTCGGCCCCCCAGTCGTCGAAGCCGGCGTAGTCGGCTCCCTTCACCGCGAAGCCGTGGAAGAGGTAGACGACCAGGGTCGCCGCGCCCATGCGGGTGAACCAGCCACCGATGCGGGGCACCAGCGCGAGGAAGGCGAGGGCGCCAGCGGTCCCGACGACCAGCAGGACCGCGCGGATCAGGAAGGCCCGGGTGTCGGTGACGTCGAGCTCGTCGTAGCGGGCGCGGTAGTAGAGCCACTCGGTGGCGGCATAGCGATCGACCAACCAGGTGAACGACGCGATGGCGACGAAGACCGCGGCCCCGGCCACCTGGGCCGGTCTCGAGCGCAGGAGCTCGAGGCGCTCCGGGGTCGCCTTGAGCCCGAGGACGAAGAACGGCAGGAGGCCACAGATGCGCGCCAGGTCGAAGGTGTCGCCGGCCCAGAGCCCGGCGACGATGCTCACCGCGACCGCGACGACGTAGCCCCCGGGCAGGGCCTTGAAGAGCGGGGTGACCAGGCGCCAGAAGAACAGCGCCGAGAGGTACCACAGCGGCCAGTGCGGGTCGAGGAACAGGTCCTGGAGCTCCTCGCCCCCGACATAGACCCGGAAGAGCGCGATCGTGCACTCGAAGACCAGGTAGGGCACCGCCACGGTGCGCACGAGCTGCCACATCCGCTCGGGGGTGTAGGTGAAGCCGCGCGAGAGGTAGCCGGTGACGAGCACGAACGCCGGGACGTGCCAGGCGTAGAGGAAGTCGTAGAGGTAGCCGACCGTGCCGCTCAACGGCAGCAGCGTCCACGAGTGACCGACCACGACCAGGGTCACCAGCGCTATCTTGGCGTTGTCGAACCAGGGGTCCCGGACCGCCACGGGGCTAGCCCTCGACCAGGCCCAGCCGGAGGTACTCCGCGGCGTAGGCGCCGCTGAGCATCAAGGAGGCGTAGCGAGCCACTTCGCTGGGAGCGTCGGTCGTGACGTGCTCGACGCGGACGCCGCGCTCGCCGGCGGCTGCCACGAGTCGGCCGCGGTGCTCGCGCACCACCGCGTCCTCGGCACCGTCGTCGAGCACGAGCAGCATCGGTCGCAGCTCTCCCCCGTCGTCGGCGAAGGGGTCGTCGAAGACGTTGCGGGGCTTGGCCGCCTCTATCACCGGGAGGAGGTGCTCGGCGTCGCCGGCGATCGAGGTACGACCACTGGAGCGGCGGATCGATTCCGCCACGCGGCGCGCGGCGCGCGCGGCCAGGACCGAGCCGCCCCAGACGATCGGGTTGGCGTCGGCGAGCGCGATGGCGAGCATCTTGGCCGGGTTGACGGCCAGGTCGCGGTGCGGGCTGCACGAGGTCGCCACGTCGTCGAGCGCCTGGGCCACCGGGTCGGGCTCTGCGCTCGGGCCGAGCTCGACCTGATCGAGGTAGCTGAGCATGACGACCGCGGTCGCGAGCTGGTCGCGTGTCGTGGTCGGCAAGATCGTGCTCCACCGTCCGGCGGCGTGCTCGGCGACCATCGAGCTCGGCGGGCAGGCGACGACCACCTGGCAGCCACGACGGACCGCCTCGGCCACGGCCGACGCGGTGCCCGTGTCACCACCGTCGGGTGCCAGCACGATCACCAGGTCGAGGCTGCCGGCCCACCCCGGGAGGGCCTGGCCGGGCCAGGCGACGAAGGGCACCGGGCACCACGGCTCGAGGACGGCACGGAGCAGCCGTGAGTCGGGACCGGCCGCGATGATGGCGCGGGGTCGCGCCTGGTCGAGGCTGCGCGCCACGACCTCCGCGATCGCTTCGGCGGCGTCGCCGGCCTCGCGCCGCACGCGGGCGCCGGACTCGGCGAGGGTGCGCAGGCGCAGGTCGATCGTCCCCAGGGCGACCTCGTCATCGAGCCGGGACTCATCGAACCAGGACATCGTCGACTCAGGCCGGCTTGCGGGCTTCGTCGACGAGCATCACGGGGATGTTGTCGCGGATCGGGTAGGCCAGCCCACAGCCCTGGCAGACGAGCTCTGGGGTGGCGGTGTCGTCCCCCACGAGCTCGAGGTCGGTGTGGCAGGCCGGGCACACGATGATGTCCAGCAGGGTGGGGTCGAGCTCGACGCTCATCGGTCGCTCCTGATCTGTGCGAGGACCTCGTCGCGGACGCGGCCCATGGTCTCGGTGTCCTTGCCCTCGGCGTTGAGCCGGAGCAGGGGCTCGGTGTTGGACGGCCGGACGTTGAAGGTCCAGTCGGGGTGGCTGACGGTGAGACCGTCGAGCCAGTCGGTGGTGACGGCGTCCTGGCCGGCGTACGCCGTCTCGAGGGCCGCCATGACGGCCGCAGCGTCGGCGACCTCGGAGTTGATCTCGCCGCTGACCGGATAGCGCTCGTAGGGGGCGAGCAGCTCCGAGAGGGTGGCATCGGTCTCGGCCAGTGCCGCCATCGCGTGCAGGGCGGCGAGCATGCCCGAGTCGGCGCGCCAGAAGTCGCGGAAGTAGAAGTGGCCGCTGTGCTCACCGCCGAAGACGGCGTCGGTCTCGGCCATCGTCGCCTTGATGAAGGAGTGGCCGACGCGCGTGCGCACGGGCTTCCCACCGAGCTCGGTGACGATCTCGGGGACGGCGCGGCTGGTGATCAGGTTGTGGATGATCGTCGCCCCCGGCTCCTTGGCCAGCTCGCGCGCGGCGATGAGGGCCGTCAGCGTGGACGGGGAGACCGCCTCACCACGCTCGTCGACCAGGAAGCACCGATCAGCGTCGCCGTCGAAGGCCAGGCCGATGTCTGCTCCGGTCTCGAGCACCCTGGCCTGCAGGTCGCGCAGGTTGTCGGCCTCGATCGGGTTGGCCTCGTGGTTCGGGAAGGAGCCGTCGAGCTCGAAGTAGAGCGGAACCAGGTCGGCCCGGTCCTCGCCCAGGCGCCGGAAGACCGCCGGCGCGGTGTGTCCGGCCATGCCGTTGCCGGCGTCGGCGACGACCTTGAGGCGACGACCGGTGACCGGCGCGAGCTTGAGGAGGTGGGCCGCGTAGGCCTCGAGCACGTCCTCCTCGCTGATCGCACCCTCGTGGCGAGGCTCGACGAAGTCACCGGAGACGACGAGGTCGCGGATGTCGGCGAGGCCGGTCTCCAAGCCGATCGGGGTGGCGTGGGCGCGACACATCTTGATCCCGTTGTACTGCGCAGGGTTGTGGCTGGCGGTGAACATCACGCCGGGCAGGCCCAGGTGACCCGACGCGAAGTAGAGCTGGTCGGTGGAGGCCAGCCCGATCATCACGACGTCGGCGCCGGCCCGGGTGGCGCCGTCGGCGAACGCTGCCGCCATGCCGGGTGAGCTGGGCCGCATGTCGTGGCCGACCACGACCTGGGTCGCACCGACGACCTGGACATAGGCGCGGCCGGTGGCACGCGCGAGGTCCTCGTCGATCTGGTCGGGCACGGTGCCGCGGACGTCGTAGGCCTTGAAGATCGCGCCGATGTTGGCGGGGTCCAAGGTGCCCGACGTGACGTCGGTGGGGCTGCTTGCCATGCGGCAGACAGTAGTGGAGATCCCTCAGTCGCTGCTCAGCACCCGCAGGTGCCCGCGACGGGTCGACTCGTGGCCGGTCTCGTCCGCGGGGGCGACGCGTGCCACCGGAGCGGGTCGGGCGGCCTCACGCACGGCGTCGGCGAGTGCGAGGAGGTCGTCGCCCGACGGGCCGGTCTCGCGCGGGTCACCCTGGAGCCGGATGACCTCCCACCCGCGGGGCGCCGAGAGCCGCTCGCTGTGGATCGCGCACAGGTCGTAGGCGTGGGGCTCGGCATAGGTCGCGAGTGGCCCGAGCACCGCTGTGGAGTCGGCGTAGACGTAGGTCAACGTGTTGACCGCTGGACGCCCACACGGGGATCGCGAACAACGACGGGCAAGACTCACGAGTGTGACCGTACCCGCCGATGACCCTGCTCCCGTTTAGGCTCGCGGCTGTGAACGACAACGGCCGGACCCGAGACCGACGCGGCCGGGGCATGCGCGGCCCCGCCGTCCTGCCCCGCCGACCCGGCAAGCCCGAGCGGCCGACGCCCCGGGAGCGCTTCGACGCACTGGTGCTCGACGTCGTCACCGACATCGACGAGCGTTGGTCCTCGCGCCTGGGCCTGGTGGAGTACGCCGTCGAGGACACGCCCCTCGTGCCCGACGACTGGACCGGCACGGTGCCGCTCTCGTCGCTGGTGCGTGGCTCCGGCACCCAGGCCACCCGGCTGGTGCTCTTCCGCCGCCCGATCGAGCACCGGTGCGAGACGCGCTCCGACCTGGAGGCCCTGGTGCTCACGCTGGTCGTCGAGCAGGTTGCCGAGCTGCTCGGCATCGAGGCCGAGGACGTCGATCCGCGCTATCGCTCCACGTGAGCAACGCGCGGGGACGGGATGCGTCAGGGCAGCCCGGGACGGACCGAGCCGACCAGCCCGCTGGTGACCTGCGGCCGGAACCGGATGATGGTGGCGCCGCGGTCGGAGCCGTCGGTGTCGCTCACCAGCAGTGACCCGATGACCGACGCCTGGCTCGGGCTGAGCGTGACCAGGGCCGCTCTGCGTGGGAGGTCGACGACGTAGCCGCGACCGGGCAGCACCTCGGTGCGCTTCTCGGCCAGCACCGTCCCGTCGACCGCGAGGGCGGTCACGGAGACCGAGCCCGACTGCGACGCACCGGCGAGCAGCAGCTGCTTGTCACCGGCCGGAGCCAGGACGGTCGTGGCGCTGGAGACCGGTAGCCCGCTCACGGTGTGCGAGAGGTCGCGGTCGACGTAGGAACGGATGCTGGCGGTGATCGGCTGGGGGGCGTCGACGAGGAGCCCGAGGACCCCGTCCGCCGCGCTGGTGTCGAGCAGGTCGGAGAGCGACACCCGGGTGACGCTCTGCGGGGCCAGCACGACCTCCCCGAGCCCGGACGGGCTGAAGACCGACTGGGGTGACACCAGCTGCACGCGGGCGCGGGTCTCGGTCTCGGAGGGGTTGAGCAGGGTGAGGGTGCGTAGGCCCGAGCCCGGGGTGAGGCCGAGCAGCAGGTTGCTGGTGGCCGGCTCCGGCTGGGCCCCCAGCCAGTCGGTCGACTCGCCTCCCGTGCCGAGCTCGGCGTAGCGGTCGCGGATGCTGGCCGTCACCCGGCCGCGCGACGTCGTGACGTGGAGCGCGAGCTCGTCGCGTCGTGGGACCAGCTCTGCGAGGGAGAGGCGTACGACGCCGCGACCGGGCACCGCCACGCCGCGCAGGCCGGGCGCGTCGATGATCCCACCGACGCCGTAGAGCGTCGCGTCGATGACGGCCGGTCCGGCGTCGGGGTTGACCAGCTCGAGGACCGAGGTGTGCCGGGCACCGGAGCCGACCCCGGTGAACCACTGGTCGGATGCGGGAGCACGGCACTCGGCGGCGGCGAGCGGCGTGGCGAAACGACCTGCGAGGAGGCCGGGAGCGAGGTCGCCGGTAGCTCGGACGACGAGGGGACCGCTGCCGCCGTCCAGGGTGGTGACCCGCCCGGGCTCGACCTGCTCGGTGCCGTCGCGGTCGCCGAGGCGGAAGTCGACGGCTCCCCCGGCCTGCGAGGCCGACGTCACGTAGGCCTCGGGGTCGCCGCTCGGACAGATCGCCACGGCACGCGTCAGCGGCGTCTCCTCGGGCGGTCGGGGCCCCGCGACGGGCACCTCGGGGTGCACCAGCAGCAGCGCGGCGACTGTGAGCAATGGCAGCAGGACCGCCAGTAACGTGGTCACGTCGACGCGGCGACGCAGGGACGTGCGGGCGAGGTCCCGCTCGGCGCTGCGTTCCTCGGCGTGGGTCATCGGCGCCTCCTCTCGGTGGTGGGCGCGCACAGGACCGCGACCACCACGATGGCCAGCGCCTGCAGCACCAGGAGCCCGATGTGCAGCCACGAGCGCGGGCCGTCGATGGCCTGCGGGTCGAGCGCACGACCGACCTGCCAAGCACGCGTCGCACGATCCTCCGCGCTGGCCTGCACCAGGCCACCGGTCGAGTCCAGCTGAGCCGCGACGTCGCCGTCGGCGGGCGAGGGCATGACGACGTACTCGATGCCCTGAGTCGCCAGCTCGTCGACGATGTCGGGGGCCGGGCGCGAGAGCAGGGCCTGCACGAGGTCGGTGAAGCGGGTGTCCTCGGGGGTCCGGGTGAGGATCTCGTCCTCCCCCAGGGTCACGCCGTCACCGCGGCGAACGGTGTAGCTCAACCCGTCCTCGACCGAGCCACGGACCACCAGGATCCCGTGCTCGGCGCCGGTCATCGAGCTCTGCACCATGTAGGCCGGTATGTCGTTGTTCTCCGTGTCGGCGAGGTCGTCGTGACCACCGACTCCGAACCACACCAGGCCACCGAGCGGTACGACGGCAGCCACTGCCGCGAGCAGGGTCACGAGCGTGCGCCGTCCCCCGACGCTGCGGGCGTTGACCGACGCCAGACCCTGACCTCCGAGCGTGGCTGCGGTGATGAGCGCGCCCTGGAGGACCACGACGAGGAAGCCGATGCCCAGCGGGGTCGTGGCGGCGTCGAGGGTCACGACGAGGTTGCCGAGCACGGCCGCGAGCACCCCGGCGACGAGCGCGACGATCCAGCACACCAGCACGGGGATCCGCGTGGCGCGCGGCAGCAGCGCGGCGAGCGCGGCGACGAGCACCAGCACGCCCAGCCACCACGGTGCACCCAGGTCACCGATGCGCCCCGAGAGCAGGTCGAGGGTGTCGACGGCCGGCAGCGGCAGCCGTCCGACGTCGAGCACCAGACCGGCGGCGGCGCCGTGCACGAGCGAGGGCAGCCACCACGGCGCCAGCAGCACGGGCACGGCGAGGATCGCGGTCGCGGGCGGGCCCCAGGTGGAGCGGTCACGCATGGCGCTGGGCACGATCGCGAAGGCGGCGGCGACCACGACGAAGCCGACCACGAGCCCGAAGACCCAGGCCACGGGGGCGAAGGCGGCCACGAGCGCGAGGAGCAGCGCGGTGCGCCAGCCCGCACGCCAGCGGCGATCGGCGGACGGGTCTGCGAAGCCGAGGGCTGCGTGGGCCAGCCACGGCAGCAGGACCGCCGTCACGACAGGACCGAGCCGACCCTCGCCCCAGGCGCCGCTCACGACGGGGACCAGGGCGTAGGACGTGGCACCCCACAGCAGCACCCACCGAGGGGCACCCTGGGGGCTGACGAGCCGGCCGGTCACGCGCAGGAAGCGCCAGGCGCCCCAGACGCCGGCAGGCACCGCGAGCACGAGCGCGGCCGAGATCGTCACGGTGGTGCCGAGCACGGAGCCGACCAGCGCGAGCGGCAGCAGATAGGCCGGGGCCGGGACAGCGCTGCCCTGACCGAGCGCGTGCCACGACTCGAGGTGCAGGCGCCACCAGTCGCCGACCGAGTCAGGCACCGGTGAGAGCCCGCCGCCGACGACGGAGCCGAAGGCCTCCCGGGCCCCCACCAGCGCGGCGAGCACGAAGACCGCGAGCAGGACGGCGATCGGGTTGGTGAGGAAGCGGGCCACGATCCCGGTGTCCTCGAAGGCGTCCTCGTCGTCGAGGGACGGGCGCCGGGTGACCATCGCGGACGGATCACGCTCGAGGGCCGCCGCGCGGCGCCGCTCGGCCACGTCGGCCGCCTGGTGCGTCGCGGCGGCCGCGAGGTCGCTGACGAAGTCGAGGCCGTGGCGGTAGGGCAGCCAGGGTGGCGCCAGGAGGTCGGACACATCGGCCGCGGCCTCCTGCTGCCGGTCCTGCCGCTCGCGTCGGGCCGCGAGGATCCGGCGTGGGCTGGAGTAGAGCGAGACCAGGGCCGCCAGCTCGTCGAGCGCCTCGCCGACGGAGCGGACCAGCAGGAAGCCGATCATCCGCAGCAGCGTCCCGAGTCCGAGCCGCACGACCTGGAAGGGCAGCGCACGCGTGCGGGTGTTGACCAGCAGCGTGTAGAGCGCCGCGCGACGCTCCTGGTAATGGGTGTGCCGTCCCGTCAGGGGCGTACGACGGATCCCGCGGTGGGCGGCCTCCGCGTGGAACACCACGGCCTGGGGCACCACCACGGTGGTGTGTCCGGCCGCAGCGGCGCGCCAGCCGAAGTCGAGGTCGTTGCCGAAGATCGGCAGCTGGTCGTCGAGGCCACCGAGCTCCTCGAGGACCGTGCGGCGCACCAGCATGCCGGCGGTGTTGACCGCGAGCACCCGGCGTACGGCGTGGTGCTGGCCCTGGTCGTATTCGCCGCGCTCGAGCCCGGTCTCGCGCCGACCCGTGGCGGAGATGGTGACCCCGACCTCGAGCAGGCGCTTGAGCGAGGGCCACTCGCGCAGGGTCGGGCCGAGCACGTCGGCTTCGGGGTGCTGCTCGGCGGCTGCCAGGAGCGCCGCGAGCGCGCCGGGGGACGGGTTGGCGTCGTCGTGGAGGATCCAGACCCACTCGACCGGCTCGCCGTCCGGGTCGCGAGTGGTGCGGAGCTGCTCGAGGCCGAGCTCGAGGGCGGCAGGGAAGTGGGTGGCACCGGACACCCGCAGGGCCGGGCCGTGCTCGTCGGCGAGAGCGGCGTCCAGCAGGTCCGCGCTCTCGTCCTTGCTGCCGGTGTCGACGGCCACGACCCGGTCGACAGGACGGGTCTGGTCCCGCAGGCCCTCGAGGACGGAGGGCAACCACCGGGCGCCGTCGTGGCTCACGACGAGGGCAGCGACGCTGGTCGACGGCACAGACGTCGCCCCCGATGCGGTCTCCGAGGGCGCTGACACGATCGGCCACCCTAGTCCGCTCCGGGATGGCTCCGAAATGGAGGAACCCCGGCCACTGTGGCCGGGGTATTCCTCCTGGTGCTCAGACTGCGCGCTTCTTCAGCTTGCGGCGCTCCCTCTCGGAGAGACCACCCCAGATGCCGAAACGCTCGTCGTTGAACAACGCGGCCTCGAGACAGTCGTCTCGGACCTCGCACGTGAGACAGACCTTCTTGGCCTCTCTCGTCGATCCACCCTTCTCAGGGAAGAACGCCTCGGGATCGGTCTGTGCGCAGAGCGCACGATCCTGCCAACCTGCATCCTCGGCGTCCGGTTCGAGAAGAAACAGTTCTCTCACGGTCTTCACCCTTTCGACCCAGCAACACACCGAACAACACTGTGGGAATTACATGCCTGTCGCACCCCGGAAGTCAAGCGTGGATCTGCTAAGGAATGAGGCGGCTCCGCTCCGGCGTGGCGGCGTGCGGCAGGCTAGCGGCCATGTCCGACCCCTCCACCCCCACCTCCACCGGCCTCCTGAGCCGGATCACCGTCCTCTCGGGAGGCATGGGCGGCGCCCGGTTCCTGCAGGGCCTCACGCACGGGATCCGCTCCGGGAACCTGCCCGGGGTCGCCGCTGACGCGGTCGTCACGGTGGTCGCCAACACCGCCGACGACATCTGGGTCCATGGCCTCAAGGTGTGCCCGGACCTCGACACCGTGATGTACACCCTCGGGGACGGCATCGACCTCGAGCGCGGCTGGGGTCGGCGCGAGGAGACCTGGAGCGTCAAGAACGAGCTGGCCGAGTACGGCGTGGAGCCGACCTGGTTCGGTCTCGGGGACCGCGACGTGGCCACCCACCTCGTACGCACCCAGATGCTCGACGCGGGCTACCCGCTCTCGCAGGTGACCCAGGCGCTGTGCCGGCGCTGGCTCACCCCGGCCCTGGGCGACAGCGTGCGCCTGCTGCCGATGACCGACGACCGCGTGGAGACCCACGTCGCGATCGCCGACCCCGACACCGCGAGCGGACGCCGGGTCGTGCACTTCCAGGAGTACTGGATCAAGCTGCGCGCGTCCGTGCCCGCCGAGGCCGTGCTCTTCGTGGGGCTGGAGGACTCCTCCCCCGGCCCCGGCGTGATCGATGCGATCACCGACGCCGAGCTCGTGATCCTGCCCCCGTCCAACCCCGTCGTCTCGATCGGCACCATCCTGGGCGTGCCGCGCGTCCGCGAGGCGGTCGCGGCCACCCGGGCGCCCGTCGTGGGCCTGTCCCCCATCGTCGGGGGCACGCACGTGCGCGGCATGGCCGAGCAGATGCTCACCTCGATCGGCGTGGAGGTCAGCGCCGCCGGCGTCGGGCTCCATTACGGCGCCCGCACCGAGGGCGGCCTGCTCGACGGGTGGCTGGTCGACGAGCGCGACGCTGACGCCGTGTCCCGCCTGACCGACGCCGGCCTCGCGTGCCGCGCCGTACCCCTGATGATGCGCGACCACGACGCGACGGCCGCGATGGCCGCGGCCGCGATCGCGCTGGTGCGATGAACGCTCGGTCCGCCACCGTCACCGTCACCGCCCCCGACGGCCTGCCCGAGGTGCGCGCCGGGGACGACCTGGCCGCGCTCGTCGCACCCGTGGTCACCCCGCTGGTCGACGGCGACGTCGTGGTGGTGACCAGCAAGGTCGTCAGCAAGGCGGAGGGGCGGGTCGTCGCGGGCACCCGCGAGGACGCGCTGAGCGGCGAGACCGACCGGGTCGTGGCCCGCAAGGGACCGACGCGGATCGTGCGCACCCACCACGGGCTGATCATGGCCGCCGCCGGCATCGACGCCTCCAACGTCGAGCAGGGCTCGGTCGTCCTGCTCCCCCTCGACCCCGATGCCTCCGCCCGTGGGTTGCGCACCCGGCTGCGCGAGCTCACCGGGGCCAACGTCGGCGTCGTCGTGACCGACACCGCGGGTCGCGCCTGGCGCGAGGGGCAGACCGACATCGCCATCGGCGCGGCCGGGCTCCTGGTCGTCGAGGACTTCGCGGGACGCGTCGACGGGCACGGCAACGAGCTCGCCGTCACCGCTCCTGCCGTCGCCGACGAGATCGCCGGCATGGCCGAGCTCGCGCAGGGCAAGCTCTCAGGACGCCCCGTCGCCGTCGTACGCGGTCGGGCCGACCTCGTGCTCCCTCCCGGGGACCACGGGACCGGAGCCGTGGCACTGATCCGCGCCGAGGGCGCGGACCTCTTCGGCTTCGGCGCCCGCGAGGCCGTGCTCCGCGCCGTGGCCGGTGATCCTGGCGACCAGCAGGTGTTCGGCACACCCGCGGGCCGAGACGAGCTGGTGCTGGCGCTGATGCAGGCACTGGGGGTGCGGGCCGACACCGTCACGTCCTTCGACGGGGGTTGCGAGGTCCGCGACAGCGACCAGCCGGCGTTGGTGGTGGTGCTGGCGTTCGCCCACGGCTGGGTGCTCGATGCGACGACTGGGCGGGACCGCCTGCGGCTACGACCGATGACTCCGTAGACTCTCCGCGACCCCGCCCCGAACCGAGGTAGACCCAACCGTGGCCAAGCAAGCCAAGTCCGACCGCCAGAAGGTCATCGACGACATCCGCAAGAAGCAGAAGGGCGCCGACAAGCGCCGTGGCTTCATGATCGTGGGTGTCTGCGTCGTCGTAGCCCTGCTCATCATCGGCGCCGCGTCCTACCGGCCCCTGAAGAACGCCTGGGACCTGCGCAAGTTCAACGACCTCGACCTCGCCAGCATCGGCTCGGCCCCGTCTGCGTGCGGGAAGGTCGAGACCAAGCCGGCCGAGGGCAACAACGACCACATCGCGACCGGCACCCCGGTGGTCTACGAGCACGCCCCACCGGCGTTCGGACCCCACTGGAACGAGTTCGGCGTCGCGCCCGCTCCCATGGAGCGCAAGTTCTACACCGCCGCGGACCGTCCCGAGCTGGAGTCGCTGGTCCACAACAGCGAGCACGGCTACACCATCGTCTGGTACGACGAGACCGTCGCCGACGACACCACCGCGCTCAACGAGCTCCGGGCGGTCGCCAAGAAGTTTCCCGGAAGCGACAACTACCGCTACAAGTTCATCGCTGCCCCGTGGACCTCAGAGGACGAGGACGGCGCCACCTTCCCCGACGGGCAGCACATCGCCTACACCCACTGGTCCGTCGGCGGCGAGGGCGAGACCGACCCCAGCAAGCAGGTCGGCGTGTGGCAGTACTGCTCGGAGTTCAGCGGTGAGGCCCTCGAGACCTTCATGATCGACTACCCCTACCTCGACACCCCGGAGCCGACGGTCCAGTAGCCGGAGCCCGGAGGTGACCGCACGTCGTACGGTCGATCGTGGCCGGACTCATCGCATCAGCTGCCCCGCGAGGTTCGTTGCCACCACCCGTTGAGTTCGCCCGCGCCAGCCTGTG
>Ga0136639_10000257_pt1 | contig 16799 bp, 16 predicted proteins | sample AntDrymUQ8592106_2_FD_113739 | JGI IMG/M metagenome (GOLD analysis project Ga0136639, IMG submission 113739) | Polar desert sand microbial communities from Dry Valleys, Antarctica - metaG UQ859 (21.06) | ecosystem: Environmental > Terrestrial > Soil > Desert | place: Antarctica: Dry Valley...
CGGAGGAGGCCGGCGGCGATGAGGAGGCCGAAGAGGGCGGAGGAGGCCGGCGGCGATGAGGAGGCCGAAGAGGGCGGAGGAGGCCGGCGGCGATGAGGAGGCCGAAGAGGGCGGAGGAGGGTTCCGGGATTGGGTCGCCGGCGGCGAGGACGATGCGGAAGATGGCGCCGTCGGTATCGCTGCTGAAGGTGCCGGAAATATCCACACCGTCCCATCCGGTGCCGCGACCGGAAGGATCGGTCGGATGGGAAGGATCAGGGCTGCGCGCGATGAAGCTGTCCAGAAGAGTCTGCTGGCCGGGAACGGTGAAAGTTCATGTCAGAGCCAGGGGTCGAGTCCTACCGTGGAGGTTGCTGAGCAACGCGGGTTGGTCAACTTTGGTAGTGATAGCGGGCCTGGGCAATCCACAGCTGATCCCTGGAAGCCTTATAAACCAGGCGATGCTCCTCGGTGATCCGTCGCGACCAGTAACCTGCCAGGTTTTCCCTGAGCGGCTCGGGCTTACCGATCCCCTCGAAGGGCGAGACTCTGCATTCATCGATGAGGCGGACTAAACGCGTCATCACCTTTCGGTCGGTCACCATCCAGTAGCAAATGTCTTCCCACCCTTGGTCGGCGAACACCAAACGAAGCATCATTCAAGCGGAAGCTCACGATCCTGTCCCTCACCGGACTCAAGTTGCGCGATGGCTGAATCGAGCCGCTGAGAATTTACAGGAGAGCGGCGCAGATAGCTTGTCTCAAGCATCGATTCATAATCGGCGAGTGAAATCATCACCACTGCTTGGTCGCGCTTCCCGGTGATGATCACCGGCTCGCGATCATCGCAGACAGCCTGCATCGTGGCCGCAAGCGTCTCCCTGGCTGATGTATAGGAAATCGCCTTCATCTGGACAGGATAACCTACCGGATGGATCAGGCAAGGTCGGTTTGGAGCCCGCGGCAGGGCGGGCGGGGCGCGATCCTGGTTGGGAACAAGGAGAGGCGATCTCCGAATCGCCTCAAGGAGCGGCGATCTCCGAATCGCCTCAAGGAGCGGCGATCTCCGAATCGCCTGTCCGTGCGCGGACAATGAAGAGCGGATTTCTCGGCATGGGCATTTCATCGACGGATGATAAAGAGCGGATTCGTTCACATTTCATAGCGGGCGATTCGGAGATCGCCGCTCCTTGGGCGATGCGGATATCGCCGCTCCTTGTGCGCGGACAATGAAGAGCGGACTTCTCGGGCTGGGCATTTCATTGACGGATGATAAAGAGCGGATTCGTTCACATTTCATGGCGGGCGATTCGGAGATCGCCGCTCCTTGAGGCGATGCGGAGATCGCCTTTCCTTGAGGCGATGCGGAGATCGCCTTTCCTTGGGCGCATTGCCGCCTGCGGCCGCGCCACAATTCCTAACAACCACACGCTTGGCCCACGGCTTATCATTGCCCCTTGCCTCCCGTGGCGGCTGCGGCCACGCTGCTGGCGACCGATACCTCCCTAAAGACCAAACCCATGAGCACAGAATCCCTCAATCAGTCCCAGCGCGAATCACTCATCAACATCCTGGTGCTGGGGATGTATTTAGATAGTCACCTCTCAATTCTCGAAGACGACGCCCTCAACGCCCTGTTGGAGTCATTTGCGTGGGAATCCGGAACCGGCCGGAGCGTGTTTTTGAACGACTCGATCTCGCGCGCCACGCGCATTGCGGATGATGCCGCCACTGCCGATTACCTCCGCTCTAACGTCAAAGCGTTCGATTCGGCCCAAGCCAAGTCCGATGCGCTCGTGACGCTGACAAGTTTCCTCAATGTTGACGGGGTCGCGGGGGCCGAGGCGCAGTTCCTTTCACAGGTTAGCCAGGCGCTAAAATAACCGACCCCGCCTCGCTTCCCACCCCGCAGTTCTGGCCGGGCCACTCGGCGGCGAGGCGATTGTGCCGCGCCTTGTTAGGCCTTCTTGATCAGGGTAATCGGCGTCGAGACGGCCATGCCCCAGGAGTCGTTGCGCAGGCGCTGGGCGTGGTGGATGGTGGCCTTGTTAGAGTCTGCCGGGTCGCCGAGAATGCGGAAGGCGGTGAAGATGCCTTGGGAGGCACCGCGGTGATGGATGGCGTCGCACTGGAAGACGGGGATGGAGAAGCTGCCGTTGTCCGGCCCGGCCCACGGGAAGAAGCCGTAGGAATGGACGTGGCCGACCAGGATGCCAACGGTGTTGAAGCGTGAGGCGAGTTCGTAGAATGCCTTGCGGTCAGCCAGCGGCCAGTCGCCCTCGGCGCCGGTGCTGGGTGGGAGGTGGACCATGATGAAGACCGGCTCGCCGGACTGGGCGACGGTTTTCTCCAGGTAGTCCTTGAGGAAGGTATAGCTGCCCGAGCACGGGTAGCGCTCGTCGCCGTCGCCGACGCGGATGTTGGCATTGACGAAGTGGAACGGGCCCCATTTCCAAGCGTAGTGGACGCCCGAGACGCTGATGTTGCCGAAGCCCTTCTTGTAGGTGAAGGTGCCGGACTTGCCTGTGATGTTAGGCAGTTTGGCACCGCGTTCCGAGATGCGATCGGAAACCTCCTTGAGGAAGCCGTCTTGGTCGTGGTTGCCATAGCTCTCGTAGACGGGATATTTGACAATGGAGTCGGCCTCGTTGCCGAGGGAGCCGAAGTCCTTGGTGTAGTTGAGCCACTGTTTGGCAAGTGCGTCGCGCTTGCTAACCACGTTGCCGGCCTCGTCCTTGTCGGTGCCGGAGTGGACGAGGTCGCCGGCGTTGATGACGCCCAGCGGCTTGCCCAGTGTGCCGGCACCTGGCATCTCAGAGGAGTCGGTGAGCGCCATCATCTTCTTGAGGTTGTCGCGAAGCAGGGCGTTGTGTTCGTTCGCGGTGGCCTCAAACGCGCGGTAGTGCGGATCGCCGACTTGGAGGAAAGGAATGTCGAGCTGGCTTGAGGACGCGGCGGTGGAGCGCCCAGTGAGAGCCGCGAGCCCAGCAGCGGCACCAAGGCCGGTGGCGAGGAACTGGCGGCGGCTGAAGAGTTTTTCGCCCGCTGCGTTAGAATCTGCCGGAGAACTTTCGCGTGGCTTCATTTCGCTCTGTTTGAGCGGAATGTTGTTTGCTTGCCAATGCGGAAGTTGGGTCCGGTCGAGCGTCGGCTCATCCGGCCTGCGGCGGGCGCTTGCGCTTGGTGCGCGGGGCGGGCTTGCCGGGGACTGGGGGCTTGGAGCTTTCCTGTTCTTTCCACGGCTGCTGGCGGCGAAGGCGCTGCTGCTGGCGGATGGCTGGGTCGATGGCTTTTCCCGGCTGTGCGCGCTTGATCGGATCGGGACGCTTTTCCGCCTCCTTGGCCGGCTCCTTGCGTGGTGCGGCACCCATGTACTGGAAGGAGGGCGGCGGCGGGGCCTCGAAGGTGAGCAGCTCACCGGTGTGCGGATGGTTGAGGGTCAGCGAGAGGGAATGCAGGGCCAGGCGCTCGGGGCCTTTCGGGCCGTACTTCGAGTCGCCCACGATCGGCCAGCCCTTGTCGGCAAGGTGGACGCGGATTTGGTTTTTCCTGCCCGTAAGCAGCTCGATTCTCAGCAGCGCGCGGTCCTTGGTCTTGCGGATGACCTCGTAGCGGGTGTGGGCAAGCTTGCCGGCCTTCGGATCCTTGGTCGAATACACGCGCAGGGCCGAGTTTTCCACCAGGTAGGAGGAAATCGTGCCCTTCTCCGGCTCCGGATGGCCCTCAACAAATGCGAGGTAGAACTTGTTGGACTGCTCCCAGGTCGTCTGCAGCTTGATTTTCGCCTCCATCGTGCGGGCAAAAACCAGCACGCCGGATGTGTCGCGGTCGAGCCGGTGGACGATGAAGACGCGCTCGAAGGACTTCGGGTTCCCCTTGCGGACATAATTGGTCAGGGACGCGTGGGCGGTGCGCGCGGCATCGCGCCCGGTGCCAACCGTCAGCAGGCCCGCTTCCTTGTTGACCACGATGATGTCGCGGTCCTCGTGAAGGATTTCCAGGCCGCTGGGCTGGCGTTTTTTCGAGCGGGGACGGGGTTCGGACATGGCGTGGCGGGACAAACCCTACCTTGCCCGCGATGCCGGGGATTTCCAATGGCTAAAATTTCCAGCTCCTTCTGCAGAGCCGCCGGGCTGAGATCGGCCAGGACGCGCAGGTGGAGCTCCGTTCCCCCGGCGGCGAAGAGCAGACGAATAACTCACTCCGGGCGGATTTTGGCTCTGAAGCTCCCCGCCGGAACCTCCAACCCATCCTCACAGGCCACCACGCTCAGCCTATCCGCAACAACGTGGAACACAGCGTTCTGAAGAAACTCGCGCCCAAGGGCTAAAACGGTGGCGCGTTCTAGACCGGCGATGGCAAAGGATTCCTCGCTGTGCTGACGGTCAGGAGAGGTGCCTCGAACCGGCGTTTGCCAGGCACCAAGATCCCCAAGGCGCATTTCAAGTTGCGCGTTGGCCGCGGCGTCATTTTCGGTCGCCCCGGTGGAGTACGGGTCGCAGGCGGTTAGGATCCAAAATTCGTCCGGCCACGCGACCGCGGCATCATGCGGGATGAAACGGGCGTCAAAGTACTCAGGGAGGATGTCGTCGGAAGCCATCTAAGGTCATGGGTTGAGCTGCGTGGGCACTGGGACTTTAGACCCGACCACGCCGATTTCACGGAAAAAAGGCGCCCTGATCCCGTCCCCGATTTCTATCAACGGCTGGAGAAGCTTTTCCATGATCGGGCCGCGCTGCCCTTCTTCGCTAAAGCTACGAAGGGAACTTTAGATTGAACCGCTTTCGGGCGAATGCCTTGCCCGATGCGGTTTTAAGGTATTGTTCGAAATGGGTGGCGGTTTCTTTGCACAAAAAACCTCCGTGCCAGGCAAGTGTCCATGGGCGGTATGGAGTGGTGGAGACGTTTCCTCCGGCGTTATGATAGCGAGGCGCTTTCTGAGATCCGCAGTACTGTCGTAATAGAAACGCTCAGGGTGGGGGATGGACTGGAGGATGTATGCGTAGTGCATTCGAGGGGAGGCCCCAGTGGTACGGGGGGAATTCTGCCAGTCGGACTTTGCGAATGCCGCGAGGGGTGTCTTCGCTGCCCTTCTTCGCCAGCGAAAGCACGAGGGGTGTTCTTCGCCGCCCTTCTTCGCTTCCGATGGCGTTCTCTTTGGCTTGCCATTCGTAGCTTCCGGCACGGAAGCGAAGAATGGCGGACAGGGAGGGATTCGAACCCTCGGTGAACTTGCGCCCACACACGCTTTCCAGGCGTGCCCATTCGACCACTCTGGCACCTGCCCCGCTTTCTTGAAGCGCGCGGAGGCTACGGGCGGGCTGGCTGCTTGGCAACCTTGAATTTACTGCGGCCGCGCGGGCAGCACCCCGAAGGTGCTTTCGGCCTCGGAGTTTTCCGGTAGGAGCGGCTCGACGAAGCTGGCATGGGGGCCAAGAAGCGGGAAGCTGCGCTTGCGGTTGTAGGCCATCGCCCGCTCGGAACCCAGGGGGAGGTCTTGGAGATCACCGGGGCGGACCTTGACGATGGGCACCTTCAGCGGCAGCAGGTCGCGCGGCGAGAACGCTGCAAGCTGGTCCATCCGCTCGCTCGCGGATTGTTGCAGGCCGCCCGAACACGAGCAGATGGCTAGACCGGCAAGGGCGCCAAGGGCGGCTAACAGAGGGATGGGGCGGCGAGCTTGCATGGCGTGCGGTGGTTGGGCGGCGGGGAAAAGTTGGGGCCTGCCAGCAACTAACCAGCTATCACTGTTAGCCCTGGCTCAGCGCGGCTGCAAGAGGAGAAAGTTGCGCACCGGGTTGTTCCAGATGGGTCGGATGGTGGCGGGGCCGCCCTCGATGTTGGCCGATGCCCACAGTTCGGAGGAGCGGCCGCCGTCCAGATTCAGGGCGTGGCGGATCGGAAAGCCCGCGGGTTGCGCATTGGCCAGGGCGGCACCGAGGGCCGCCAGCGAGCACGGCGAGGTGCGCCCGATCAACCACTGGTGGCCGCCGTCCCAGGCAAGAAATGACCGGTCGCGCAGCGGCTCGGTTGTTAGACCGGCGAGGGTGCGGCCGTTTTCAACAAGGAACGGGCCGCTTTGCAGCAGCTCGGTGGCGCCGCTGCGGGTGCTAACAAGTTCGCGCCGCAGCAGTGCCGGAGCGCTTGCGTCACCGGCGACATAGAGTCCGCTGCCAAGAGAGCTGGCGCGGTTGAGCAGGCCGCGGCGCTGGCCGTTTGAAATAACCAGTCCTAGCGGTTTCCCTTCCGGGGTGAAAAATCCCGCGTTGATCGCGGCAATGGCACCCGCGCTGCGTCCGGCCGCTGCCGCGTCGGCCCAGCGGCTGCCAGGTCCGTCCGCTTGGTCGGCAACCGTGAGCTGGTGACTGCGGGCGTCAAAGGCGACAAAATCCACCCGAATTGTGCCCAACATCGTGCGGCCAAGCCGGGGGGCGGTGCGCGGTGAATCCACCAAGATTGGCGCCATGGCGGCCAGCTGCGGCGCCGGAGGTGGCAAATCTGCAACGATTTTCGCCGCACGCGTGGCTCCAGGTGCCGCCGCCACGGGGCGTGCGGCGGATGGCGCCACTGTCGGCGGTGCACAGGCGCAGAGCGTCAGCGCGGTCCCCAGCAGCCAAACAATGATCCAATCTCGCAGCATGCGCCATGCAACCATGCCGCTGCGGGCATGGCAAGGGAGCGCTAGACTTCCTTCTGCCACGCGTTGACGGCAGAACGCACCATCAAGAGTTCGCTGATGTTTTCCGTGCTCAGCAGGCCAGCCACCTCGTCGCCAAGCCCAAGCACCGGCAACACTTCGCTCGGGCTCTGTTGGAGGAGCTGAAACGCGTCGCGCAACGTCGTTTGCAGCGGCACGCTCGGCGCGTCGCGCAGCATCACCTCGCTCACTGCGTGGTGCGGCCCGTGGCTGGCTAGGGCCGCAATCAAGCCGCTGCGGGTCAGGATGCCAACTAACTGTTTTCCGCCGTCGAGGACGGGGAAGTCATGTTGGGAGCCGGCCAACAGGGCATCGACAGCATCCCGAAGGGTGGAGCCCTCATCCAGAGTTCTAAAGTTGGTGATCATGGCGCGCTCCAGCGGCAGGTCCTGGAGCGCCTCCTGGGTGGTCACCGCGGAGGATTCCGCCCTGGCTGCTAGAAAAATGAAGATCGCGATGAGGAACAGCAGAGGATTCCAGACCATGAGGGCCAGGATTGCGCCCGCGCCGGCGATGATCTGGCCAATGATCGAGGCGGTCACCGTGGCGCGCCCGTACGGCAGGGTCATGGCCAGGATCGCCCGCAACACCCGCCCGCCGTCCATCGGAAAAGCCGGAATCATGTTGAAGACCACCAGCCAGATGTTGATGACCATCAAACTAAAGAGCATGTCGCTGAAGGACTTGAACTGCATCAGCTCTTGGCTCGGATTGGCCGGAATCTCGACCACCAAATAGAGCAGTCCGGCAATGAGGACGTTCACCGCCGGGCCCGCCAGGGCAACAACGAGCTCATGGGAGGGGGTTCGCGGCATCCGCGAAAGCCGCGCAATCCCGCCAATCGGCAGCAGCGTGATGTCCGGCGTGGCAATCCCGTAACGCCGCGCCGCGAACACGTGGCCAAACTCGTGCAGCAACACGCACAAAAACAGCGCCAGAAAAAATCCAACCCCGTAAGCTGCCGCCAGCGCACCGTCCCGCAGAAAAAAGCTCAGCCCGACCCAGCCGATTAACATTAAAAATGTCAGGTGAATGCGGACCTGGGTTCCGGCGATCGTTGCGAGGCGAAATGACCATCTCATCAACCCCAAGGTAACATCGGTGGGGGGGATTGCCAGTAACACCTTGGCGCTTGTTCCTGACGGCTATTTTTGCCGATGCCGCTCATTCCAAGGGCGAGGGCTCGGCGGGATCGAATTCAAGCCGGTAGCGGGCCAGAGCGGGGTCAATCTCACGGCTCCACCCATCCATTCCGCCCGCAATGGCCCGCGCGCCCTTGAGCCCGTGGCCGTGGAACCACGCGCAGGTGTCCAGCACGCGGCTCCCCTGGTGGTCGTAGAGGAGGATCAGGTCGTCCGGGCCGGCGGTGGCAAACAAGTTTTGTTGGACCTCCTGGGTCATGAACGTCGAGCCGGGAATGGCGACGGCCTCGTGCTCCTCGCGGGTCCGCGTGTCTAGCAGTACTGGCGCGGCCGGTCCGGCAAGCGCGTCGCGCGCCTGTTGGGGAGTGACCAACATTGCCGCGTCATGCGCGTAGGCTTCTAATAGTTTGGCGATCACCTCGGCCGGATCCAGCGGTCCGCTGCGCGCGCAAAGTTCTCCAAGGGTCTCCTCCGCGGCGAACCCGCAGCTGCTGCAGCCGCCAAGGTGGTAGTGGGAAAAGAGCGCGCGGCGGCCGCCCGGAAGGGCCACAAGAACCTCGCCCATCGGCGTTTGGGCGGTAAGGACGGGTGCTGACATGGCGCAGGCTAACCACAGCCGCCGCGGTTTTCCACTTTTTCGCGCGCCCCCATGCGGGGCGGGTGCCGCAGCAGGAATGACCCAGCGGGCGGTGGCGCGGCCGTAGGCCGTGGCCGTGGACTGCTGTAGCAAAGCTACCGCTGTAGGCAGTCCAGCTTGCTGGCGGGAACCCGCGCCGTTCGCCCACTCGACGGTCCCTCCGCCTGCGCGCTGAAAAGCAATTGGTCCAGCGCGGGTGAGCGAGGCGGCGCGCACCCCCGGGCATGCCGCAGCAAGCTGCGTGCATCACAGCGGTGGCAAGCCACAGCAGTCCACGGCGGCGGCGCTGCCGCAGCAGGAATGGCCCAGCGGGCGGTGGCGGGCGGTGGCGCGGCCGTAGGCCGTAGGCCGTGGCCGTGGACTGCTGTAGCAAAGCTACCGCTGTAGGCAGTCCAGCTTGCTGGCGGGAACCCGCGCCGTTCGCCCACTCAACGCTCCCTCCGCCTGCGCGCTGAAAAGCGTGCATTTCAACGGCCCGGGGCTGCGCCTCCAGGCCCCGCGCTGGCTCGAGCGGGTCGCCCCTTGGCTTCACTCACTGTTAGCTCAGGGGCCGTGACGCCGCGGGATTGTTAGAGGCGGCTGTGCCTCAAACCGGTTTGCCTGTCCCAGGTTGGCTGGCGGGGCTGGTGATTTTCCCCTGTTTTGCGGGGCCAGACTGTGGAAGGTTCCTTGCCGTGGCACAGGAACCGGAATCCGACGAGCCGAAGATCTATCTTCTGCCCAACCTCATGACTGCAGGCAACCTGGCCTGCGGGTTCTTTGCCGTGCTGATGATCTTCCGCGGCATGCAGGAGGTTCAGGTCCATCAGTTCGCGGCCGACGGCCCGCTGAATGCCAAGGAATACTACGCGGTCGTGCGCCAGTATTACGAGTGGGCGATTCTGCTGATCTTCGGGTCCTGCATCTTTGACCTGCTAGACGGGCGGCTGGCGCGGCTGGGCGGCCAGGACTCGCCGTTTGGGCGGGAATTTGACTCGCTGGCGGACATCATTTCCTTCGGCATGGCCCCGGCCATGTTGCTCTCCAAGGCGGTCCTGTTTGCCCTGCCGGCGAATATCGGCTGGTTCCTGGCGTTTCTCTACCTGCTCTGCGGGGCCATCCGTCTGGCGCGCTTCAACTGCCTCGCCGCGATGCCGCCCTCGCCTAGCCGCAGCTACGACTTCCGCGGCATTCCTATCCCGATGGCCGCTGGCTTCATTGCCTCCCTAACGTTTTTCATCATCAGCCTGTACGAGAACGATGGGGAAATCGGCATGGGCCGCTGGGTGCTGGCGTCCTCGATGTTGGGCTTGTCGATCCTCATGATCAGCAACCTGCGCTACCCGAGCTTCAAGGGCGTCGGCTGGCGCACCAGCGCCAACCCGTGGACGATCGTCGCAGCGGTGTTAGTTATTTTCTTCACCGTGCGCTTCTACACCGTCATGCCGGTGGTGCTGTTCAGCATCTACCTTGCCTACGGGCTGGTTCGACCACTCATCTCCAAGCGCTTGCGCCGGGAAATCGAACAGGAAATCGAACTCGGCGGCGATGACTTCGATGAGGATGTTGATCCGGACGCCGGGTTGCCGAAGAGCTAAGATGTCTACCCGAAGGCCGGCCCGGGGCCCAAGCTTGCCCCCAGCGGATTCAAACTGTTGGCGCGGCCCTGATCTAGCTGTCCTTGTCCAGGGATGCCGCGACGATGGCGGCGGCGTCAAGGAAGCACGGGAAGCGCGGCTGCCAGCCGGTGGCCAACAATTTGGCGTTGGCCACGCGCTTGTGGGTCCATGCGCGCTTGCGGTTGAGGTCGCGCGGGCCGCTGGGTGGGAGCGGCAGGGAAAACTGGCGGGACAGCGCGGAATAACAATCCATCTGTGAGAGCGCGGTGGAGTCCGAGATGTTGAAGATTTCGCCGTGCAGGGAGTTGCTGTGCTTGGCCAGGTGGAGGATGGCGGTGGCGATGTCGTCGCGGTGGACCTGGTTGAGGAAGCGGCGGCCGTCCTCCTCGATGAGCGCCTCGCCGGCGAGGAATTTCTGCAGGATCATTGATCGGCCCGGGCCGTAGATGCCGCTGAGGCGTGCGGCGATGCCTCCGGCGTCGAGGACGAGGCGCTCGGCATCCAACAACAACTGTGAGGTTTGGCGGTCGGGGATGGCGGGGCTGGACTCATCGACCCGCGAACCATCGGTTTGGCCGTAGACGGAGGTGCTGGAGGTGAAGAGCAGGGGGACGCCAGGGAAGGCTGCGATGAGGTTGCTGACGCCGTCAACGTAGACGCGTTGATAGGCGTCCGGGCCGCCGCGGCCGGAGGCGGCGCAGTGGATGACCATGTCTGTTGGGCCTGCCTGTTGGGCCGCGGCGCTAACTGCGGCGGCATCGCCGAGGTCGCAGGCGAGACAGCTGCCCGAGCCGGAAAGCGAGGCGCAGGTGACGGCCCAGCCGGCGGCGGCAAACTCGCGGGCAAGCGCCTCGCCGAGGTAGCCGAAGCCGAAGATGGCAACCCGTGGCTGGGCGCTCACTTGGCTGGGATCTCGTTGAGGGTGTACCAGGCGTCCTGATGCCACAGCGGCTGCTTGCTGGCTGACTCGAGCTTTTTGGCGTTGAGGTGGTGGACGTGGCCCTGGACGAGTCCGGCAATTTTCAGGCGCACCTTGAGGCCATCGGCGGAGACGCTCGCGGCGGTGATCTTGGGAGTGGCCTGGTCAACCTCGGGGCTGCCATACTCTGACTGATAGATATAGGTCCATGCATTCATCGAGTAGCTGGCGGGATCCGCGGCGAGGGTCTTGTCCACCGCTTCGGTGAAGGTGAGCTCAAACCCGTCGGGCCGCGCGCTCATCTCTAGGATCTCAAACGGGGTTTTGCCGGTCCAGCGGACGCGTTCAAAGGTGAACGGCTTGCCGCCGCGGCTCCCCCACCCGCGGTTGCTGCCGCCGGCAAACAGGACCCCGGCCTGATGGTCGTAGCGCAGCGGAATCAGGCCGGCCTGGAAGCCTTCCAGAAACTGATAGACCGCCCCCTGATAGAGTCCGTTGACCTTCTCCAGGCTGACGCGCTGAACCTGTGAGTGGGTCTGCTCGCCAACATAAAGCTGCTTTTCCCACGGGCCAAACTTGCCCTTGGATGTGTCCACGGCGATGCCGGTGGGTGACTGGCCGACCTTGCCGTGCGGGAGGACCACGGCGGGCGGGACGAGTTCCGGGATGCGCTTGCGCTCGGCCATCATGCGGCTCTTGCTGACCGGATCAAGCGGCCGGGCACCGAGCGCCTTGGTCTTGTCGTAGAACTTGTTGCCAACCGGGTGCCCCTGGAACGAGCCCGGCTTGAGCCACTTGAGCGAGGACGAACCGTTCCATGGACCCTGGTTGTCGGTGTAGAAAAGTTCCCCTTCGGCATTGAAGCCAATTCCGCCGGGCGAGCGGACACCCGAAACTGTTGGGATCGCCTCGCCCTTCGGCGTGATCCGCAATCCCCAGCCGCGCCACGGCGAGTCGGCGGTGAATGAGCCTGTTAGACAGAGCAGCACCCAGATGTTGCCGTCCTTGTCGGGCTCCGACCCGAAGGCGTATTCGTGGTAGTTGCCGTTGATGCCCCAGCCGTCGGAGAGGGTGTCAAAAATGTCGGCGCGGCCGTCGGCGTCGGTGTCCTTGAGCCGGGTGACTTCCGGGCGCTGGGTGAGGACCAGCGAGTCGTCCTGCCAGAACATGCCTAAGGGCTCATGCAGGTTGCGGGCAAAGCGGGTCCACTTCACCTTGGATAGGTCCTCGGCGTAAGCGCCCTCACAGATCCAGACGTCGCCGCGGCGGGTGGCCACGGCGACCTTCTGGCCGGGCATCAGGGCAATTGAGCTGATTTCCATGACCTCCCCGGGCGGCAGTGGGATCGGCTCGCGGTTGTAGAAATCTGACTGTTGGGGCGGCGCGGCCAGGGCGGTGGCTGTTAGACAAGCGAGGAGAAGAAGGGATTTCACGAGCGCAAGGGTGTGGCGGTTACCAGGAGTAGATGATCTCAAGGCGGGTGGTGCCCTTGGGGATTTCGATGGGGACCAACAATTCAGTGGCGGCGCCGGAGCCGCGCAGCACGGGGGTGCGGGCAGGGGTGGCAAGGAGGGTCAGGGTGGCGCCATTGCCGAGGGAAAAGGCGTTGGTGCTGGCTGCGGCGAGGTCTTTACCCTGGGCAAGGCGGATCCACAGCGGCTGCGCGAGAGCCGACTCGCTGGAGAAACTCAGGGTCCGCTTGAGCGCGCGCTTGTTGTTGGCTAGATCAGGAAGCGCTTGGTCGGTCACCGAAGTGGATCCAACGCTGTAACGGAAAGTTGGCTGTTGGGCCTTGTCCATGCGGTAGCCGCGGAAGCGGAACGGCAGGGCGGCTTGGGCGGCGGTGGGCCATTTCTCGTTAGGGTCGGCTAACAAGGCAAAGAACCTTCCTTTTCCGAGCTCGGCAACGTTGGGGCCGGCGGGCGGCTGGTTGCCCTGGCCGCGGCCGTTCCAGTGGCGGCCAGCATCCATGAAGGCGCCGGTCCAGACCTGGGTGAGGCCGAGATTCTCGGCGTCAAAGGCGAGGTTCACCCCGCCATCGTAGCCAACGCCGATGGCACGGGGCGAAACGCCTTCAATGAAGTTGCGATAGATGATCGCCTCACCCGGCTCGGGGATGACCGGGATCTTGGCACCGGGGGCGACTTTGGGCTTGGACAGCAGTTTCTTGCCCTTGATCCCCGGGCCGCTCATTTCCAGCAAGATGCCGCGGCCGCCGGTGCCCTGGAAGTACTCGATGCGCACCGGGTGGTCACCCTTGGTAAGCTTGATCTTGCCGACTTTCGCGCGCGACCCGTCGGGCGAGCCGCCCGTCACCGCAATGACCGACTGGTCGTTGAGGTAGACCGCGGCGGCGTCGTCGGCATCCAGGCGGAAGCTGAACTCGCCATCGGCGGGTGCCTCAAGGTCGCCCTTCCAGACGATGGCGTACTTCTGTTCGCGGCTGCTTTGGGTTTCGCTGATAAGGCCGTCATGCTCCTCCTCAACCGAAGCTGGCTCTAACTTCGACAAGTCAGGCATCGCCTTCCAGTCCCCCAGATAGACATAGGAAAGGAGGTTTTTGATCGGCGGGTTGGTGCCTTCCAACGGGTGGTCCTTGAGGAGCTCGGGAGCGGTCCAGGCGGTGGTGCGCTTGGCCGTCGCGGAGCGGACCGCCTTGACCTCGGCGGGACTAACAGCCGGGTGTTTGTTCCCCCAGCTCGAGCGGACGTAGGTGAGGATGCCGGCGATCTGGGCGTCGTTTAGAGCGGTGCCGAGGGGCATCATCTCCAGGTCGTAATTTTTGCCGCTCACCTCAATAGGGCCTTGGAGTCCGTGGAGGACCGCCTTGATGGCGCGTTGCGGGTCACCCGCGACCCAGGCGCTGCCGGCCAGCGGCGGAAAGCTTGCCTGGGCACCTCTGCCGTCAAGGCCATGGCAGGCCGAGCAGTGGGTGGCGTAGTTCGCCTTCGCGTCCTGGGCCAGGGCGGCGGCAGGCGCTAGACACGCAAGGGCAAAAATCAGCAAGCGGGGTTTCATAAGCGGGAGTGGGAAAAGCGGAGTGCGGAGGGTTGCCTATCAGGTGTTAGAAGCAAGGCGCAACGATCTGCCTAGCGGCCGGCGCAGGCGGCCTGGCACTAACGCTCACTCCGTCTTGGAGGCGTCGAGATAGCGCTGGCGCAGGCCTGCGGTGACCGCGTCGGCGTATTCGCGGTAGAGGGACGGGAGCCTGCGGCCGTTGAAGTCGCGCAGGCCGTCGTAGTCGCCGGCTTGGACGCGGGCGTGGACCTCGGAGGAATTCATGACGTAGGGCTCAAGGTAGACGACGGGGCACTCGTAGATGCGATTGGCCAGAAGGTTGCGGGCCCAGATGTAGGGGTTGTCGGCGATGTTGCGGGCGCGGGAGGAAGTCGGCTCGTAGCGGTAGGCGGGAAGCTGGGTGGTGGTGAAAAAGCTTGCGACGACCGGCATGGCCAGGGCGGTTTCTTCGGCATGGGTGTCTTGGAGAATCTTAAGCATCATCTCGAAGCGCTGGTCGGGCATAAGGACTTCGTCATCGGTGTAGGCGCCGTTGACCAGGGTGTGAAAATGGTTCTTGGGCGAGAGCACCGGGTTGGCGGGATCCGGGCCCCAGCCTTCGGCGTTGAAATGCAGGCACAGGACAAGGTCCGGGCGGATGACCTCGTTGACCAGCTTGGCGCGGGCGCGGATCTCGCTGGTGCGATAGAACAGGCGCTGGGCTAGCAGTTGGGCGCGCGGATCGCCGGCCTCCGCCCCGCCGAGCTGCTGGCTGGCGAGGTCGATGAAGGTCTCCGGCACGGCCTTGGTGACCGGCTCGGAATTCTCCCGCACAAGCGTGACGGCCGCGCCGAGTGCCTCAAGCCGTGGCTTAAGCAGGTGGGCGACGCGCAGCGTCATATCCCCCTCGGTCACCGGCAGTCCCTCGCCGATTTGGAACCAGCGCTCCTCGATGTGGGCAAAGTCCCCGCCAATGTGGCCCGCATCAATGGCGACGTGCACCCCCGCAAGCGGCTGCTCAGGGGCCACTGTCTCACGCGCGCTGGCCGGCTTCCAGTACCGCGCGATCGGCGCCGCGGCCAACGCGGGATCGGCAAAGGCGAGCCGGTACCACGTGTTAGCCTGCCCGGTTCGGATCGACGCGCGATCCTGTTCGATCTCGATGACCTGCTTCCATGCCGGGCTGACGGTGAAGACATTTTCCAACAGCCGGGTGAATTCCCCGCGGGTGATGCTGTGCTGATAGGCGTCGAGGCGCTGCCAGTCGGGGAGGGGTGCGAGGTCGGTTAGATGCTGCAGGCGCGTCTGGGCGTCGCGGGCGGCGGCCGAGTCGCGCGAGTCGCCCGGGTCCGTGAGGCCCGGTGCATCCGGGCGGGTGAGGATGAGCGGGCGAGGCTGGAGCAGATCGGGGCGGAAGATCCAGACCCCGAGGAGGGTGAGGAGGACAAGAACGAGGCTGATGAGGGCCGGAACAAGGCGGCGGGACATGGATGGAGTGGGGCGGAAAGGAAAGGTTAGCATCCGGCGGCGGAGCGTGATTAGTCTCGCGGCGAGACTTCGGACGTCCACAGGAAAGCGAAAGAAACCAAGTGATCAGGATATTATTTTTAGGCGATATTGTCGGTGAGCCGGGTCGGCGTGCGGTCATTGACCACCTCGGAGCAATCAAACGCAGCGAGGAGGTGGATTTTGTCATCGTCAACGGGGAAAACTCCGCGGGCGGGCGCGGGATCACGCCGAAGATCGCCATTGACCTGCTGCGTGCCGGAGTGGCGGTGATCACGACCGGGGACCACATCTGGGACCAGCAGGAAGTCGTTGACTATCTGCCGACTGAGCCGCGGCTCCTGCGCCCGCTCAATTACCTGGCCGGGACGCCCGGGCAGGGCAGCGTGACGCTGGAGACGGCCAAGGGGAAGGTGGCGGTGATGAACGCGCAGGGCCGCTCGTTCATGCAGCCGTCGCTGGAAAACCCGTTCACGATGGTCGAGGCTGAGGCGGAACGGCTTCGCGCCGAGGGCACCATGGCCATTTTCCTGGATTTCCACGCCGAAACGACCAGCGAGAAAATTGCCATGGGCCGGCACATGGACGGGCGGGTCTCGGCCGTCGTCGGCACCCACACCCACGTGCAAACCGCCGACGAGCGGATCTTGCCCAACGGCACCGCCTACCTCACCGATGCCGGCATGTGCGGCCCGGACGATTCCGTGCTTGGCCGCACCGTCGAGTCCGTCGTCTGGCGCTTCCGGACCTCCATGCCAACCCGCTTCCCGGTCGCCAAGGGGGCCGTGCGCCTTTGCGGCGCCCTCGTCGATGTCGACCCGGTCAGCGGCAAGTCCTTGGCCATCACCCGCTTCAACCGCCTCCTCGAACTCGGGGAGAGGTAGGAGAGTTGACGGTTGGTCTTAAAGTCTGAAGGTCTGAAAGTCGATGAAGCGGCCGCAGGCCCTGACGCGGCCGCAGGCCGTGTCCGTGGACTGCTGCAGCTCGCTGCCGCTGTAAGCTGTCCAGCTTGCTGGTGGCCTCCCGCGCCGTCCGCCCATTCAATCCTCCCTCCGCCAGCAGCGTCGGGACGCCAATGATATGCGCGCCTGCTGCCTTCCCTGACGCGGCCGCAGGCCGGAGCCGGGTTTGTTTTCTTTGGAGTTCTTGGGATGGTCCTAGACACCCTGTCCTTGTTGCTGCGCAAAGGGAGTTATTCCCGGCCTTAGGCAAGCGCCGCGCCGCGCCGCTTTTGGAGTGCGGTGGCAGAGCGCAGCGGCGACACCGCTTTGGCTCAATCCCACGACGCCGCAGACCTCCCATCTCGTTGCCGGAGACATCTCCC
>Ga0136639_10000258_pt1 | contig 16748 bp, 13 predicted proteins | sample AntDrymUQ8592106_2_FD_113739 | JGI IMG/M metagenome (GOLD analysis project Ga0136639, IMG submission 113739) | Polar desert sand microbial communities from Dry Valleys, Antarctica - metaG UQ859 (21.06) | ecosystem: Environmental > Terrestrial > Soil > Desert | place: Antarctica: Dry Valley...
CGGCAGCACGGTGGCGTCTTCAGCCTTGGTGAGGTCGTCGTGACGGCGACGCACCGGCAGGTCACCGACCAGGACGCGTGGCCAGACCTCGTCGCCGGCGGGCAGGTCGGCCAAGGAGAGGCGGGCCTGCAGGAGACCGTCGTCGCTGACGCTCATCGGCAGGGCGAGGACCAGCGCACCCTCCTTGTCGACCAGACGCAGATCGGACACGAGGTGGTCCGCAAATGCACCGGGCAGGGGGTCGGTGGCCAGCGTGACGGACTCGCCGTCGAGCCCCACCGCGCGCAGCGCGACGGTCGCGGGCTGGGGCGTGCGGACCGCGCGGAGGCCGCCGTCCTCGCCGCGCTCGAGCGACCAGGCGTGGCTGCCGTCGGCTGCCAGGGGGGTGCGCACCAGGGCGGCGGTGGGCAGCGCGTGGCTCCACACCGGCTTGGGGGTGCCGCCGCCAGCCGGCACCAGCACCACGTCGTACGACGCCGGCTCGGCGCCGCCGGGCAGCTCACCGAGGTCGACGCGCACCGAGCGGAAGGCCGGGTCGTCGTCGGGGACGTCGCTCGCCAGCGCGACCACGTCACCGGAGTCGACTCCGCGCAGCGCCAGCGAGCCGGGGGCGGCATGGATCGCCACCCACAGGCTGCGAGCGTCCAGGATGCCGGCGAAGGCCACGACCGGTCGGCCCCGGGGAGGCTGCGGTGCTGCGGGTGCGTCGTCCGTGGGGTGAGGGACCTCGACGATACGGCGCAGGACAGCCTTGGGGGCGAACTTCACGCCGCGATGCTATCCACGCTCGGCCGGGTCAGAGACCGGTGACACCCTCGCCGCCCCCGGACTGCTCGTCGAAGTTCTCGTGCTCGAGCAGGTGGAGCACGGGGACGCCGATCTTGCGGCGGGCCCGGCTGGTCCAGTCGAGGTGGAAGAACTCCGCGACGACGTGCGGTCGGGTGAGGATGATCGCCTCGCGTCCGTCGACCTCGGTGACCTTGGAGGCCAGGGCGTCGATCGGTGGGTCGGTGACGACGGCGCTGCTGCCGATGGTGGCGCCAGCACCCTCGAGCGCGGCGACGGTGCGGGTCAGCTCGGTGGCCGAGCGGTCCTCGCAGTCCTTGCGGACGGCCTCGAGGTCGACGTCGCTCATCGCCATCGCAGGGGAGGCGATCATCTCGCCCCCGGCGATCGAGCCCATGGAGGCCTCGATGCGGGCGGCGGCGTCCTCTAGCGGCAGCAGCACGTGGTAGGTCACCGGATCGTCGAGGCCCTCGTGCAGCGAACGCACCTGGATCGCGTCGGCCGGGCTCAGCTCCTGCTCGATCAGCAGGACGACGTCGTAGTCAGCCATCGGTCTCTCCCTCGTGCGTGTGCTCGTGCGTGACGGTGGGGGAGCCTGTCGGGACCCCGCTGAGCACACTACCGAGGTCGTAGCGCACCGGCTGCTCCAGTTGCCCGTAGTCGCACGACTCAGGGTCGCGATCGGGCCGCCAGCGCTTGAAGTGGGCGGTGTGGCGGAAGCGTCGGCCCTCCATGGCGTCGTACTTCACCTCGAGCACGCGCTCGGGGCGCAACGGCGTGAAGCTCAGGTCCTTGCCGGCGCTCCAGCGGCTCTGGGTGCCGGGCATCCGCTCAGGGTTGGCCACGGCCCAGGAATCGGCAGGGCCCGCCCAGGCGCTCCACGGGTGCTCCTCGATCGGGCACACCAGTTCGTGGAGCTCCTCGATCAGCTCGGCGCGACGCACCGCGGTGAAGCTGGCGCTGACCCCGACGTGCTGGAGGCGCCCCTGCTCGTCGTGGAGGCCGAGGAGCAGGCTGCCCAGGAGCGGCAGCTCGGGCGTGCTGGTCTTGTGCTCGCGATAGCCGCAGACCACCACGTCGGCCGTGCGCTCGTGCTTGATCTTCATCATCGTGCGGCCGTTGGGTGTGTAGGGGGCATCGAGCGGCTTGGCGATCACCCCGTCGAGCCCGGCGCCCTCGAACTGCTCGAACCACCGCTCTGCCTCCGCCGGGTCGCGGGTCGTGCGGGTCAGGTGGCAGGGCCCTTCGAGCCCACCGAACGCCTCCTCCAACGCCGCGCGCCGCTCGCGCAGCGGCCGGTCGACGTACGACGTGTCGCCGAGCGCGAGCAGGTCGAAGACCACGAAGCCGGCGGGCGTGGTCTCGCTCAGCATCCGCACGCGGGAGGCAGCCGGGTGGATGCGTTCCTGCAGCACCTCGAACTCCAGCCGGTCGCCGGCGGGCGAGGTGCTCGCGACGAACAGCTCGCCGTCGACCACGCACCGCTCGGGCAGCTGTCGCTTGACGGCCTCGACGACCTCGGGGAAGTAGCGGGTCAGCGACTTGGTGTTGCGGCTCGTCAGCTCCACCTCGTCCCCGTCGCGGAAGACCAGGCAGCGGAAGCCGTCCCACTTGGGCTCGAACACGAGACCCCCGTGCTTCGCCGGGTCGGGGATCCCCTTCACGGCTTTCGCGAGCATCGGCTGGACGGGTGGCATCACAGGCAGGTCCACGGGCCGAGGCTAGCCCGAACTGGCGCCGGGCCCTGACGACGACGTCGGCTGGTCACCCGCCGGGTGGTCACCGGGTGGTCACCGGATGTCATTGCCTTGTTCTGCGCCCGGGCCCATATTGGGTCTGGTCCGGTCAGTCGCATCACCCCTGAGGAGCACCCAGTGAGCCAGCTCGACGTCACGGCCCCATCGTCGGCGGCTGCGTCCAGCAGTGCTGATGCCGCTGCGCTGGTGGCGCAGCTGCGGAAGACCTACTCCGCGGGCAGGACCCGCTCCCTGCAGTGGCGCGAGGAGCAGCTCGACGGTCTGCTCCGGTTGCTCTCGGAGCGCGAGGACGAGCTGGTGGCGGCGCTGGTCGCCGACCTCGGCCGGGCACCGTTCGAGGCGTGGGCCGCCGACCTGCGAGCCACGGCGAGGGAGGTCGAGGACCAGCGGCGTCACCTGGTCTCGTGGATGGCGCCCGAGAAGCGACGCGTGCCGATGCTCTTCCTCCCGGGCCGCGCCGAGGTCGTGAACGAGCCGCTCGGGGTGGTGCTGGTGATCGCGCCGTGGAACTACCCGGTCCAGCTGCTCCTCACGCCGGTCGCGGCGGCCCTGGCCGCCGGCAACGCGGTGGTGGCCAAGCCGTCCGAGGTCGCGCCGGCCACCTCGGCGGCGATCGCCCGGTTGCTGCCGCTCTACCTCGACCCGGATGCCGTCGTCGTGGTCGAGGGAGGCGTGGTCGAGACCACGGCCCTGCTTGAGCAGCGCTGGGACCACATCTTCTACACCGGCAACGGGACCGTGGGGCGCATCGTGGCGACTGCTGCCGCTGCTCACCTGACCCCGGTCACCCTCGAGCTCGGCGGCAAGTCACCGGTCATCGTGGCGAGGGACGCCAACGTCAGGCTCGCCGCCAGCCGGGTCGCGTTCTCCAAGTTCCTCAACGCCGGGCAGACCTGCGTCGCCAGCGACCACGTGTGGGTGCACCGCGACGTGGAGCAGGAGTTCCTGGACGCCCTCGCCGCCGAGGTCGCCAAGCGTTACGGCCGCGACCCGCGCACCAGCAAGGACTTCGGGCGGATCGTCAACGTCGGGCACGCCCGCCGGATCTCGCGCCTGCTCGACGGCAAGGGCTACGAGGTGGCGCTCGGCGGTCAGGTCGACGTCGACGCACGCTACGTCGCCCCCACCGTGCTGCGCGGGGTCTCGCGGGAGGCAGCGGTGATGGGTGAGGAGATCTTCGGCCCCGTCCTGCCAGTGCTGGTCTTCGACGACCTCAGCGAGGTGACCGACGCGATCAACGCGGGTGACAAGCCCCTGGCCCTCTACGTCTTCACCGCCTCGGAGGAGACGGTGGCCCGGGTCGTCGCGGACACCTCCTCGGGCGGCGTCTGCGTCAACGACGCGCTGACCCACCTGCTGGTCTCCTCGCTGCCTTTCGGCGGCGTGGGGGAGAGCGGCTACGGCAGCTATCACGGCCGGGCCGGCTTCGACACCTTCAGTCACCGCAAGGCGATCTACCGTCGTCCGTCGTGGTTCATCGACCCGCCGCTGCTCAACGCGCCCTACCCGCGCTGGAAGCAGGTCCTGGCCCGCTGGTTCTTCTGACCCGACCTGGTCCGGCCGCCCTGGTCTGGAGCGACCCGGCAGCCTCTTCCGCGATGCGCCCGGGAGGTCCACCATGGGGGCTGTGAAACGCCACGCTGCCGCTGGTCTCCTGTTGCTCCTCCCGGTGCTTGCCGTCGTGTCGGGCGGACCACCCGCCGGTGCGGCCGGGCCGACGATCTACACATGGGTGGGCACCCAGTCCACGGTGTGGGGCAACAACAAGAACTGGGAGCCCGAAGGTGTCCCGCAGGCCGGCGACGGGGTCTCGCTCGCCCCCGGGCCACGACCCACGATCACCGAGGTCCCCGACGTCCTGCTCAGCGCGTTGACGGTCAGCGGTGACCCGGACCAGCTGGTCTCCCTGTCGGGGCCGGGCACCGTCACGGTGGCCGGCCCGCTGGTCTGGGGCGGCGGCGACATCGGGGTCGACCTGGTGCTGGAGCAGCTGGGGGTGGGCCTCCTCACCCCCAGTGCCCCGATGCACTTCGGCAGCGAGACCGGGCAGACGTTCACGGTCAACGGGGCGCTCGCCATCGCCGACGACCCGCTCGGGAGCGCGTCCCCGCAGCTGGAGCTGATGTTCGACGCCAAGCTGGTGGTCAGCACCACGGGCCGGTTGGCGATGGGCGAGCGCACCTGGATCCGCGCCAACAGGTGCTGCGCCGGTCCGACGTCGACGATCACGGTCGACGGCGCGATCAGCGTCGACACCGGCACCACGCGGCTCGAGAACGTCGGGCTCGACCTGCGCGGCGCCGTCGAGGTGCCCGACGACGGGACGCTCCAGCTCACCGGCGGACCGGTCCGGATCGAGCGGGGCGCGACCCTGCTCGGCGGCGGGACCGTGGTCGTCCCCGAGACGGACGGCGACGCCTTCGACCCCGCCAACCCTGCCGACCCCGACCGCACGTTCAAGCTGCTCGACGACCTCACCCTGGCCGACGGCACCACCCTGGAGCTCGGCGACCAGGCGGTGCTCTCCGGGGTCGGCACCATCAGCGGCCAGGGTGCGCTCCGGCTCGCCGGGCCCCGGATCCACGCCGACGTCACCGTCGGGCCCGGCGTACCCACCTCCACCGTGGCCGGTACGACGACGCGCCTGGCGACGTGGAACCGCGACGTGGCCGGCCAGCACGGCTTCGTCGTGCCGCGCGGCGGGCTCGACGTGGTGACCGGTTCGACGCTGTCCGTGCACGGCGGGACCCGGCTCGTGATCCCTGACGACGCCACCATGCGCCTCCCCGCCGGTGCCACGCTGACCGCCGACGGCTGCTGCACCGACCCCGGCCGGGTCACGGTCAAGTCGGGCGGCACCCTGGCAATCGGCTCGGCGACCGGAGAGCCAGCGGTGCTCGAGTGGGTCGAGCTCGGTGGCAACGGCGCGATCACCCACGCCGGCGCGTCGGAGTGGGACCTCGCGGGGACCACCTTCACCACCGGCGCCACATTAGGCGGCACCGGGAGGATCACCGGTGACCTCCCGGCCGGAGCCCTCCGCGTGACGCCGTTGGGGGTCTTCGTCGTCGACGGCGACTACACCGCCAACGCCGGCGGAACCCTGGTGGCCACGCTGCCCACAGTGCGCAACGCCACCGCCACCGGCCGGCTCTTCGTCACCGGGACCGCCCGTCTGGCTGGACGCCTGGTCACCACCGGCTCCACCCGCTTCCCGACCGGACACGGTCTGCTGGCGCTCAGCGCGGGGCAGGTGACCGGCCGGTTCGCCTGTGCGGTGACGCCGGGCTTCGTGCCACGCCAGGGCGCGACGTCGGTGTCCCTGCTCGCCATCGGGGTGCGCGCCCCTGGCTGCCTTGTCCCCTCGGCGCGAAGGGTCCTCGCGGCGACCTGGTCCGGCAGGCGTACGGCCTCGCTCACCCTTCCCGCCGCCGCCGATCGGGTGCTGCTGGAGGTCACCGTCTCGCGCGCCACCCGGGCCGTCCGGCTCACGCTCTCCGGCGGCGCAGGGGCCACGGCCACGGTGAGAGCGGGCGCGAGGGGCTCGGTCACCCGCTACGTGGTGGTGGGCCTGGGCGCCGCGCACCGGCTCACCGCACGACTGGACCACCGGGCCCGGGTGAGCGTGGACCAGGTCGGTTGGTACTGACCCGCTCAGGCTCCTGAGGGGCGGGGACCGATGCCCCGCCACCCGCCCGACCGGCCACATTGGGCACTGACCTGCGTCGACGGTAATCTGAGGCGCACATTCCCCGGTTGGTCTGCCGGCAGGGCCCGCCTGACTTTGAATCAGGACTAGCGACGATGGTTCGACTCCATCCCGGGGAGCTAGGCACCGACAGCGCTGGTGCCGGGTCAGAGACGGCAAGGCCCGGCCCACGTCCGCTGCGGCCGGGCCCGCCTCCTGATGGGCTGTCGCCGCCGGCCGTCGTGGGTCAGACTGTGGTGATGCGCTGTCCCCGCGCTCTCGCTCGCGCCGCGACGTACGCCGTGCTCGGGTGCCTGACGCTTGGCGCGTGCTCATCGGGCCCCGAGCCGGGCGCCACGGCGGGAGGCGCGTCCCCGACGGTCTCCACCGCGCCGGACCTGCGGTGCGATCGCGACCGAGCCTCGACCGAGGCGCAGGGCCTCAAGGAGCGGGTGGGCGGGCTGCAGACCGACGACTTCGTGGTCCGCTTCTCCCAGTCGACCCGCCTGGGGATCGTCACCCTCGTCGCCGGCGACGTCGCGGCGGCGATCGAGGAGCTGACCAGTGACTACGGGGTGTCCTTGGTCGCGGCCATCGAGGACGACGGAGACCCGGAAACGATCACGGGCTTCCAGCAGGTGCGCGACCTGGTCGAGGCGACCTGCGGCTAGGACGACCGGTCGGACCGGCACGATCCTGGGGAGCAGGGCGGGGGAGGGATCGGCGAGCGTCACCACGCATGTCCGACGTGACCCACCCGGTGAACAGCCTCATGCCCGGCTTCCACACCGGCCCCACGATCCCGTCCCGCTACCGTGGTGGCATGCGGGTCATGGGGGCGGGCAGGACGCGACGAGCGGCCGTCTCGGCGTGCTTGCTGCTGGTCACCACGGGGTGCTCCACGGTCGCGGACTTCGTGGGTGACGAGGCTGTGCTGGAAACCGGCATCGAGCCAGTGCCGCTGGACTTCGACGGCCCGACCTACATGGCGCTCGACGGTCGCACTCTCGTGGTCCGCAACGGCGTGGCCGAGCAGTCGTTCCCGGGCGGGACGGCCGTCGGCTGGCTCCCGGACGGCAACGCGCTCGCCGTCGTCGATCCTCGCCGCCCGCAAACCCGCGTCATCGACCCGGCCAGCGGCCCGGTCGGCCCGGCGCGATCCTTCTGGGAGAATCCGAGCCGCGGAATCACCCAGCTCAACACGGTGGGCCTGGCCGACAACCGGGGGAGGCAGGTGCTGCGCACCTATGACCTGACCCTGCGACTGGTCGACAAGATCGTGCTGCCGCCGATCGACGACCTCGAGGCCGCGGTCGACTACGAAGCGGTACGCAACTACTTCGGTGCAGTGCCGACCATCGATGGGGTCACCTTCGTGAAGTGGCACGACGGGAGCGAGTTGTATGAGGACGGTGACTACGGCGTGCTCCGGATCGAGGGCAACGACATGGAGAACGTGCTTCTCAACGCCAACATCGTGGGCCAGTACCTCAGCGCCGACGGCACCGGCCTCCTCGGGCTGCGGCAGAGCACTGGTGACCCGTGCGGCGGGTGCGTGGTCGAGCAGGACATCGTAGAGATCGACCCGGCGACCGGGGAGATCGGCCGGGAGTACGCCGTGCCGGACGACTACGACAGGTCGTGGCGCGTAGGTGCCATGGACAAGGTCGGCGACCGGGTGGCGGTGCGCTACTACCAGACCATCGAGAACGGCTCACAGTTCACCTACGAGCAGCGTGGCACCTGGGTCTACGACGGCGAGTGGACCATGGTGGAGGGCAGTGAGGACGAGCTGACCTGGTGGCAGGGCGAGGACCGGGTCGTGGCCCGTGTCGATGAGACCGAGCGCCGCCGCGGGGACGGGTTCGACATCTTCTGGCTGCACGACGGCGAGGAGACGCCGCTACGCGGGGAGCTGGGCTTCTACCCCGCGGGCGGTCCCGAGGGCGCGGTCGCCGGTCAACTGCTGCCCTCCGAGCCCGCCATGTCGGCGGCTTCTGGGGCGTGACCCGGCGTGACCCGGCTCGTTGGGTGAGGGACGTCACTCACCGGAGGCCCCGTGACCCACCACCACCTCGATCGACGCACCCTGATCCGCGGAGGGGCTGTGGCCGCGGGTGCCACGGCGCTGGCGACCACCCGGGCCGCACCCGCCCAGGCAGCGGGTCGCAGGCGCCGCGTCGTCATCCTCGGTGGCGGTATGGCTGGCCTGACCGCCGCCCATGAGCTGATCGAGCGCGGTTTCTCCGTGACCGTCTTCGAGCCCACGGCCTGGGGAGGCAAGGCTCGCAGCATCGGGGTGCCACGCACGGCTCGTGCCGGCCGCGGGGACCTGCCCGGCGAGCACGGCTTCCGCTTCTTCCCCGGCTTCTACCAGAGCGTCCCGGACTCGATGCGCCGGATCCCGTTCGGCACGAACGCCAACGGCGTGTGGGACAACCTCGTGCCGGCCGCGGGGGGGCAAGTTCCTGCGTGGCGGCGATCGGGCCGATGCCTTCATCTTCGGCATCGGGCCTGACCCGGAGGCGCTGCTCACCGTCGACGGCCTGCGTCGCTACCTGACCGAGAACCTCAATGGCCAGGCGATCCCTCCCGACGAGCTCGCCTACTTCGTCGAACGCCTCCTCGTCTTCGTCACCAGCAGCAAGGAGCGCCGCTTCGGTCAGTGGGAGAACATGCCCTGGTGGGACTTCGTCGGTGCCGCGACCCGCTCGCCCGACTACCAGCGGGTGTTGGCTGCAGGTCTGACCCGCAACCTGGTCGCAGCCAAGGAGACCGTGGCCAGCACCCGCACGATCGGGACGATGGGCGAGGCCTTCGTGCACGCCATGGCGGGCGCCGGTGCCGACGGCGAGATCGATCGGGTGCTCGACCTGCCCACCGACGAAGCCTGGATCCGACCCTGGATGACGTTGCTGCGCGCACGCGGAGTCCGCTTCGTGAAGGGACACGGGCTGGCCCGGCTCGAGATGGAGAAGGGCCGTATCTCCGCGGTCTGGGTGGGCGATGGGCGCGGCAACCGACGTCGGGTGGAGGCGGACTGGTTCGTCAGCGCGATGCCCGTGGACCGTCTGCGTCGCCACCTCAGCGACGAGGTGCTGCGAGCCGACCCCGCACTCGAAGGGCTGCGCAAGCTGCGCACCGACTGGATGGTCGGCATCCAGTACTTCCTCAAGCGGCGACCCGACATCGTCCGCGGCCACATCACCTTCATCGACTCGCCCTGGGCGCTCACGGCGCTGACCCAGGCCCAGTTCTGGGAGGACCGCGACTTCGCGGCCGACTACGGCGATGGTGCAGCGGTCGACTGCCTCTCGGTCGACATCTCCAACTGGGATGCTCCTGGCATCGTGTTCGGCAAGCCCGCGAAGCGGTGCACGCGCCAGCAGATCGCGAAGGAGGTGTGGGCGCAGGTCAAGCAACACCACACCGCCGCCGAGCAGTTGCCCGACGACATCATCCACTCCTGGTTCCTGGACCCCGGTGTCACCTGGGACCCGGTGCGCCAGCGCAACCGCAACGCCACACCGCTGTTGGTCAACACCGCGGGCTCGTGGGTGAACCGTCCCGAGGCAGCCACGAGGATCCCCAACCTCTTCCTCGCCGGCGACTTCGTGCGCACCCACATCGACCTGGCCACCATGGAGGGCGCCAACGAGTCGGCCCGGGCCGCCACGAACGCGATCTGCGATGCGGCTGGTTCGAAGGCAGCACCCGCTGAGATCTTCGAGCTCTGGACGAACCCGGCGCTGGAGCCGTACAAGGCCGTCGACGCCGGGCTCTACCGGGCCGGCCTGGCGAACCCCCTCGACGTCCCGCTCCCGGGCCGGTACTGACGGTCTTCGGTCTGCGCCTCACCGATGCGTAGACCCTGCTCGTAGGCCAGCGGGTAGACGTCGTGGGCCCGCGCGTCGTCGAAGAGCGCGAGGGGGTGGAGACCGGCGAGCCGGGCCATGGCGAGGTCGGGCCGGATCAGCGTCACCGTGCTCTCGGGGTGCCGTACCCGCCAGCGTCGGAGCTCCCGCTCCAGGAGCAGCCCGGCAGTCCCTCCCAGGGGTCCAAGCACCAGCCCGGCGAGCGGGGCGACGACGATGACCTGGTCGGCCTCTGCCGCAGCGTCGACCGAGGTGGCCGACCACATGCCGCCGTCGACGTAGAGCCGGCCGTCGACCCGGTGCGGTGGGAACAGTCCGGGCACGGCCGAGGACGCTGCGACCAGGTCGGCCAGCGGGAATCTCGCGCCGTCCAGGACGTGGCGGCGGCGGGTCCGCACGCAGACGGCGGACACCGCGACCAGGGGGTGACGCTGCTCGCCGAAGAGCTGGCGTGCCACATCTGCGAGGACGCCTGTGCGCCATGTGGGGACCCGCGGCGAGGTGACGACGCTGAGGTCGTCGTAGGACAGGCCCAGGGCCAGCGCCGAGGCCGTCCAGGAGCCGGCGGACGTGCCCAGGGACGGCGCCGTGGCGACGGGCACTCCCGCCGCTGCCAGGCCTGCGGCCACCCCGGAGGTGTAGGCGATGCCGAAGACGCCGCCTCCGCCATAGACCATGGCCAGGGGGTGGCGGGCGCTCATCAATGCCGGGAGTCGGTCGCCGACGACGCTCACGCGTTGGTGCTGCTGACGTGCCATCTCGATCACCTCAGACGTGGGCTGCGCCATCAGCATGGGGTGGGGCAGCAGGCGACCAGTAGTGCCCTTGGTCCGACGCCGCCGGGACTTCCGCCTCCGGACCTTCCGCCTCCGGGACCTTCAGCCCTACCGGCATCGCTTCGGCGAGGACACGCTGAAGACATGAACACAGAAGAAAAGATCGCCCGGTTGGAGCAGCAGATCACCGAGCTCAGGAATGAGCAGGACCAGCTCTATCGTCGGCTCGCCGGCGCGCAGCTCGACCAGTGGAAGAGCCGTGTCGAGGACCTCGAGGTGCAGTTCCACCTGGGGGCCATGGAGGCCAACGACCGTGCCACCGTCCTGCTGAAGGAGGTCCGCAGCAGGTGGGCCGAGGTCCGCACGCACGCTGACGGGGCCGCGTCGACTGCCAGTGACGTGGGCGAGGCGCTGCGCGACGGCCTCGAGAGCGCGGTGCGGGACCTCCGCAAGGCGCTGCTCGAGAGCAAGGCACGCATCTCCGACTGATCCCCCCTGCCATGACCAGGCCGGAGACGGCTGAGAAGGATGTAGCGCGCGTGATGGACAAGACGACCGGAGCACTCCTCCAGGCCCCGACGGTGGCCCGGATGTTCTACGACCGGGCGGCGGCGACCCCCGATGCGGAGGCCTATCGGTTCCCCGAGGCCAAGGCCTGGTCCTCCGTGACCTGGGCGCAGGCCAAGGACACGGTGACGACGCTGGCGGCAGGACTGATCGCCCTCGGTCTCGAGCACGAGGACCGGGTGGCGATCGCCAGCAGCACCCGCATCGACTGGGTCTACGCCGACCTCGCGATCACCTGTGCGGGTGGCGCGACGACGACCGTCTACCCGTCCACCGGCGCGGAGGACATCGCGTTCATCCTGGCCGACAGCGGCTCCCGGATCGTCTTTGCCGAGGACGACGTCCAGATCGCCAAGCTGCGCTCGCAGCGCGAGCACCTGCCCGCCCTGCACTGCGTCGTGACGTTCGACGGCACTCCGGACGGCGACTGGGTCCTGGGCCTGGAGGACCTGCGGGAGCTCGGGGCCCGACACCTCGCTGCCCATCCGACCGCGGTCGACGACGCCGTCGACGCGATCGAGCCTGAGCACCTGGCCACCTTGATCTACACCTCCGGGACCACCGGACGCCCCAAGGGTGTCCAGCTCCCACACAGCTGCTGGACCTACATCGGCGCCGGTGCCGCGTCGCTGGACATCCTCACCCGCGACGACCTGCAGTTCCTCTGGCTGCCGCTGTCGCACTCCTTCGGCAAGATGCTCGAGGTCGTCCAGCTGCAGATCGGCTTCCCGACCGCCGTAGACGGCCGGATGGACAAGATCGTCGAGAACCTCGCCGTGCTGCGACCTACCTTCATGGCGGGGCCGCCGCGCATCTTCGAGAAGGTGCACGCGAAGGTCGTGCAGACCATCGAGGAGGAGGGAGGCCTCAAGAGCACGCTGTTCTCCTGGGCCTTCGGCGTCGGTGACCGGGTCGCTCAGGCCCGGCGGGAGGGACGGCAGCCCGGTCTGGCCACACGGGTCCAGCACAGCCTGGCTGACCGGCTGGTCCTCTCGAAGGTCCGCGACCGGCTCGGCGGCCGGATCCGCTTCCTCATCTCGGGCAGCGCGGCGGTCTCGCCGGACGTGGCTGCCTGGTTCTACGCGGCCGGCATGTCCGTCCTCGAGGGCTACGGGTTGACCGAGACCAGCGCCGGGGCCTGCATCGTCCGCCTCGACGATCCGGTCTTCGGTTGGGTCGGTCCGCCGATCAAGGGCACCGAGATCAGGATCGCCGCGGACGGCGAGATCTTCGTGCGGGGGCCGAGCGTGATGCGCGGCTATCACAACCTGCCGGAGGCGACGGCCGAGGTGCTCGACGTCGACGGCTGGCTCGCCACGGGCGACGTGGGTGAGCTCGACGGCCAGGGACGGTTGCGGATCACCGACCGCAAGAAGGACCTGGTCAAGACCTCGGGTGGGAAGTACATCGCGCCGCAGCCGATCGAAGTTCTGTTCAAGGCGCTGTGCCCGCTCGGCAGCCAGATGGTGGTGCACGCCGAAGGCCGCAACTACGCCACCGCCCTGGTCGCGCTGGACGCCGAGGCCCTGGCCCAGTGGGCGAAGGCGAATGACGTCCCGGGCGACGACTACGCCTCCCAGGCAGCCGACCCCGCGGTCCGCGTCTACGTCCAGCAGTGTCTGGACGAGGTCAACAGCAGGCTCAACCGCTGGGAGACGATCAAGGACTTCCGCGTCCTCGACCGCGACCTCAGCGTCGAGAGCGGGGAGCTCACCCCCAGCATGAAGCTGCGCCGCAAGGTCGTCGAGAGCGCCTACGCACCGCTGCTGGACTCGATGTACGCCGGTGCCGGCCGCCCCTGACCGACCCGGTCCTACCGGCACCTGTGAAACCATGCGTCCAGATCGACCATCCCCGGCGAGAACCCACCAGGTGGGGCGGATGGGTCGCTGGTCGAACCAGGGCTGGCGACCGTAGGTTCGACTCCTACCCGGGGAGCATGAGTGCTGTGTCAAGTGAGCTGACCGTCGTCGTCCTCGCTGCGGGTGGGGGCACCCGGATGCGGTCCAAGACGATGAAGGTGCTGCACCCCGTCGCGGGGCGCAGCATGATCGGCCACGTGCTGGCCGCGGTGCAGGCGGTGGAGCCACACCGGATCGTTGCGGTCGTCGGGCACCAGCGCGAGAGCGTCGGGGCGCACATCACCGCACTCGTGCCCGACGTCGTGCTCGCCGTGCAGGAGGAGCAGCGCGGCACCGGGCACGCCGTACGCATGGCCATGGACGCCCTCGCGGCCGAGGGTCTGACGGGGACCGTCATCGTCGCGACCGGCGACACCCCCCTGCTGCGCGGTGAGAGCCTGCGCGCGTTCGCCGCCGAGCACGAGGCGGCACAGCGTGCCGTCAGCGTGCTGAGCGCGATCGTGGCGGACCCGTTCGGCTACGGCCGGATCTTGCGCGACGACGAGGGTGACGTGGAGGCGATCATCGAGGAGAAGGACGCGACCCGTGACCAGCGCGCCATCGCCGAGATCAACTCCGGGATCCTCGCCTTCGACGCCGAGTTCCTCCTCGAGGCACTCCCGCGCATCGGCAACGACAACGCCAAGGGCGAGTACTACCTCACCGACCTGGTCCGGCTCGCCCGCGAGGCGGGGCTCACCGTCGGCGCCCACGCGATCGACGACCCGTGGCAGACCGAGGGCGCCAACGACCGCGAGGAGCTGGCGCTGCTTGGCGCCGAGCTCAACCGGCGCATCGTCAGCCAGTGGATGCGCGACGGGGTGACGGTGATGGACCCCGCCACGACCTGGATCGACTCCGACGTCGTGCTGGCCCAGGACGTCACGATCCTGCCCGGCACCCAGCTGCTCGGTGCGACCGTCGTCGCCGAGGACGCCGTCATCGGTCCGGACACCACGCTCAAGGACTGCGAGGTCGGCGCCGGAGCCCGCATCGTGCGCACCCACGGCGAGCTCGCGGTCATCGGACCGGAGGCGAACGTCGGGCCGTTCTCCTACCTGCGTCCCGGCACCCAGCTCGGCGCCCGCGGCAAGATCGGCGGCTTCGTCGAGACCAAGAACGCCGTGATCGGCGACGACGCCAAGGTCCCGCACCTCTCCTACGTCGGCGACGCCGAGATCGGCGAGGGCACCAACATCGGGGCCGGCACGATCTTCGCCAACTACGACGGCGTGGCCAAGCACCGCACCACGGTCGGTCGGCACGCCCGCACGGGCTCCAACAACACCTTCGTCGCGCCAGTCACCATCGGCGACGGAGCGGCGACCGGCGCCGGGACCGTCGTACGACGAGATGTCGCGTCGGGTGCCCTGGCCGTCAGCAGCGGCCCGCAGCGCCACCTCGAGGGCTGGGCCCAGCGCAAGCGGCCCGGCACCGACCAGGCGGCTGCGGCGCAGGCCGCGGCCGAGGCTACGACCGCGCCTGCGGCCGGTGCCGCAGGCAGTGTGGCGGACGACTCGTCTCATGACGGGGGTCCTGGGTTGGGGTGAGAGCACTCCCGGGGGCAGAATGCCGATCACCACCCTTCCGCGACCCAGGAGCACCCGACGCTGTGACCGGAATGAAGCTCGCCACAGAGAAGAACCTGATGATCTTCAGCGGTCGGGCGCATCCCGTCCTCGCCGAGCAGGTCGCCGAGATCCTGGAGACCGAGCTCGTGCCGCAGGTGGCCTACGAGTTCGCCAACTCCGAGATCTACGTCCGCTACGAGGAGTCCGTTCGCGGGTGCGACGCCTTCGTGATCCAGAGTCACACGGCTCCGATCAACGAGTGGATCATGGAGCACCTGATCATGGTCGACGCGCTCAAGCGCGCTTCCGCCAAGCGGATCACCGTGGTCATGCCGTTCTACGGCTATGCCCGTCAGGACAAGAAGCACCGTGGCCGCGAGCCGATCTCGGCCCGCCTGATGGCTGACCTGTTCAAGACCGCCGGCGCCGACCGGCTGATCACCGTCGACCTGCACGCCGACCAGATCCAGGGCTTCTTCGACGGCCCCGTCGACCACCTGATGGCGCTGCCGATCCTGACCGACTACGTCAAGGAGAAGTACGGCGACCAGCCGCTCGCCGTCGTCTCCCCGGATGCCGGCCGGATCAAGGTCGCCGAGCGTTGGTCGGCGCGTCTGGGCGGGGCGCCGCTGGCGTTCATCCACAAGACCCGCCGCACCGACCGCCCCAACGAGACCGTCGCCAACCGCGTCGTCGGCGAGGTCGCCGGTCGCATGTGCATCCTGGTCGACGACATGATCGACACCGGCGGCACGATCGTGAAGGCCGCCGAGGCGCTCATGAACGACGGAGCTGCGGGAGTCATCATCGCCGCGACCCACGCGATCCTCTCCGACCCCGCGGTCGACCGCCTGAAGAACTCACCGGCCGCCGAGGTCGTCGTGACCAACACGCTGCCGCTGAGCGACGACCAGGAGTTCGACAAGCTGACCTGTCTCTCGATCGCGCCGCTGCTCGCGCGGGCGATCCACGAGGTCTTCGCCGACGGCTCGGTCACCTCGATGTTCGACGATCACGCCTGAGGCTCACCGCGCTCGGGGCTCAGACGCCTTGGCAGGCATTCCAGCTGCCGGAGACCAGCTGCGCCCAGGCGTCCTCGCCCTCGGGGGTCTGGTGGGTGCCGTCGACGAGCACCTCGGGGCGGTCGATCGCCATCGTCCGCCAGTCCGCCAGGCAGGTGAGGGGCCGCGAGGCCGCGATCTCGCGCATCCACCGGTCGTAGGTCTCGATCCGCGCCACGGGCCGGGCGTCGTTGCCCTCGGCGGCCCGGTAGGGCGTCACGAGCAGCACCCGGGTGTCCTCGGGCACCAGGGCGGCGGCGTCGACGTAGTCCTGCTTGCTCCACGACGTCGACGGGTTGGTGCCCAGGGCGATGACCAGTGTGCTCGGTGCGACGTGACCCCGGAGGTAGTCGCGGATCCGACTCCCGAGCTGGGTCACGCGCCGACCGGGGAGAGCATCGAGTGCCCACTCCGGCCGCAGCGCGGCGAGCTCGTCGTTGCCGCGCCAGCTCAGCGAGTCGCCGACGAGCAACGTCCCCGAGGAGGGGCCGTCGTGGGCGACGGGCTTGGTGGGGCGGCAGACGCCGTCGACGTACGACGCGTCGTCGCGCAGGGCACACAACGTCCGGGAGCGCTGGGCTGCCACGACCCGCAGCGGAGCCCCGGACTCGATCGCGATGTTCTCCAGCTGACGGCGGCGCCCCGGCGTCACGCACTCGTCCCAGCGCGCCTGGCGCTCGCGGACCAGCACGTAGTCAGAGGCACTGCCCACACACTGGCGCGCTGCCGGGACCACCGAGCTGGCCCGCGCGGGGTTGGAGGCGCA